>SDBT01013107.1_pt1 | contig 13302 bp, 13 predicted proteins | sample 2277101 | NCBI WGS metagenome assembly SDBT01 (sample SAMN10404973, study PRJNA504765) | marine sediment metagenome | isolation source: marine sediment core GS10_PC15, 103 cmbsf | place: Arctic Ocean: Southern Knipovich Ridge | collected 2010 | reverse complement strand
GTAGACAGAAGCGCCCACCCGGGACACAACCTATCTCATTACCGACTCGACCACGAGTTCGGCCGTTTTTTTTCCTGCTTCAGTTGGTCGCTTTCTCGCTCCATCTGGCCCAGACGTTCGGTCAGTTCCTCGAACTGTTTGCACAGAGCCACGAATCTCTGGTAGGTCTCTACGTCCTTTTGGGCCTGCTTGAGCTCTTCGGGGCGGGTCAGACGTTGGCTAACGGTTTTGCCCTCTTCTCTGCGGGACAGCACGTAGTAAGGGCCTCGGGAGACCGGCTTGTCCTTACCCTTGTGACGAACCTCGAGGAACTGTTCGTTGATGGTTCCCCTCCTCATGGAGCGAATGGAACGTATCTGTTCCAGGATTTCATCCCGGCGCTGCTCGAGCAGCTGAAGCGGGCTCATGGCCACTGCCTATGTAGATATATATCTACAATATCATGGACCCAAAAAAACACACCACAATCAATCTACAAAACCCACTTTGGTGACACAGGCCCAGGATGCAAAAGGAGAGGGATCAGGCACACAAGCCTGACCCCTCTCAGAAACGCTCTAGGAGAGCGGGACGATCCCTACTCGCTGCACGCCGTTGCCGCTTGCCACGTCCAGGACATCGATTATCTCACGGTATCTGAGCGTCGGTGCGGCCCGCAGGAAAAGAGTTTTGTCGGCGCGGGTCTCGAACAGGTCCCGAATACGCAGGGGCAGCTCATCCCATTCAACGGCCTGCTTGTTAATGGTGATGACCCCGTCTTCATCGATATCGAGAACGAGTTGGCTCGAGTCGACCTGCTCTTGCGTAGTGGCGCTATCGTCGGCACTCGCCGGCAACTCCACGTCGAGCCCCTGTTGGGTGAGAGGAATCGTAACCATTAAGATGATGAGGAGCACCAACAGTACATCAATGAGAGGCGTGATATTGATGTCTGCCATGGCGCCTGCTGGCCCTCCTCCTCCTGACATTCCCATAGTAATTTACTCCTATAGACTAGAGACTAACTCAACCGCCAGCTTCCCTCTCGGTGATAAGGGCAATCTCTTCGACTCCCCCCTCTCGGCAGAGGTCCATGACGCGTAAGACGTCGCCATAATCGAGATTCTCATCCGCTTTGAGAAAAATGGTCTTCTCTGTACGGACATCGAACTTGTCACGTACCTTCTGTATCAGCTCCGATTCCGGCACCGGCAGCATGTCGAGGTACAAGGTTCGGTCGATTCTGATCGCCAGCGTCACCGTATCCTCATTGTCCGGGTGATCGACGGCGTATGTGGCCGGTGGCAGCTTCACGTCGACGCCCTTCTGGAGCATTGGGGTAATGACCATGAAGATGATGAGGAGCACTAACATGACGTCGGCAAAAGGAGTGACATTGATGTTGGAATTAAGTGCACCACTAGTTGCTGATGACATTCCCATGGCGCGGCCTCCTTAAGCTGCGGTCTTCTTGGCCATGAAGTCGATGAGCTCGGAAGAGCTGTTGTCCATCTCCACGGTAAAGCCCTCAACCTTGGTCATGAAGTAGTTGAAAGCCCACACGGCCGGAACGGCCACGAAGAGACCGAAAGCGGTGCAAACCAACGCCTCGGCGATACCTGCGGAGACCGCACCGATACCACCCGATCCCGTCAAAGCGATGCCTTGGAACGCGTTGATGATGCCGACCACGGTTCCGAACAGACCCACGAAGGGGGCGGTGGCGCCGACCGTTGCCAGGCCCGAGAGACCCCGCTTCATGTCGTTCAGGTTGACCGCAGTGGCGCGATCGATGGCCCGGTGCGCCGCTTCCAGCATCTCTTCACGGCTGCCGCTGTCGGTGGTGGTTTCTTGCTGGTAAGTGTACTCCTGAAGCCCTGCTAAGAGCACCTTTGCCAGGTGGCTGAACTTGTAATCTGTTTTCTGGCTCACCTTGATGGCATCATCGATCTTGTGGTCTTTGAGCAGTTTGGCCACCTGAGGCGCATAGGCTCGGGATTGGCTCTTCGCCTTACTATACGCCCACGCCCGCTCGATCATCGTACCGATCGAGTAAATCGACATAATGATTAGGACGACATTGGTGGCAATGGCCATCCCGCCCATCGACTTGATCATTTCCATGACTCCGAATTGCATGCTTTTCCTCCTCGCTTAAGTATTATCTACACAAGTTCGAGCGCTGTGATTACTGCAGGGCAAAATTGACGGTTACAGTCATGACAATCGGCACCGGCACCCCGTTCAGCAGCGTAGGCTCGTACTTCCACTGCTTGACCGCGCTAATGGCGGCGTTGTCCAGCAAAGGGATGGAGCGAAGTACTCGCACGTTGGTCACATTCCCTGCCGGGTCGATGATGGCTTCCAGAATCACGATCCCTTGCACACGGGCTTGCTTCGCAATGTCCGGGTAAGACGGGGATAGATCACGAATCTTCCTCGGCGCTTTGATGTTGCCTCCCACTCGCACCGGTTTTACCCTCGGCGGCGGCGCAGGTGCGTCGGGGAGACCTCCAACGATACCTCCGAGGACGCCCCCTGGCACGCCTCCTTCCACACCTCCCGGCACGCCGAAGAAGTCGATCCCTTCACCGATGTCGTCCGGGACCTCGACAGGGGCTACAAACTTGGGCGTCTCGGTCATCACCTGTTTGACCACCTGAGGTCGCGCACGCTTCGGTGGTGGCGGTGGTGGCGGTGGTGGCGGTGGTGGCGGTGGCGGCGCCATGAAAGTCATGATTCCTTGGGGAGTGGGAAGTTGGTCGGTGGCCATAAGGGGAACAATGATCAACAGGGCGATGACCAGTCCTTGAATCAGGAAAGAGGTCATGAAACTGGCCGTTGACCTGCCGAGCGGCCTCCCCTCCGCCCCCGACTCAACCAGATACGTTAACATTTCTCTGGGCACGGTTTTATTCGCTCCTTTCCGGATTAGGAGGTAGTTTTGAGTCCCCTACCTTTATGAAATATAGCTTCCGACCACGGAAACACCCGGATCGGCCCTGAACGGGATACTCCCATCTGCACGCTTCCTTAGACACCGATACCTCCCGAAGGGTTCCCGGTGGCAAAGACCCGAGGGTCATGCCTACACTTTTGGAGGTTTCTAGCAACGATTCTTGAAAAACCATCGTTAAAGGTACGTTGGGCGATGCGGTGTCACTACTCACGAAACTCAGCCGTTATAACGGAAAGACAACCCACCGGTCAGCTCGATAGGGGGTATCGGAAGCTACCACAGACTATGAGTCGCATATCCTAGCGATGATGCTCAGGGTTGTCAAGCCCCATCTGACCGGCGTGACCGGCGGGTGGTCTGCGCCCCGGAGCACTTTATATTTAGGTGCCCGACTTCGTCGGGGTTTTATTATCAATAAAGATTGAAAGTCACTACCAGCTCGGCGAGACTATCGATGGGGCGGCCATTTTTCGTTGCCGGTCTGAAAAGCCATTCCTCTTCGACCACACGGATCGCTTCCTGATCCAGCTCAGGTATCGATCGAGCCACTCTGAGGACCTTGACTTTCCCGCGAACATCGATGATGACCTTGAGTATGACCTCTCCGGATACTTTCTTGCGGATCGCCTCCACGGTATAGGTGGGGCGCGGCATCCGGATGGGCCGCGGCCCCACATCGGGCCGCTGGCGGGGAATGTCGGTTCCGGTTCCACCGATGACGCCGCCCAGGAGGCCGCCCGGCACCCCCCCCACCACTCCCCCAGGAATGCCTCCTTCCATGCCGAAGGGATGCCCGAAGTCGGAACCTTCCTCGATCCCGTATTGGAGCTTGATTTCCGGCTTCAAGATCTCCTCAGGGATTTCGGTGGGAAGAGTCAGTCGATCCCTAAGGGTCATCTCCTCTGTATTCGGGTCTTCGGGCTCCTCATCCGGCTGGAGTTGAGGAACCACGTCCGTCGCGCGCTCGAGGACGAGCGGGCTGCCGTCTAAGAGGGGAGGAGGCGGTGGGGGGGCGAAATTCAAATAAAGCCTCACCAACTGGGGCTCCACCTGTTCTGGAAATAGGAGGGGCAGCAGGATAACGGCCAACAAGACAAATAGATGAGCCGAAAGGGCTACCGGCCAGGTGAGCCAACGGCCACGTTCCTTGTGAGGGAACGTCAGGACCAGTGCTTCGGAAAACATCGCCTTCGATGCCTCCGAGGCTTCCGAGGCTTCCGAGGCTTCCGAGGCTTCCGAGGCCCGTTTTTCCTGCTGAGCCGGGTGTGGAGATCGAGGCGACGAATCGGCTGCCCGGCGCCTTTTCCGCTTTCGCTGCTGGAGCCTCTGCTGAGCTCTGGCGTTCCGGCTAACCGAGTGTTTGTCCCTCACAAGTTGCCCGCACCCCCGAGCCAGTGCGCTCGCGAACTATATCCGCACTGTCTTGGCTTCCTCTTTGTCCTTGTGCTTTACCGGTGCGGGCTTTTCCCGCAAATGCCTCCACCAGAAGACGATCGGCGTGGCGATGGCAATCGAAGAGTAAGTGCCGATGATGACCCCCGCCACCAGAATGAAAGCAAAGCCCCTCAATACTTCTCCACCCAGCAGGTAAAGGGCTACCACCACGACCAAGGTAAGGAAGGACGTCAGCACCGTTCTCCGAAGCGTTTGATTGATGGACAGGTTGATGATGTTGTAGAGCGACTCCCGCCTCATCAGGCGTCGATTCTCCCGCACTCGATCAAAGATAACGATGGTGTCGTTTACGGAGTAGCCGACCAGTGTGAGAAACGCGGCGATGACGTTCAAGCTGATCTCGAAATTGAATATCGAGACCAGGCCCAAAGTAAGCAGAACGTCGTGAATGACGGCGAGGGTGGCGCCTACTCCGAAAATGAGCTCGAAACGCAACGCGATGTAAACCAGAATGGCTAAAAGCGCCAGCCAAGTGGCGTTGCGAGCTTTTTTTCGAAGCTCTTGGCCCACCACCGGCCCCACGATCTCGGTACTGGTGTCCACCAGACTGTTGTCTTGGATCTGCTCCCGTAGCGTGTTGATGATCAGGTTGGCGGTGGTATCCAGGTCATCGGTATCTTCGACTCGTCGCTCGACACGAATCATCACCTGGTTCAACTCGGGGGCGTCGTAGCGCTGGATGACGGTTTCGCCGAGACCGGAGCCTCCGAGCGAGGCCCGGATGACATCGATTTGCGGGCTTTTCTCGAACTTGGCGTAAACGATAGTGCCTTCCGAGAAGTCGATGCCGTAACGAATACCGCCCTTTCGGTAAATGTCGCCGACTCCGATTAGGAAAACGGCCAATGAGATGAGAGCGAAGTACCAGCGGTACTTCAACCAATCGATCTTCGTGTCCCTGAGAATATCCATGGAGTCTTACCGCTCAAATGCTCAACGCTTCGACCTGTCGCCGGCCCGATAAGACGGCGTCGAAAATGAAGCGCGAGACGAAAATCGCAGTGAACATGTTCGACAAAAGGCCGATGCTCAAAGTGACTGCAAAACCCTGTATCGGCCCGGTACCGAACTGGAATAAAATGGCCGCCCCGATCAGAGAAGTAATGTTGGCGTCCAGAATGGTACGAAATACTTTGCCAAATCCCGCCGATATGGCGGTGCGGGGTGTCTTGCCCCCGCGCATTTCCTCCTTGATACGCTCGAAGATCAAAACGTTGGCGTCCACGCCCATGCCGATGGTGAGGATCACGCCGGCGATCCCAGGCAAAGTGAGGGTGGCGGCGAAGTAGGCCATTGCCCCTGCCAAAATAAGGAGGTTGAGGGCGAGCGCCACCACCGCATTGATGCCTGAGAGTCGGTAATAAAAAAGGATGAACAAGACGACGCCGGCCAACCCGACCAACGAAGCGGTCACCCCGCTTCGAATGGAATCGGCTCCCAGGCTCGGTCCCACGGTGCGCTCTTCCTGGTACTCGATCGAGGCGGGTAAAGCGCCGGAGCGCAGCACGAGCGCCAGGTCCAGAGCTTCTTCCGATGTGAACTGGCCGGTGATCTGTCCCCGATCATAAATGGTGGACTGTATGACAGGCGCCGAGGTTACTTGGTTGTCCATGACAATGGCCAACTGCCGTCCGATGTTGGCTTGAGTCGCGCGGCGGAACTTGCTTGCGCCTTCCGGCTTCAGTGTGAAATCGACGCTCGGTGTGTTGGTGTCATAATCAATCGATGGCCGGGCGTTTTTCAGATCTCTACCCGTGATGACCGGAATCCGTTCCACCAGGTAGTACATCCGGTTCGTCCCTCCGGTTTCCAAAACTCCGGCGATGATCTCTGATTGCGGTGGCAGCGCGGTCCGACCACCCATCAACTGTTCTCTTGTCGGGGCGGCGTTATCGACCAGCTTGAGCTCCAGCTTGCCGGTGGAGCGAATAATCTCTTTGGCTCGAGCCACGTCGTCGAAACCGGGCAGCTGCACCAAGATTTGGTCCCCCGTGTCGCCGTGCGGTGCAATCAGCGGTTCCGCCACTCCCAGAGCATCCACCCGGCGGCGTATGGTCTCGATAGCCTGGGTGAGGGTCTCCTCGCGAATCCGTCTCCTCTCCAGAGATCCTGCTTCGAGCCGCCAGCCGCCCGACGAAGGCCGGTTTGCCTCCCAACCGGGGAAGTTGTCCGCAACGATTTGCCGGAACTCGTCTGCCGCTTCCGTATCGACGCCGCTCACCCGGAAGCGCCCCAGGTCCTCTTTGACGGTGTTGTCGAAGCCAATCTGCTCGTCATCGAGAAGCAAGCCCAGATTATCCATGGTCTCGTCGGTGACCGCATTGAGCGCATCCTCCATGTTGACTTTCATGATGAGATGGATGCCTCCCTTGAGATCGAGTCCGAGGTTGATCGTTTCTCCAGGGGGAATGATGAGCCAGATGCAAAGTCCGGTCACTACGGCGATGAGCACGAACTTCCAACGTAGGTTCTTTCTCATGGAATGTATCGACTCCGGTTCGGTCGCTTCGGCCCGCTGCCGCTCAAAAGCGCCATCGCCCTCACCGAGCTATTTCTTGGCCGGCGTCGCTGGTTCGGAAGCGAGCCGGGCAATGGCGGATTTGGCGACCTGAATCTTCACATGATCGGCGATGCGGAGCTGCACGACATCGTCGGAAACTCCGACCACCGTCCCATAAACGCCTCCATTTGTAACGACCCGGTCCCCATTTTTGAGGGAGGTGAGCATTTGCTCCATCTCTCGCTGTTTCTTCCGCATCGGACGGAAAACGATGAAATAGAAAATACCGAAGATGATGAGGATGAGGAACAGCTGGTCGCCGAAAGCGGGACCCTGGCCTCCGGGCGCAGCCATCAGTATCGATGCCATCCCAACATCATAGTTCAGGTGGAGGGTAAAGCAAAATTACGTCGAAGGGCCCGCAAGCCGCTCGGTTGCTGCTTTGCGGAAAGCTCCGAAACGATTCTCTTCAATCGCGGAACGGATTTCCGCCATCAACTGCAAATAAAAGGTCAGGTTGTGAATGGTGTTGAGAGTCGCGGCACTCATCTCCCGTGCCATGAAAAGGTGTCGCAGATACGCCCGCGAGAAGTTCGCGCAGGTATAGCAAGAGCAGTCGGGGTCGAGAGCGGCGGCGTCGCCGGCATAGCGGGAATTCTTGATAGAAAGCTTCCCCCGATGTGTGAAGAGCGTTCCGTTGCGGGCATTCCGGGTGGGCAGGACGCAGTCGAATAAATCAACACCCCGAGCGATCGACTCGATGATATCCATAGGAGTACCGGCGCCCATCAGGTAGCGGGGTCGATCTGCGGGTAGCTCCGCGGTAGTCACTTCAGTCATTTCCCGGGTGATCTCCGACGGTTCGCCTACCGCCAGCCCACCGATGCCGTAGCCATCGAAGTCCATTTCCACCAGCGCTCGAGCGTTCTCCCGCCTGAGCTCGCCGCTTGCTCCCCCTTGGACGATCCCGAACTGGGCCTGGTCTGCTCTTCGGCGTGCATCCCGGCAACGCTTCGCCCAGTGGAGGCTCCTTTCGGCGGCTTCGCGGACTTGTTCTCGGCTGGCCGGATAGAGAACGCATTCGTCCAAAACCATGGCGATATCCGATCTCAACTGTTCCTGAATGGAGACGGCGCGCTCCGGGGTCAGCAGGTGAGAGCTACCGTCCAAATGGGAACGGAAAGTGACGCCTTCATCGGTAATCCGACGAAGCGCGGCGAGGCTGGCAACCTGGAATCCGCCGCTATCGGTGAGTATAGGACCTGACCAGCCCATGAAACGGTGGAGGCCTCCTAATGCGGCAACCCGTTCGGCGCCGGGTCTGAGCATGAGGTGGTAAGTGTTGGCGAGCAGGATCTGGGCGCCTATCTCCCGAACTTGCTTTTGAGTGAGCGCCTTGACGGCTCCTTGTGTCGCCACCGGCATGAACGCCGGCGTGGCAAGCCCGCCATGCGCTGTCTCGATCCGGCCACGACGAGCTCCCGAGGACTGCGCGATTAGATCAAAGCGGAACATGAGGAGTCTAATGTATCAGAAGCAACATTCAGAAGTCGTAAAGTCGGAAGAAGTTGGAGCGGCGAAGGGAAAAGGTTAAGATCACAACATATTTTAGGAGGCTTCATGGTCAAGCGGATCAGAGTGGGGGTGCTATTCGGCGGTCGCTCTGCCGAGCACGAGGTCTCGCTGCGATCGGCGGCCGCGGTGATAGCGGCCATGGATAGATCCTTATACGAGGTCCTTCCGATCAAGATTCGAAAGGACGGCCGTTGGGAGCTTCCAGCAGCCGGTCAACATGATTTTCTGGAAGGCCTCGCCGGGGACGAATCGAAGGCGGTGACACTCCTCGCCGACCCGACGTCGCCTGAACTAGTGGCTCTCGACTCCAAAGGAGTTTGGAAGCGCCTTGGAACGGAAGGCCGGCTCGACGTGATCTTCCCCGTTCTCCATGGCACCTATGGTGAGGATGGCACCTTGCAGGGATTTCTCGACCTGGCCGGAGTTCCCTATGTGGGCGCGGGAACCGCGGCGTCCGTCGTTGGAATGGACAAAGCTCTAATGAAAGCGTTGTTTCGAGACGCGGGGCTACCGGTGGTTGCCAATCTGGTGATACGTCGATACGAATGGGAGCATCGGCTTGCCGAGACACTCTCACGTATCGAGGATAGGCTTTCTTATCCCTTGTTCGTCAAGCCGGCCAACTTGGGTTCGAGCGTGGGGGTTAACAAGGTCGGGCAGCGGGGTGGGCTAACTTCGGCTCTTGAAGAGGCGTTCCGCTACGACCATAAGGCGATCGTCGAAGAAGGCGTTGACGCCCGGGAGATCGAGGTGAGTGTGCTTGGTAATGACGAACCGGAGGCTTCCGTACCCGGAGAGATCATCCCCGCAGGGGAGTTTTACGATTACCGAGCAAAGTACATCGACGACACATCCGAGCTTCTGATCCCGGCTCCTTTAGATGAGGAGACGACAGCGAGAGCCAAGCAACTGGCGGTAGCCGCTTTCCAGGCTTTGGACACGGCGGGGATGGCGCGGGTAGACTTCTTGCTCGATCGCGCAGGCGGCAGGTTGTATGTGAACGAGTTGAATACCATCCCCGGGTTTACATCCATCAGCATGTATCCCAAGCTCTGGCAGGCCAGTGGAGTCCCGATGACGAAGCTGGTGGATCGTTTGATGCAACTTGCTATTGAGCAATTTAAAAAACGCTCTATTTTGGAGACTCATTACAGCGCTGCCGAGCGGCTTTCCAGCTGACCCTTTATTTCGACTTTCGTCTTACTATCTCCAAAAAATGATTCGATTGAACGAAAGGCGCCATTAACGGGGCGTTTCGCGATCTCACCAAAACCACCCCACGCTAAGGTTCTCAATACAAAGAAAAAAATTGATCGAGGGTGCAAAAAATGCTTGACAGTGGAGTAGGCCTTCCTTATCCTACATATAGTATGTCAAGCTCACGCTCAAGCGACTTCTTGTTGTTTGGGCTCATTGTAACCCCCGGAGAGGGCGCCCGATGGGGCCAGGTGACGGCGGAAGTGGAGCGGAGAGCTTGCCGACAGGGGAACGAGTGGAGTGGGTTGAAAACCGGTTTCTCGTCAAATAGTAGAACCCAATAAAGGATCGCTTCGCTTCAGAAAGCCCCTGCCGAACCCCCTTAGAGAAGGAGGCTAGAGAGTGGCAAAAAAGACCAAGAAGAAAGCAACCAAGAAGAAGACCGCAAAGAAAGCCAAGAAGAAGACGACAAAGAAAAAGAAGTAACGATTTCCTCAGGGGTACCGAGAGCGGGGGTGAGACATCACCCCCCTTTTTTTTCTGCCCTTCTGCAGCCCCGTAGAGCAGAGACAGCCGTATCCGTCATTAGCCTCCTCTCCCGGGGAGTAGGTACCGCTCGATAGCCTGAGCGACACCCGCCTCGTCGTTGCTGCCGGTCATCGCGAATCCTCGAGAACGAAGCTCGGCAGGAGCATTGGACATCATCACCGCAAAGCCGGCTTGCTCCAGCATATCCAGATCGTTCCAATTGTCGCCGATCGCCATGGTATTTTCGTGGGCGATGCCGTATCGACGAGCCAAAAATTCAACCGCGGAGGCTTTGGTTGCTTCCGGTGCCAGCACATCGAGTAACGCCAGATCCTCCTTCGGGTATTCAGTGCGGGCAAGACTCAGTTGCTCTTCGAAGCGGGAGGAAAACCTCTCGCTGAGGGTCCGCACCTCGGAGACGGTGGCGGCAAAACCAATTTGCACCGGATCGCGTACAAGGGTCGCCGTCAGGTTGGGGACCCGACGTGCCGGAGGGTGCGTTTTTTCCAGATAGGAGGAAAACGCTGGATTGGGGAAAGGCTCCGACTCGATGAGAAGGTACCCTTCCCCGTCAGGTCCGTCGTGAAGGATGGGCTTCGCTCCCGCGGCGCGGCCCTCGGCTAGCACGTTTTGGGCTACCGCCGCGGACAAGAACTTTCGACGAAGGATAGCGCCCCGAAGCCCTTCTTTGATCAGTGCTCCGCTGTTCAAGACCAACAACGGATCGATATCGAGGTGCTCCAACGGGGGCAAGGCTGCGGGCAGGCGACGTCCGGTAATCACTACGATCCGTACCCCTGCCCGAGCGGCGCGGGAGAGGGCGCGACGGTTTGCTTCCGGCACCTGACGTGAGGAGTCGAAAAGAGTTCCGTCGAGATCGATAGCGAGGAGCTCGAAACGAGGCATCGTGCATCTAAGGCGTGGCTGGAGAATTCGGATCGCTGATCCCATCCCAGATGACGATCTCTCGGATGACGTCGCCCGGCTCGAGCCGGTCCACCACACTCATTCCGTTGATCACTTGTCCGAACACGGTAGAAACACCGTCGAGCTGCGGCTGGGGAAAGTAAGTGATGAAAAACTGACTGCCGCCGGTATCCTTCCCTTCCACAGACATACCCAGAGTACCTCGCAGGAAAGGGCGGGTATTGATCTCGCTTCGGATGGTGTGGCCGGGCCCGCCGTGGGAATCGCCGCGCGGATCTCCGGTTCGAACAAACTCGTTCGGCACCAGATCGAAAGCCAGTCCGTTATAGAAGCCCCGCCGAGCCAGGCGCATGAAGTTGTCCACCGTCAAGGGCGCGTCGAGGACGAAGAGCTCGACTTCGATGGCCCCTTTTGCCGTACGGATGAAAGCTTGGGGCGTGTACTTCGGATGAATTAGATTCCGGAACTCGATGAGACTGTGGTCGGAGTCGATTGCCGCGGCACGTGCCGTCAGGTCTCCCATACGACGAAGGATGTCTTGAGCTCGCTTGCGGACGTTCCATGAGCGGTCTTCGAGGGCCAGGCGGGCGGTGGGCTCGACGGTGTCGGCACCGTATGCTTCGAGCGCCGCCATGATGGCCAGCCGCGCGTCCGGCTCTTGATCCTTCGCCGAGAAGTCGAAGGCGGCTCGGAGCGGTTCGATGGCGTCTTCCGGTGTGAAGTGTCCGAGCCCGTCGGCGGCTGCCGCTCGCTCGAACGGGTCTTCAGCATTGAGATGCTCGAGAAAAACCACAACCGAATCCTCGCGGCTTGCCCGAATCAAGGCCTGCAGTGCGTGGGCTCGAACCCTGTAGTCCCTGTCGGACGTCAAGTCTAGAAGCAGGGCCAGCGCCCGGTCGCCACCCATCTCACTGAACAGCCGCGCTTGAGTCGCCCGCACGCGCCAATCGGGATCGGGGTCGAGACCGGACAAAAGGAACCAAAAGGTCTCGCTGTCCTGGAACGCCAGAGCGCGAAGAACGGCCGACCGTATCAGAGGTTCAGGATCGACGAGCCGATCGATGAGCGGCTCCACCGTGTCGGGGCTAGGAAGTTGGGCTAGTGCGCGCGCCGCTTCCACCTGAACGAAGAGGGTATCGCCCGCCATGAGCTGCAGGATTCGAGGAACGGTCTCCGACAGACCGAGCTTGTCGGCGGCCCGCACCGCTTCGATTCGCACTTTCTCATCGGGGTCTTCCAGAAGACGGATGACGGCGCGCCGGGAGTGCTCGGGAGGTAGATTGGCAAGGCCGCGAGTGCCCAGAACCCGGTAATAGGGATCGTTGGACCCGGCGTAGTGAAGAAGAAGAGGAGCTACCTCGACCGCATTGAAACGGGATGTCGTCCATACCGCCGGCCACCAAAGGAAACGCGGGTTTCCCTCCTCCGTGGCGAGAGTATTCCAAGCCCAACGTAGGTTTCCGATCCTTGCCAGAGCAAACAGGCCGAGCCGCAGGTCGAGGTGCGGCAGGCGGATTGCCGACAGCTCGATCTCCTCTCCCCACCTGTAAGGTGTGGAACCGGTGGGAAGCCAGTCCCGTAGGCTGAGTGCGATCGTTTGTGCCGTTTCCTCGGAGCTTTTTCGACCGAGCGCCTCGATGGCGCGAGCGCGGACTTCGAGGGAGGGATCGGTCAGTGCCAAGCGAAGTGCGGCGCGGATTTCCTCCGGCAGGGGTCCCTCGAGCAGGCCCAAAGAAAAAGCTGCAGAAGCCCGGACGGAGTCAGACCCGTCGGTTAAAAGGACGGCGAGCGACCCGGCGGTTTCCGGATCTCCAATCCTTCCCAGTGCCACGGCGGCCCTTCGCCTGAGCAACGGGTTCGGATCGGAAAGGCGGGTTATGATCTCTCCGGCGCCAAGAGAGCGTTCGTCCTCGAGCCTCATGATGCGGGCGAACTTTAGGTTCGCGCTCGGCTCGACTTGTTCCACTGTTTTGCAGCTGCTTGCGGTGACGACGACCGCGAGTAGCCAGATTCGTAGCTTCATGAGTTCCGTGATTATACTCGGTTCATCCGAGGAAACGTGAGCGACGGCCCTCAGGATCCAGCCGCTCGAGCGCGTCGAGCTCCTGCCGGTTTATCGATGTAGCGTTGACGGTACTCGTCGAAGCGCCCTTGCCCGGCCCATTCCAGATAAAGCGAGATG
>SDBT01013106.1_pt1 | contig 13302 bp, 16 predicted proteins | sample 2277101 | NCBI WGS metagenome assembly SDBT01 (sample SAMN10404973, study PRJNA504765) | marine sediment metagenome | isolation source: marine sediment core GS10_PC15, 103 cmbsf | place: Arctic Ocean: Southern Knipovich Ridge | collected 2010 | reverse complement strand
TTTAGAATCATGATCATATACTTCAGATCCAACACCAACAATATAATGATCATATCCCTGAATCTCTATCATCTTTTTTGTTCTGACTTTATAGTCAAACAGTTCTACTTTCTGTACTTTTCCAGCCAATCCTATTACTGGAATGTGCCAGCCATGAGGCGTTTCAATAACCATATAGCCTTCACCTATCATGGCCTCGGCATATTTACGATACCTCTCCTTATCATCCAAATCAATTATTGCATTACCAGCTCCTTGTGTTGGAATTATACCATAGTTATCTTCTTCCTGAATTGTTTGGTTGGGTGTTGTCTGTGCTGCCTTGTATCTAAAGTCTGCTTTCTTTTGTTCAAGATCTTCTTTTGGCCAACGTGGTATTGGAAAACAGTTGAACTTGTTATCCCTAAAAAATTTGATAAATGATTCTTTTTCAGTAGGCATCAATTTTCACCCACCGATTCTTCAAGAAGATATTGTAAACCAGGTGTAAGCATACTCCATTCTATTTCACCATTATCTAGTGCAAGTTGTAATGCTTCAGGTGTAGGGTAGATTCCCATCAGTGTTATTTCTATACCAACAGTCTTACCCAATTCATAGTTTGAACTTTTATTTTCTTCATAAATTTGATACCCAAAGAAATCATTTGTTACTACTGTATGTATAATAATTGTTGCAATAAACACACCATACATTATGTAGATAAGTTTTTTTGCTTGTGGTAATGTCAGATCTTTCATTTACTTAACCTCATTTGAATTTTTAGGGCATGATTCTTTTTGATAATATTATGCATACCATGATGTTCTTCACAAAAATCCCAATCACAATCATTACAATGAGCATTGGATGTCTTACCACAAAGAATACAGGTCAATTTCTATCTCCCTTTACAGGATCGATTACAATATATCCATTATCTCTTAGAATATTTGCATACTTGTCAAGTGTTCCCATCTTTTTTCTAATCCATCTTAATCCCAATTTTTTTTGTCGTAACTTTTTAATCTGTTTTGAACACTTTGTAGAACAATATTTTTTTATTGGATTGGTTGTTATGAAATTCTCACCACAGCATTTACAGTTCTTTTTATTTGGTGATGTTCTAATATATTTTCTATTTGCATTTCTTTTTCTTAATGCTGTTTGACATCTTTCTTTAAGACAGGTCACTTGTGAGTGTTGTATTTTAGCAACTGACAGTTTACAAATTACACATTTGATAGTTTCAATTTCCATAATACTCATTTCTTTTTTCTCCCTTGGTGTCGTACCGTTTCCATTGCCAAGTCACAAAATCTCCGTCTGTTATCTATCTTCAGTCTAGTTATTCCATTTTTAATACCATCAAGTTTTGTATGTATCGGATTTGTAACCAAAGCAAAGCGTTCAGGACAATCCTCAACAAGTGGTTTTAAATCATTTAGGTATCGATCCCTATTTCCTTTATAATTTTTATACAGTACATCATTTTCTATTTCTTTGATATGATGTATTGTAAATCCTTTAGGTGTAAAGCCTGTTAGCATAACACGACACTGGTTATTGAATAGTGGTGCAAGTTCGGTCAAGGTTTCATATGCTGTTTTCAAAATGCCAGCCTCACAAAAACTTTTTTACATGTAAAACAGTACCACTTTTCTTCTTCACCCAACCCCATCAGTTTTGTATGGTTTGATTTACAAAACGGACAGTGAGCTTGCTTCATTTTCTACTCCTTTGATAAATTTTAACCCTGCATATTGTAGAACAATATTCTGTTTTTTTTATCATATCGCTAAGTGGTATGTAGTTTTTACCACATTCTTCACATCTATTCATTCAAATCCCTCACCATGAAGTATAAGTTTTGTATCTGTTGTTATTGTGGTTTCTTTTGAAATGTTTATAATAATATTTTTAATGGTAGGTGTGAAGATTGCCACCTTTGCAAATTCACCACTTTGTATGTATTCTTTGACTTTAATCAGACCTTTTTTTCTCAAAAATCTAACTGCTACGTAAATTTTAGAATAGTTGTTTGTGTCAAATTCCTTTGCAAGTTGAACAACCGTCATTGGTTTTTTCATCAAAGTACACATTACCTTGAAAGTATTGACTGTATGAAAAATACCAAGTAGTTGATCTTCAGTTGGATTGTCAGACCACATTATACTTTTACTCCACAATAAGGACACCATATAATTTCATCATCACTTTTTATTGTTTTAATTATACCATATTGATTTTTACATTCTTTACACTTCATTTTTTTCTTTTTCCTTTTTCATCAATTTTATTATTGCTTTTTCATATTCCCAAAAAATAGGGGGTTTGGCTTTCGCCATTTTGAAATACATTCCAGGTGTAAATACCATTTACATCTTTACCTTCATGCCTTCTTTATTGTCTTTAAACACCCAATGCGTTTTACTTTTCAATGAACTATCTCGTTTGATTGAATCTTCATCAAATGCAATTTTTTCTATTTCACATTTGATTTTTTCACCATCTTCATTAACAGACTTCATTATTTCTGGATTGGTAAAGAACAATCTCAGATCTCTTGGACTACAGAAGAACCTGTTTAGATTTCCTTTCACCTTATCGCCAGCCTCATTTTTAAATTCTAGCTCATGGTAGGTTTCTTCTGTTTCTACAATACACATAGAATCACCACTCTTGGCTACAAAACTTTCAATTTTTGTAACTACAAATGATTTATCTGCGATTGACTGAATCCCACCTGTGGGTTTCCATTCAAATGATTGACCTTCAATTTTATAATCGCTTGGACTTTTCGTACTCATACTTTCACCCCCTGATAGCCTCGACTAACTGTAAAAAAACCTCATCTATTCTCATGTGTAGTTTACTGGAATTGGATATTATTAAGCATTAGGGTTTGTCCGATATTCGTTCACCTGTCTTTAGATCAAGCCAATGAATACCATATGAACATATGGCTAGAACCATACCAAGTACACCTAACTGTATTATTTGTTCTATTCCTATTGTAGTACCCCATAACTGAATCAACATTCTTTTTAAAGAGTAGATAGTACAAAAATGTATTGGGAGATATTTCTATTATTGAATTTGGAGTGTACGGATTCATTGCCTACACATCATTTTTAATGCTCATCATTTCTACCATTAGAGAAACACCATTCACCAAATCCCAATCATTTGTTAGGGCAATCTATCTAGTTCCAGGAATTATTACTGCTATTCTTTTGGCTTCTTCAGGCGTGAACATTACACTTGAAACTGTTTCAACAATAAATCTTACAAATGCCACAGCCTCAAACTCTACTATTTTTATTGAAACTGCAGATACTACAGCAGCGTTTGTCTTGTTGAATCCAATTTGGGGTGCAATACATTTTATGCTTTCAGCAGTAATGATTGTTTATGTTCTCAATCAGATACTAATACTACTTGGATTTTGGCCATCTGAAAACGGTAGATAGAACTATGGTAGGGCTGTACATATCAAAGTTCCAGTTCCATCTACACCACTAACATATTCACTTCCACCACAAGTTCCATTAAATATTCCACCCCTTGCGGTTGGTGTTGGTGCATGTAACAGTTCACATTTCAGATAACCAGTTCCATTTACTCCTATTACAATTTCTGAGGTATCACACATTGTTTGGAATATTCCACCTTGGGTGCTGTTTGTAGGACTTGCTACCTTAAACCAAATTACCTTTCCAACTGGTTCATAGATAAATATACCAACATCAGTTACTTGGTCATTCACATTAACTGCTTCAGTTACATTGATGAATTTTATCGAAGTTCCATTTGTTGCAGTAATATTATCTACAAGTGATAATGGATCACTAATAGTAATTATCTTAGTCAGTATGGTAATGAATGAATCTGTAAGGCTTAGATTATCAGATTCGGTATTGGTTTGTGCATGAATGGTTGTAAACGAATCAACTAATGATAACGGATCTATTATGGTTTTTACCTTATCAACCAAAACATTTCTATCATCACCTACATCAACACCTTCAACTGCAGATAGATTTACACTTTTAGTTGCAGTTACACTATCAGTCATTGATAATGGATCTATAATCTGTTTTGTTTGCGCACCACATCCAGTACATAATGGTGTCATATTATCTGTAAATGATAGTTGATCACTTGGGAATGTTGTAATGTGAGATGTCTGTGAATCAGTAATACTTAGAGAATCAGATATTGGTTTGGTATATGTAGCAGTAGTAGTTACTGAATCAGTTAATGATAGTTGATCAGAAGGATTATCAAATCTAACTATTTGTGTAGTTACACTATCAGTAAATGATAGTTGATCACTTATCTGTTTTACCTTATCAACTAATACACTTCTATCATCACCTACATCAACACCTTCAACTACAAATACACTTACAGTTCTAACAGCAGTTATTGAATCTGTAATGGATAGTTGATCACTTGGGAATGTTGTGATATGAGATGTCTGTGAATCAGTTATTGATAATGGATCAGATTCAGAATTAAATTCAGCTCCACAACCAGTACATAATGGAGTTACATTATCTGTAATTGATAATGTGTCACTAATTGGTTTTGTATATGTAGTAGTTGTAGTAATTGAATCTGTAAATGATAGTTGATCACTTGGGAATGTTGTAATGTGAGATGTCTGTGAATCAGTAATACTTAGAGAATCAGATATTGGTTTTGTATATGTAGCAGTTGTAGTTACTGAATCTGTAAATGATAGTTGATCTGAAGGATTATCAAACCTAACTATTTGTGTAGTTACTGAATCTGTAAATGATAGTTGATCACTTATCTGTTTTACCTTATCAACCAATACACTTCTATCATCACCTACATCAACACCTTCAACTACAAATACACTTACAGTTCTAACAGCAGTTATTGAATCTGTAATTCCCAAAGGATCAGATATTGGTTTGGTATATGTAGCAGTTGTCACAACTGAATCTGTAATTGATAGTTGATCAGAAGGATTATCAAATCTAAATATTGTAGTAGTAATAGAATCAGTAAGTGATAATGGATCACTTGGTTCTTCCAGGAACGCACCACATCCAGTACATAACGGAGTTACATTATCTGTAATACCCAAAGGATCACTTGGGAATGTTGTAATATGAGATGTCTGACTATCTGTAATACTTAGATTATCACTTGGGAATGTTGTTACATGAGATGTCTGACTATCTGTAATACCTAGTGGATCAGATATTGGTTTTGTATATGTAGCAGTTGTAGTAACACTATCTGTTATACCCAAAGGATCACTTGGGAATGTTGTAATATGAGATGTCTGACTATCTGTAATACTCAAAGGATCACTTTCTACATCATGTAATATTGCAGTAGCAGTAACCGAATCTGTAATACCTAATGGATCACTTGGGAATGTTGTAATGTGAGATGTCTGTGAATCAGTAATACTTAGGTTATCAGATATTGATTTGGTATAACTTGCAATTCTACTAACTGAATCCGTAATGGATAATGGATCAGATATATTTTTAAAAATGGTTTTAGTAGTAGTAACACTATCTGTAATACTTAGAGAATCAGATATTGATTTGGTATAACTTGCACTTCTACTAACCAAATCCGTAATGGATAATGGATCAGATATATTTTTAATAATGGTTCTAGTAGTAGTAACACTATCTGTAATGGATAGGCTGTCCGAAATTGGTTTGGTGTACGTTACTGTTGTAACAAATGAATCTGTAATGCTTAGGCCATCACTTTGTACTTCAGTAATATGTGATGTTTGACTATCTGTAATACTCAAAGGATCAGATATTGGTTTTGTATATGTAGCAGTTGTAGTTACACTATCTGTAAATGATAATGGATCACTTGGGTTATCAAACCTAACTATTGTAGTAGTAAATGAATCTGTTATACTGAATGGATCACTTTCATTATCCGTAAATAATCTAAATGCTGCTACACTATCTGTAATACCCATAGGATCTGCAAAATTTAGTAAAATATGAAAGTCCTGAGCATCAATAAATGATAACGCATCTACAATGTTTTTTGTATGTGCAGTTACACCACTTGATTTAACACTGAAGTTCATAAGACTACCAGTATTAGATATACTACCATCATCTATTTTGAAATTAGCAGTATCAGTTTGTGGTGCATCATCACCTACTGTTGCAACGAACCAATACGTTGTCGTACTACCTACCGTATTAGTACAAGTTGTACCTGCATCCAACTGAATATCTATTGTATTTACAATACTATCTGTCCAATTTGTATTGGTACTACAACCACTACTTGCAATATCTGAGGCAGTTATACTGCCGAATAGATGTGCTGTGTCATATGATATAACTTTGTTTAGAGTATTGTCTGTAACAAACATCTTAGTTCCATCAGATGAAAATTCTAATCCTGTAGGATTTGGTGATGAATCAGAAATATCATAAGTTGTATCAAATGAACATGTTGATACATCAAATGCTGTACAAGTATATTCATGAAGATCATTACCAACACCACCTAACATAAAAAATACTGTGCCATCACTATTCCATGCCATATCATCAGGGTTTGCATCTTGTCCTGAAACACTTAGGTTGTCAGTGTATGAACATGTACTTGCATCCCAAGCTGTACAAGAGTATTCATCTATGGCACTTCCAGATGCATCTCCAATATAGAATTTAGTACCGTCATTATTTGCAATAATTCTAAGTGGTGACGATGTGTCTGTATTAATATTAGTTGAATCTACAAATGAACATGTTGATACATCAAATGCTGTACAAGTATATTCATTTATTTCATCACCAGTGTTACCTATAATAAACATCTTTGTTCCATCAGTTGAAAACATTATTCCTCTTGGATTTCCATCTTCATTGACACTTTTTGAATCAGTAAAACTACAACTTGTTATATCATATGCAGTAGAGCAACTATATTCATTTACATCTTCTCCAACATCACCTGTTACAAACATCTTTAATCCATTTGATGAAAATGCTAATCCTGTAACCACAGTATCTTCACTACTTATATCAAATGTACTTGTAAATTGTAATAGATCCAAATCATACCCACCATCTACACTACTCAACATACTAAACACATCAGCACTTGTACTCATCCCACCAATGTTAGCAATATCAACCTCAAAGCGATAGGTCTTTGATGTTTCTAGTGTTGTTAGATCATATTCGTTTATGTCCTGTCCTGTGTTACCTGCCATGAAAAATTTAGTACCGTCACTTGAAAATGTAATTCCGATAGGAGAAGTATCTTCACCTGAAATATCATATTCAGTTATAAAACTACAGGTGCTTACATCCCAAGATGCACATTTGTATTCATTAATATTTTGTCCTGTGTTTCCACTGACAAACATTTTTGTACCGTCAGGTGAAAACACTAGACCTCTTGGTGCTGTATCTTCACTACTCACACTAAATGAATCTACAAAACTACATGTACTAACATCATAAGCAGTACAAGTACCATATTCATTTACATCCACTCCTATTGCACCAATTACGAAAAACTTTGTTCCATCATTATTCCACACAAATCCTTGTGGTTGTGTATCTTGACCACTGACATCTAAAGGGCTTGCTGAATTTGTGCATGAACTTACATCAAATGCAGTACATGACCATTCTGATATGTCACTGGCTGATTGTAATCCAACATACATCTTTGTTCCATCATCGTTCCAATCTAATCCTCTCGGTGCTGTATCACCTGATGCTTTACTGTCAACGAAACTACATGATGATGAATCCCATGCAGTTGTACATGTGTATTCATTAATATCCTGACCTGTATTTCCAACAACAAACAATACTGTACCATCATTTGACCACTCAATATCTCTTGGTGCTGTATCTTCACTTGAAATATCCAATGAATCAACAAATGATAAAGTATCTAATTCCCACCCTGTACAATATCCATCATAAAATGCAACATCAGTACAGATTGCAGTACCACTATCTAGTGTGGTTGATGCACTTTCATAAACGTCAAGTTCTTGGAATACGAATTGTGGTTTTGTTATATCAAATGAAGTAACAGTTGATACATCTGAAACTGTACCATCATCAACATCAAAGGTTGCAGTATTATCCCCTGCATCAGAAGCAATAGTTACTATAAACCAATATATTTCATTTCCACTTGCTGATATTGAGCAAGTTGTTCCAGCATCCAACTGAATGTCTGTACCACCAACAATACTATCTGTCCAGTCTGTATTAGTTGAACAGCCGCTTGAAGTAATATCTGTTGCAGTTATTATACCAAACATTTCACCAGCTCCAACTACTGAAGGAATAGTTATATCATCGGGTGAACCAGCACCAGTACCAGTATTATCTACCTCGACTTCAAGTCTATATGATGTGTTTATTTTTAGTGGTGGATTTAGATCATATTCATTTACATCTATTCCTACACTACCAACAACAAACATTTTTGTATCATCAAGTGAATTAGATATTCCAACAGGAGTGATTTCTTCTCCTGATATGTCTTTATTATTTACAAATGAACATGTACTTACATCCCATGCAGTACAACTATATTCATTAATATCATCTCCTTCATTACCTAACATGAAAAGTCTTTCACCGTTTGAACTAAATTCTATTCCAGTTGGATCATTATCTTCGGTTGTTACATCAAAGGCATCTAAAAATACACATGTAGAAACATCAAATGCCTCACAATCCCATTCTTGAAACTCATCATCAGTATTTCCTAATATTATTAATTTTGTTCCATCATTTGACCATTCCAAATCTCTTGGGGCTGTATCTTGTGAAGATACATCTATACTATCAACGAAACTACATGAACTTACATCAAAGCTTGCTGTACATGTATATTCAAAAACATCAAATTCAGCTCCACCTATTATAAAGAATTTTTTTCCATCTCTTGAAAAGTCTAATCCTTTTGGTGTACTAGTTTCAGTTGAAACACTGAATGAATCAACAAAACTACATGAGCTTACATCAAAAGCAGTACATGTTCCATATTCATTAATATCATTCCCTGTTTCACCACCTATGAACATTTTTGTTCCATCATTTGACCAAGCAATACCAAATGGTAGTGTATCTTGTCCACTTACACTTGTAGCATCAACAAACGAGGCTGTCTGTAATCCATTACAATCATCAGCAATTTCCAAGTCTACATCTAGACAAACAGCAGTACCACTACCTAATGTGGTACTCGAAGATTCATAGACATCAAGTAAATCAACTGTATAGATTGGTGCAGGCGCACCAGGATCACCTTTGACTTCAATCATTGTATTACCCCAATTAACACTTGACTTGCTTGTATCACAATCACCATCATTTGATCCCGAACTGTCTGTTGCTTCACTAGCTATTGCTGCCGAAAATTTGTTAGCCCCACCATCAGACGTACTTAGTATTGTTGATTTACCAGTGTCCCATGTATATGCTGAAGTGTTTTGATCACCACATACATGAACAATTAATGAATCATCATTTGCAGTAGAGTATGTTATAATATCTGGATCAACATCAGCACCAGCACCATTACCAGTATTACCAATTGGACTTGCAGTATCTACATCAATTAATACTAAACCAAAACATGATGTATCGCCTGAACCCATTGTAATATCAATAGTGTTTGCTGCATTAGCTGTAGGTGATGTTGCAGTATAAATGTAAGAATTTACTGTACCTGATGTTACTACTGCTCGTTGTGTCCAAGTTTCACTTTCTTCATCACTAATACTTGAAAATGTTCCAGTAGATATTAATCCTAATACAATCATATCTGCATCTGCAATTACATCTATTGTTAAACTGCAAACAGTACCAGCTTCTACTGTTCCACTATCACCATTATCAACTGTAGGATCAGTTACAGCAAAAGCATTTTGTGAGCCAGGGATAATAATTATTAAACTAAAAATGATTACTAAAAAAAAGAAGTTAAGAGGTAGTTTCTTCTTCAATGATAACTCCCCCTTCATAAAACAAGAACCACTTGAACTTGTCAATTCCGTAGTCTTGTAATTTTGTTGTTATAATATTTCTGCCCTCATTGACAAGCTGATCCTGAATGTCAGGATAGTTTGTGCCTTGTGGTAAGTTTATTTCAATTATTGTTGGATTGATTAACAGTCGATGTAAACCAGTTAGATGATTGATGTTAATGTTCCAATCAGAAATAATATCATCTACATTCCATTGGCCTACTGCAATCGGTGAAAACTCATCGTGTATGTTTGCTTCAATCAGTCCATCATCCAAGTCATTAAACAACGCATCGAGTTGTGTAAATTCAGTCTTGTTAAAGTGAACTTCTATCTGAATTTCGGTATCTGTTATTTTAAAGGCAAATGCGTTTGTTGACATTAGATATGGAAATACCAAGAGTGTCGGTATTATGAGAGCTAGAATTATGAAATTGTTGGTCATGTTCTTAATTCATCAAGTAACTTACATTAGTTAAACTTTCAAAAAAAATAAAAAATAGAGAGTTTCTCTATGAATTGGCGATTACTATATCGTAATCAATCTGTAGTGTATCACCTGAACCAAGATTGATGGTTGGTGAAATCAAAGCCCTGGCGAGCATATTTCCAGTAGTTACAGCATCAAACAATCCTACTTCTGCAAAGGCAGAACTTTCACAAGCAGCACCACTGAACGTAACTGAAATAGTTGCAGTTCTTTGGTTTGTAGTACCTGTGTTCAAGGCGATTGTGGCATCTTCTAACCTAGTACATCCACCTACTTCAGTTCCTAATGCAGTATCAGTTTCATCAACTGCAACAGCACCAGTACCCAAGGCAATCCAAGCAAAGTCCGTTTCACCAGTACAATCTGTCGTGACAAATACTAGATCTGCTACACATTCCATACCCTCATTGGTGACTTCATTATGAACAGTCCATTGGTCAAGAACTGTACCTTCGGAATCCCTTTGGGTGAATGTAAATTCACCACCTATACCAAGCGTACCTTGATTGGAATTTCCATCAAGAGCTTGTATAGGTATGAATCCCACTACAAAAAGAATTGCAAAAATACCAACTGGAATACTACCAAGTGCAATTTTGGAGTTAGTATTTTTCAACAACTATTTGTAAATAAAGAACTATAAAATGTTTTTCTTACGGAGTATTTCGTTCAATGTTACCCATTCCATCTACTTTTTCAAAATAATAATCAATTTTACCAGTCTTTGTATGTAATTCTTTAATTAATGTCGTAGTTGGATCATTTGTTTCGACATATTCTACTGAAATTGGATCATTAAACAATGACAAGTACGCCATTCCACTGACAAGTAATACCATTACAACCAAGCCTGATAAATTTCTAATAAATATTTTCTTTTTCTTATTCATTTTCCTCATTATTCTAAGACCTAAGTTCCGTTGCTGTCAGCGAATGTTATTGTCCATTCAGCATTAATTGTGTCAGTTCCCACGATTGGTATTCCAGTATAAGTCTGTCTTGCAAATAGATTACCAGTAGCAGCAGCAGCATTGTCAGTTAAACAGATTTCTTGTATAGTTCCAGCACCAAGTTCGGCTACCCATGACACATTAATTATAGCACCCAACGCTGTATTTGTTACACTTACATCCTGTTTCTTTGCACCATGTTGTGTTTCACAGTCAGTATTACCCGATGCTGGTGCTGTACCACCAGTACCTACACTAATGTAACTGAAGCCACCAGCCGATTCACCAGTCACATGTGTTGTTCCAAAGGCTAAATCAGATAATGCTTCCAGTCCAATGTCAACTACTAGGTTATGATCCTCTCGATGGAATTTCTTATTTCCTTTATCATCAAACACTTCAATTACTACGTGTCCTTCTGCTTTAATTCCTGAGAATCCTGGTCTATCGGCTGGTTTACCTGGGGGGTTTTGTTCAGGTTTACCAGCAAAGTCAGGTTTTCCTTGTTCATTAGGAGTAGTTTCTAATACTGCAGTTGCGGTTTCACTTTTAGGTGATACATCTCCTTGATTGAAAGTTTCAACTATGGCTACATCATTACTACCTATAGTTGGTGGTTCAGGTGTTTCAATTATGCTTGGTGGTTCAGGTTGACTTTGTTGTTTTAATGCAATTCTTTGAAAAATAGATAATGATTCTTCTTCATCTTCCTGTACTGTAGGTATGTAGTTAGGATCTATAATTACACCGATTTCTAATTCAACCCAACGTTCTGCAGTTTCAATAGGTAGGCAAGAACGTCTTTCATCACCTAACATCTTTACAACGTATAATCCAGTCCTACATTCTTCCAATTCATCACCAGTAATATGATCTTGTGAGTACGAATCCTGAATGAATGGAATAATGCCTATAGTAAGAATCAAAGGAATTAGAAGTAGTACCTTTCTATTTTTCAACACTTTTGGAATACTAGCCAAGTATTTAATATTTTAGAATCAAGGAAATGCGTGGGTAGAATTGTATGCATCTGTCACATTAAATTCAATACTGCCATCTGATACAAACCAAATTAATTCATTATAAACATCTGCTTTTACTACTGTATCATTTCCAGCCCAAGGTGAGGTTTGAACATTGATTCTTTCAATGGCCTCAGTTGGTGCAATTCCAATATTTTGATAATCTGCCTCTACCTGATTCTGATTCATAACTATCATACTGCCAACCAAAACTGCTACAACTACAATGAATAATTTGGTGCTAACCATTCCAATTTACTCCTATTAAAAAAGCACCAAGACCTATTAACATAGTACAAATCAATACTCCTAAAATCCATCTTTTCATCCAACTTTTTTTAACTACAAAGTTTTCATTTGACATACTTTTACATATAGTCATATTACATTAACTTTACTTTTTTACTGATTCCCATCAAACTTAGATTTGAGGTTGTAGGCAGTTTGGCTTTTCTAATACTTCCTTTACTACCAACTGTACTTTTTCGTTTTCTTTCTAATTTTCTTTCCTTTCTAACTATTTTAGAAATATTTTTAACTCCATATACAATGTCGGCTGTCTTACTTCTAAATCCAAATACAGTTCCTTCATGTGTAGAACCAAAGAAATCATCCTGACTATATTTTTTCTTTTTTCTAAGTCGTTTTTTTGGTTTTGGTTTAAGAGTAAAGCCACCAAGTATCACTGGTATTTTTGTTGGTGGAGTTTTTGGAACTGTTGTCGTAGTTAATTTTGGTGTTATTTTTGGTGTTAATATTGGTGTTAGTCTTGGCCTTATTGCTGGTGGAAATCTTGGTGTAAGTCTTGGAGTTGTTTTAAGT
>SDBT01013105.1_pt1 | contig 13302 bp, 27 predicted proteins | sample 2277101 | NCBI WGS metagenome assembly SDBT01 (sample SAMN10404973, study PRJNA504765) | marine sediment metagenome | isolation source: marine sediment core GS10_PC15, 103 cmbsf | place: Arctic Ocean: Southern Knipovich Ridge | collected 2010 | reverse complement strand
AAGAGTCCATTCACTATACACCTTCGAAACGGAAAGGCTATTCAGAAGCTTGACAAAAGCCAAGCAATTTTGCTTAAAAGAAATCCGATCAGACATGGATCAATTTAAAGAATGTTTTAATCTACAAATCAAAAGAATACAAAGGATGTAATAATGATCCCAACAATTGACATAGATCCACACGGTAATATCCACACTTTATGGTCAGACGATCTAGATTTATACGAACTGGGCACGGTCCACAATGTCCGTAGGGCATCCAACGTCGAGTTCGATGAGACATCACAAGAATGGATGGTAAAACTGCTAGACGGAAAAGTGATCCACAGGGACAAGAGTAGAGAGGCGGCGATTGATCGGGAGATTGAACTGGTTGGACCAGGGGGGGAATATTATGCGTCTTAAACTAAAGAAAAATTCATCTGTTCATAAGGACGGATTGTATGTATTAGAAGATATTATGGGGCAAAGTGATGGACATGGATGGGGATTTGGGGGAGAAGATATTGAGTGGTATATAAACTATAGAAAAAGCGCTAAATCATATAAAACCCTACGTGTTGCTGTGGATGAAAAAAATGATTGGATAGAAATTACATTTAAAATAATTCACGACAATTGGTGGAAAGAAGATCTTAAAGGAAAAGACGACGAAATTCTTGGTATAGAAGGATTGCCATTAAAATGGTTTGATAAAATCCAAAAAGTAATCGCAGAACACTTTGTGTGTAGAAAGAAATTGGTATGTATAAAAAGGTAAATATTACGACTAGGTGGTATCGCAGATCATTAACAAGAGGCAAATATCATTTAGTCCGAGATTTGTTTGGTAACGACATATCTTATGCAATAATAGAAACACATTGTGGTTTATTGCTCAGGTATGATAAAGACGTGTTCGATTGGAAATCCAAGCCCACACTACAAGAACGATGTAAAAGGTGTACATAACATGTTGTGGGATGATGATTGTAATGTTTGTGGAATGAGGTGCCAAACAGAGAGAAGTGTTATGAATTGTGAAATGCCCAAGGTGTGTATTAGAAAAGAAGTTAGGGCTCGCAAAACACATGTTCGTTGTGAATGTCGTAAACAAATTGTGATAAAATCTATTTATGTAAGATATAGTGGCATTTGGGATAAGCCAGAAACATTCAAGCTATGTGTTAGATGTGATAAATTAAAGGACTTGGCATTAAAAAAATATCAACCATATTTCGAGGAAGAAGGACCGGGGTTTGGGTTTTTGCGAGAATGGCTTAGGGAATGTAGGAGATGATAGTAACTACACACATTAAAACTGGAACAAAAGTGGCACGTTACACAAATGTCAAGAGAGCTAAGGTGTCGGCAATTGCTCTATCTAAAACGGGCACTATCATAGCCACAGCACACAACAGAAGAGTAGAAGGACAAGTAAACAAGTGGACTGAACACGCAGAAGAAGTCCTTATAAATAAATTGGAGCGTATGAAAGCATTTCAGAGATTCAAGCACATTACTGTTCTTGTCATGCGCATCAACAAACTAGGAATAGCAATGGCCCGTCCATGTATAATGTGCCAAAAATTATTGAGTAAATACGACATTAGTATTTATTACACGTCTATGGATGGTAAAATAAAGGAGTTTAACGACAATGAATCACATTAAAGCGAAGGAGGATTCAGTAATGTTCAAGACATTTGTTAGGACATGGTGGAAAGATAACCCAAACTGGCCAAATGGGCTAGAGCCTGATGCTGGGGAGAAGAAATATCACGGTCTCTATCGTTCACATCAAGATGCCGTCGCAGCATGTAGGGAATACAACGACAGCCACGAGCCGGGACGGTATAGCCGGAAGATGGAGTTTGAAGAATACAGGCCATAAATCGGGGGCAAGATAAGATGAATGTGCAAGATTTTGAATGTAGGTCGTATAAGCGGGCGAGGGGGTTGCTCGGGGGAAAGCTGCGACGGGCGGTGTGCAACAACACAAGCGTAGTGTATTACCGGATTGCCGTAAATACATCCGTGGATCAAACACCCTCTATAGGGGTATTGCTTCACGGACACATGATAGTCCGGCATTACCAGAACGGTCGGACGGTTTTGGATTCGTGCGGGCATAGGACGAGCACCATCAAGGACCGGATCAATCGGTGCCTACCGGATGGGTGGAAGGTCAAAAGCGTCAAGGATAAATGGAGACTCTTTAATTACCACGACATAGAACTGGGGGATATGCTTGAATTTGTGGATGGGATGACGGTACCGGGAACGGAACAAGGGGACAAGCAATGAACGTGCGAGACTTTGAGTGTAGGTCGTATGAGCAAGCGATGGAGTTGCTCGGCGGTAAAATAGACCGGAAAGTGTGCAACAATACAGCCCTAGAGTACCGTGAGGACCGTGTGTTCGTGTTTCTGCATGGACACGCCGTCGTTAACTTCTTTCGGGATGGGCGAATCACAATAGCATCGTGCGGGTATCGGACAGTGACCACCAAGGATCGGATCAATCGGTGTCTGCCCTACCCTTGGCAAGTACGGCAGATCAAGGATGAATGGTGGCTATGGAACAATCGATACGCGATGGGCAACCACCAAGAGGGTGACGTACTCAAGGTGTCGTTTGTGGATAGAATGACGGTGCCCGGAACTGGACCAAAATCGGAGATAAGACAATGAATAGGGTAGACAGAATGTATACCTCATTTAGTTTTACTAAAGAAGACCTAATGAGTATGATGTCGGAGTGGTTGAAGAATAAAGGACATACGATTCCAGAAGGTAGAATCGCCCTGTTCAATGTGTCGGACAATGGACCTACCACATCAACATCAGAATGGTTAAGAATCACTATAGACTCCGATGTAAGCAAGACAAAACAGGAGGTACAATTATGAAAGCTAAAAGCACTATAGAAAAACAAATGAAACTATTGCGTGAATTTATCAATTATCATGATATAGATCCATCAACAGCCCGAATAAGAGCCAATGCATACGAAATGGAAACAGCATTACAATGGGTTTTGGATCAATCCACATGGAGTCCAGTTTCGTTATGCGCAAGCGACTTAAGACATGTAAAGGAGAAAATATAAGATGAATAAGAAACAAATCATAATTGACATCGACTCAGATGGTAACTGTTCTATCGAAGGAGAGAATTTTGTTGGAACTGAATGTGGCAAGTTTATAGGGGAGATAGAAAGGCAGCTTGGTAAGGTTACTAGCTCTACTAATAAAGTGGAATATGATCAGCGCGTTAGAACACGTAATAAAGAAAGGGCGTAATCATGAAATATAGACGAGCCAGAACAATATAGTTGCCGTTGGGAGATGCGACCGTGGAGTTACATGATAAAGAAAAAAGGTTGATCAAACATTATGACGATAATCCAAACTATCAGTCTGTGCCACTAAATGATCTTGAACATATTCTTCATAGGACAAGAATTAGGCCAACTAGTGTCTTGGACCTAGGATGTGGGGATGGCAGAGCTTATGAAGTATTCAGACAAAATTACGATTGTGAATACCTAGGTATAGACTATTCTACAGTTAGAATACAAATAGCCAAAGACGACTATCCCCGTCATCCTAAAGCAACGTTCATATGTGATAGTGTGTACAATTGGTATAAATACAAAAAGCATTTTGATCTTGTAATTGCCATAGAAGTTTTAGAACATTTAATGTATCCAGAACAACTAATAGATAGTCTACCACGACCAATAATCGGAAGTGTACCTTTTGACATGCCCTACGAAGCACATCTACAAGTTTACGCAGATGCCTCAGATGCCCATAGAAAACTTAAATTTGATAGTTGCCTAGATGTTGGATCGAGATTGTTTATGATATGGTCACCAGGAAAAAATGATGAAAAACAGAAACTATATTATCCTTAGAATGCTACAAAAACCCAGTATTACTTATGCGCAGATAGGAAAAAGATTCGGCATTACACGAGAGAGAGTCAGGCAAATTAGACAAAAGTTCATAGCAAGTGGCGTGTCAGTTGTGGATAGATACGTTACAAAAGACAGAAACAATATTGTCAAAGCTCTAAAAAACTCAAACATATCAAATCAACAAATATTAGAATGTTTCAATATAACCGAGCATCAATTAGACTATATTAGACAAATAGCTAGAGCAAAAGGTTATAAATTTCCTACTAAATATCCAAAATCTACGGCGATACCTAGAATTATAGAACTATTTAACAGAGACAAAGGACCAAGATATGGTAGATGTAAAAGAATTGCAACAATATTGGGTGTCACACAACAATATATATTAAACGCGGTTTGTATAGCTAGAAAGAGGGGATTATTATGACAAGGATGTCACAAAAACAAAAAGACAACCTATGTAAATGTGTGTCTGGAGCACTAAGATCAGCTATACAGGCTCATGGTCCAATAGATAAATTACATATAGGATGTGCTACAAAACGAATAGTGGGACAAGTACTGCAACTATATCGGGAGACAAAAAATGAAGCACAAAATTCTATTATTAGACGACGACGCAGACGATCTTCATAGTGTATCAAAGCTATTGGTATATGAAGGGTATGAGGTATTTCCTGTCAGTTCATATGACAATGCGTTAGCTGTAGTAAATAACAAAGCGCCTGATATTATTATTACTAATTGGGCTATGCCTAGGCAAGACGGGAAAAGGATAGTCGAAATAGTAAGGAGCTATGCTGAGATAATTGATTTTGTATACATTATCGTACTTACAAGTAGAAACCAAAAGATTCAGGCGTTTGAAGCAGGAGTTGATGATTTTATAAGCAAGCCAGTTAGTAATATCGAGTTACTAGCAAGAGTAGCCTGTGGCAGTAGAATTGTTGAACTGAAAGATGAATTCGATCAAAAATGTCAACAACTATTAAAAATGTCTATTCAATTAAGTGAATCTAATAGAAAAAATAAGTTACTTGCCAGCACAGATGAGTTAACTGGCCTGCATAATCGACGTGAAGCAATGATTCGTCTTAAGGATGCTTGGTCAAGCGCAGTCAGGCATGACCAGGAATTATCATGTTTATATCTCGATATAGATCATTTTAAAAGTATCAATGATACTCATGGACATGATGTCGGAGACTTGGCATTGCAGCACATTGCAGTGATACTGAAAAACAATACAAGAAGAGGTGAACAGGCGTTTCGTTTGGGAGGCGAAGAGTTCTTGGTTGTATGCGCTTCTACGGACCTAGAGGGCGGAAAACATGCCGGTGAGAGATTAAGAGAGGCTGTAGAAAGTAGTCCTCTGGAGATACAAGATAAAGCTGTAAATATGACGATTAGCGTGGGTGTAGCGAATCGAGACAAAACGGTTAATTCATCTGACGAAATTCTGATTAAAGCAGATGCAGCACTTTATAAAGCTAAGACGGACGGGAGGAACCGAATCTGTGTCTAGAGTAGTACACTTACAAGATCTTACAATTTTAAAATGAACGAATAATCGATTTGGCCCATTATATATAGTGGGGAAAGTTTACATCATGTAAATCTTCTACATTTTCGTTGGTGTGACTTTTTTCATACGTAATCTTTTTTAACCAATCAATATTGTAAGGATCTATCTATTGAAATTATCAGTTTAACCGGAATTAATTCCTTTTGATTAAAAATTCCTGGTCTAGCATTGAACGAAATTTAACAAAGCGCGCACACCAATAGGAAGACGCGCAATTAACTACAACGTAAAATAAAAGGTTGAAATGTAAAACAACAACCAATAATAAAAACGGGCTTGTTGCGCCTATATGTTTGTTAAAGAGAGAGTTTAATTATGGTATGCATGATTTGTGACAGGGGCTTATCGGTTGGAGACGAAATCGTTAAGATAATCCGCGCAAAAATTACCAGCAACAACGGAGGGGTCATCTGTAACAATCTAGCCGACGAAGGGATTCTACACGCGAATTGCCTCAAAAATCTAATAGAAAATGTGCCAGCCAAAGAGGTTGTACAGACCGTAGTTGAGCGGACGGATATCTTGAGCTTCTTAGGAGATTAAAATGATTTGCACGGAAGAAAGTCTAGACCAAAAGGTCACGTCCGTTTTTGACAAGGGCGTCGTTGTCGATAAAAAATTGGCCTCATTAAGCGACCAATTTAAGAAATTGCCAAGATTTGTTGTCGACTATTTGATTAGTAGCTTGGTCGATGCTAATAATCCAGCGACAGGCCTTGCAAAGATCAACGAGATTATGAAGGAAAATTATGTTGAGTCGGACGATAAAGAATTAATTAAAAGCAAAATTCGTCAGAAAGGCGTGCATAGCTTATTGGGTCAGATTCGTTGCAGGTACGATCAAACAAAAGATGCGTACTGGGCAGACATTGCTGCCATCGGCGATAAGTATATAAGGATTGATCCAAGCATACTTGAAGAACATGGAGACACGCTATTAACAACGGGTGTTTGGGGTACAGTTGATATTGCATTTGATCACGGATGTTCTGTCAGAGGAAGAAAGTATCCATTTTATATAGTCAAGTTTATACCATTTCAGATTACAAAAATAGATGTAGACGATTGGATCAACAAGCGCGCATTGTTCGACAGGGATGAATGGATTGATCTTATGATTATGAGTATAGGGTTCAACCCAAGCGCGTTTACACTAAAAGAAAAGCTGATTTATTTGATACGTCTTATACCATTTGTTGAATCTAATGTAAACATGGTTGAATTGGGCGGCGTCGAAACGGGAAAGACATACGCATATAGATCATTAAGTTCTTATGGGTTTGTTCTATCTGGGGCAAAAACTACGGTTGCGTCATTGTTCTACAACAAACTAAGACGCCAGACTGGCATAGTTTGTCACAAAGATTGTATTATGTTCGACGAAATTGGTAACACTAATTGGTCGGGAGAAGATGAACTCGTTAATATGTTAAAAGACTTCATGAACTCTGGAAGATTCGGCAGAGATACAGATGAGTTTTCTTCTGATGCGTCAATGGTATTTGCGGGAAATATTAATTGCGACAGGGAGAAGCGATCTGTTAAAGGATTCTACAGACATCTTTTTGCTGTCTTGCCTGCCAAAATTAATTCCGACAGAGCATTCCTAGATAGAATTCATGCTTATGTTCCCGGATGGGAAGCGCCTCAAATATCGGAAGCTAATTATGCTCAGGGCGTTGGATTCATGGCAGACTATATGTCTGAGATAATGCACCAACTAAGATCACGATACTATGGTCACATTATAGATCATCATATTGATTTTGGAAGAATGGGTCAGCGTAATCAAGTTTCTATAACAAAGATAGCATCTGGATTATTGAAGTTGATCTTCCCACATAAAACAATGGAGACAATTGAACAAGAAGAACTGAAGTTTGTCCTTGATATTGGAGTTGATCTACGTAGTCGTGTTGTTGATCAATTGGCGATTATTGCTCCAGGTGAGTTTTCTGGGACAAAATTGGAATGGAGATTTAAAAATGAGAAAACACAAAAATAGAATAGAGATAGTTGGATCATATTACGTAAGAATAATAATTGGTGGTATGTTATTTGAAGGAAACCATTTTTATGAAACCAAAAGCAGCGCATTGCGAGCGGCTCGTAAAATAAACGAAAGGATTTTCGGAGATAGAAAGGGCTTTGGTGTTGAATGTTCTACTGTAGTGGATTTTCTTCTGTTGCCGATATATGATTATGATGGAGGAATGCCCGGAATTGGATACCCAATTGTAAACCCAAAATGGACGTGTGTAGGAGTGTAATTATTTTTAGAAAGGATACAAATGTCTGATTTTGTAACAGAACCACAAGTGAGACTTGTCGGAAGACCGGTGTTGGATGTCAATGGTGTGACAGAGTTTCTAGATGCGCATGATTATGCATGGCCAGATATGAGGCGAAAATTTGATTCTAATATTGACCTTGGCGACAGAGATGCAGAATATTTAGTAGAACTCGGTGGCAGAACTTGTTACACATCTTTCCGTGGTGTTGGGCGTTCCCATGAGGAACATGTGAAGCATTTGATAGAAGTTGCGCACGGAAGTTGTCTTGAACATTGCAACTTCAACTTCGAACTATGGGACATTTCTAGATCTTTAAGTTTGGAACTAGTAAGACATCGTGCTGGCATGGCTTTTTCACAAACTAGTCAACGGTACGTCGATTCTTCAGCAGTAAAATTCATTGTACCTCAAGCTATTTTGGAATTATCAAAAACTAAGCCTGAAGTTTTAGACAAATGGAAAACTTTCTGTTTGCAATCTAGAGATCTATACGAAGAACTTACTACTGAACTATCAAGTCTATACGAAGGCGTAGACAATAAAACAGAGCAGCGCAAAAAGAGTAGACAAGCCGCACGCTCAGTATTACCAAATGCTTGTGAAACGAAGATGTTGGTTACTATGAACGGAAGGGCAGTACGTCATGTGATGGAGATGCGCGGGTCTTCAGGTGCAGAAGTAGAAATACGTATGTTGGCTGTTAAGATATTGAAAATCATGCTAATAGAATTTCCGCTCATATGCCACGGGATGTCAGTTGTCAAACTACCAGACGGGACAGAGGGCATAGAAAGTAGATTTCGAAAGGTCTAAAATGATTAATGTGACAGGAGATAAATTCATTGGCAATCCTTGGAAAATACCGAGTGAGTTTTTTAATAAAGTAATATCGATAATCAATGAACTAGGAGTGGAAATATCTGTTGGTATGATAGCGGAAAATTCTGGTTTAGACTTGGAGTCATGTCAAGAGAAAGAAATACAAATGGCTATTCGGGCAAAGTGTAAACCAATAAAAATAACACAATCCTCCTACGTACACTATAAACTAAAGATACAGGCTGGCATGAAGTTGGAAATATTTTGTATATCTAATCCTGTCGAGTCTAGAAGAACTTATGGTTGTTCGGATTGTAATGATGGAATTGTTTTAAAATCTCATCCTAATCCGACTTTATTGTTTTTAGATACTTTGCAAAAATCTGAAATAGGCATCTATTTTATTGTGACACTTATAGCATTGTATATCCCATTAATTGATGAATGTTTAAACAAAAATATATATACGTGGTCAGAAAAACGAGGATATACAAAATGGATAGATCTTAATGTAACTCAAAAAAGGTTTGAGTTTGAATGTCAAGAATGCGATAGACTTATTAGTATATTTGGCGAAAAAAATCTAAGGAGCTTATTTGATGTACCCAACCAAATGTTTAGTCTGTAGAAAAAAAGTTGAAGTTTACGACGAAATTATAGAAGGAGATGATTCAACTGGTACACATCCCTGCATTGCAGGCGGTCACATTACTATCTTCTGTGGATACGGTAGTAAGTTTGATCATTTAGCCGAAGCGGGTATGACAACACACATTATTAGACAAGCAGTTATTTGTGATGCATGTATTGAAAAAAATATGGATATTAGTGGGCAAACCATGAGAAGAATTTTGATAGACAAACAAGTTAATGTTAAATGGAAAATGATTCGTTATTCCCACGACCCGAAGGGAGATTAAAAATGGTTACAGGTAAGAGTCTAAGAATAGATGTATCAAAAGAACAAATAGATGAGGCGTTGAGCAATAGAATTAAAGAATTAGAAAGAGAGGTTAAAAAACTAACAAGTGATCGCACTAAGTTACGAAAAAAAGTTCAAGAAAACGACAAAATTGTTGGACAAGCCAGAGATTTAAGACAAGCAGTTCTGGAAGCAGGGGAATTTTGTGATGAATATTGTCAATAACTAGGAGGTAAATTATGGCTAAGACGGAAATATCGATACCAGATAAGTTTATAGAGGCTCAAACAAGAAAAGAATTGAAAAAACTTAGAAAAGAAAATGAAAACTTAAAGCTCAAAATACACGAGATTGAAAATTTAATTAAGATGAATAAATACATAACTGACCGTGCGGAAGACTTTTTGAAATCTATCGAAGATTTATCAGACAGATACAGAGAAAGTTTTGGTTTAAATTAAGATTTTTAAAACAAACCGATAACTCGGAGGTATAATGAAGTATGCAGAGTTTCGAAACTTATCTGACCACGGAAGCTGGACTAGCGCCTTTAACAATTAAAGCTTATCTTTACGATATAAAAGAATTTCTAGGGTTTGTCAACAACAAACCGTTGACGGCAAGTCTGATAAATGATTTCATTGTCACTTTAAATCATCAAAACAGCACACTTAAAAGAAAGCAAATGTCTATACGTACTTATTGTCACTATCTAATCAGCAACAATCTAATTCAACCAGAAATACTTGATCAGATCAATCCAATAAAAACAACAGAGAAAGATTTAGAAATTACAGAAGAAGGAGAAATTAATCAATTATTAAGCGCCACCGAAAGTCCACGGGACAGGGCGATAATCCTTCTTTTGTGGCGAAGCGCCTTGCGTGCGTCAGAATTATGCAACCTTTCAGTTGACTCTGTGAGTTTCGAGGCTAGAATGATACGGGTCAAAGGAAAAGGATCGGTGGACCGGATGGTGCCCACGACTAGAGAGGCAATAGAAGCTATTAAGAAATACCTCAACGGACGAACAACCGGTATTATGTTTCCTCTCCAAAGAACATCAGTGACAAATATGATTACAAGAACGGCCCATCGTGCTGGCATTAAACATATGACCGCTCATACATTGCGACACGCTTGCGCCACAAATCTCTTAAATAGAAATATGCCTATTGATTTAATTCAATCATTACTCGGGCACACCAATCTTTCTACAACACAAAGATATTTAACAGTAAGTCATCAAAGATTAAAAAAAGTTCATTCGGATTGTCATCCTAAATTATAAGGAAATCGCATGGAATGTGATCACACTTTCGATAGTAAGCCCGTGCTTGCTATTGATCCAAAAATAGAGGATTACTTATTAGCTACTAGAAGAGTAGAATTAGTTGGAGAGATAGATGAATATACCGCAGTTTATGTGAATAGTCATTTACGTTGTTTCGCTCTAGAAGATCCAAAAAGTCCTGTTTACATTTATATCTCAAGTCCTGGTGGAGAATTATCAGGCGGATATTCCATTGTTGACCAAATGATGTTATCTCCATTTAAAATTTACACAATCGTACAGGGACAAGCTCATTCGATGGCGGCAATAATCGCTGCTTATGGAACAAAGGGATGTCGATTTGCTACTGAAAATTCATCATTGATGATTCACTCTGTGTTGTTATCTACGGGAGCAGACAGTATAACACCACATAAGGCTAATGTTGATCATTTAAATGCGGATTATCAAAATAAAGCAGCGCAATTAGCTAAAAGAACGAAGTTGAACTACTCTAAAATTTTTGCACTAATGGAGAAAACGCATTGGATGAATCCAAAGGAAGCTATGAAAATTGGTATGATTGATGGTGTTTGGACCAAAGCTATGGAACAAGCAGTCAATTCTATAGGCATTAAAAATGAAAAGAAAAAGAAGAATAACTAAAAGCCAATACGATTTATTTGTAAAGAAATTTGAAAGAATGCTGCATGACTGTGCTCGAAAAAGTGTAACATTTGGAATGGGGTATGACGAAAAAATCAATATAGGATATGAGCAACTACTGTATGTCATGATTCATTTTGATATTAAAAGATATCCCCAGTTTGACAAGGGAACATTTACAAGCTTTTTGTTTCACAGAATTCGTGGTACCACACAACATCAAGTTAAAAACATTATGAAACATAGTGTAGTACAGCCGATGAGCAAAGAGCAGTTAGATAATTGTAAACCAACTACTACAGATTTGGATTTGCCAATTTTAGTAGAAGAACTATTAAACATTTTAAACCCAACAGATCGTATTCTTATGGAATCTATAATGCAAGGAAAATCTCGTAGACAAATAGGAATAGAAATAGGTGTCACTCGTAATTTTGCCCATAGTCGTACTAAAAGGGTGTTAGCCAAACTAAAAAAAGTAATAGAAACATGAAAAATAAAGATACAAATAAATCGGATAAGAAAAGGGCAACTAAGATACAACGATTATTGCCATTCAAAGATGATGACTTATGCGCGTGTGGCCCTATTAATGCATTTAGATGTCATGGGATATGCCGTGAGGGTCATAAGGATGAAAATGGCGTAGTCCAGTGTGTTGCTAAATACAGAATTGATCCAGAAGTCTTTAGAATTAAAAAGAAAAGATTTAAAAAGAAACGAGACGACGAAGTTAAGCCCAAGAGGGATTGGGATAAGAAGAATCGGTATAAAGATTAATAGGGATATGGAAAATATGCACACTTTACCACATGAGATAGATTTTGTTGATGTAGCAAATTCAATATTGGAACAGGGTTTTATCGACATAGCTCATAGATTGCCATTTGTACTAACGGAAGTGTTAAAAAAGGGTTCACTACCTGAATATCCGATTGGTTTTTATGAAAATGAATGTAAAATAGATAAAATTGTGGGTATCTGTCAAGATAATAGTCCCGGTATTTTAAAATCTAGTGCAGAATCTATAGTGTTGCCCATTTTTAATGTTACTGGCAGTGCTGATTGGGATATGTCAAATTCTAGAGATGACCAATACATGATCGATCAAATCAAACAAGCTTTGCAAGTAGCTGAGGATAAAATTTTTAATTTAGTGTTTGAGTGTCTAGTTTGTGCTGCTAAAACAGACGCTTCAATTGTATGTCCACAAAGTTCTGGCTATTATATCAAACATAATGGAGTCACTATCAATGTAGAAATGAGTGATGATTGGGAAGACGAAAGCATCGTGATGGCAGTGAGATCATTTAATATATTTTCTGACGAAACCTTAAGTCGCAGACAGCGTCATGGTTGTTATTTTCGGCAGGAAATGTCTTTTTGTATCTTTGACGTTAAAAAAATAACATTGGTTTAAGATTAGAACAAAAATAAAATTTTCCCTAGGAGGAAAAAAGATGAAGCGCGTAAAGACCATAGGTATGTTGGGCGTAGCCCTAAGTGTTATTGTTGGTTGTGGTGGTAACTCAGGTGACTTATTCGGTGTTCACGACTGGACTAGAGACCTATTCGTAGTTGGAGTTGGGTATCTAGGATTCAATCTGCTTGGCGAACAAATCTCCGATCTTGACGATCGTATCAATTCCCTAGAAGACGAATTAGCAAACCATAGTAATGATACAATAGATGTTGTTCAAATAGAACCAAAGCCAGACATAGAAATAATCACAGTTGTTGGTGCCGATGGAGAGAATGGTACTGATGGATTAGACGGAATCAACTGTTGGGATCTAAATAGTAATGGTATTGATGATGAAGACGAAGATACTAATGG
>SDBT01013104.1_pt1 | contig 13302 bp, 14 predicted proteins | sample 2277101 | NCBI WGS metagenome assembly SDBT01 (sample SAMN10404973, study PRJNA504765) | marine sediment metagenome | isolation source: marine sediment core GS10_PC15, 103 cmbsf | place: Arctic Ocean: Southern Knipovich Ridge | collected 2010 | reverse complement strand
TGGAGGAGAGAATATAATCAGGTCAGGCCGCATAGCGCCAAGGGCTACAAGCCACCGGCACCTGAAGCTAAATTACTCAAGGTCCTAACTCTGTAGGTGGTGCCACTACTGGGGGCAGGTCACCTCTCAAGTATAATCATTTGTGCTGGAAACAAGCGCTCAAGTATATCGAGCCTTCCAACCCACGCAAAACTTGACAAAAAATCGGTATCAACAACAAGTGGAGGTTCACTCAGCATCAACAGAATTATCCTCAATTTGAAGGGGCTCCAATAGACCAGCATCTTCAAGGATTTCTTCAAATCTAGCTTTAGTTATCAGACCTTTTTCTATTGCCTCATTTGCGCGTTCAGCATAATCAGATAACAGTGTATTATCATTCGTCGATTTGTAAAGAGTGATATCCCTACCTAGTCTTCTCGCGCTATTTATTACATCATTTGAAAACTGAATACCATCTTGCTTTGGTATCAACCCCAATTCCTCAAGCCTCCAACACATTGACTTTCTACTTACTCCAAAATATTGCTCTAGGTTCACGACATCCGATACATTCAACTTCTGACCGACTTTATTTCTATGCATAAGTTGTGTCAAGATTCCATCCTCGGGCATAAGAAGATGGACTGCAAACATTTCAGCCATCTGTTCGATTGCCGGTCTTTTACTAAATAGTTCGACTATACAAGCTCTATTCTGTATACCATCATCAAAAAGGCAATGATAGAGTTCGTGTGCAACAGTGAAATTCTGGTGGCCTAGTGTCTTTGACGAATTCACTAGTATCATATAAACGGTATTATTTGCCTTAATGGTAGCTCCAGAAATGTTACTTTCCAGCATCCGTTTAATGCACGTGATGTGAAGAGTAGATGCAGCCTTGTATACATCTATATATTCTGTGGACTGCAATCCAAGTCTAAGCCGAGTCTCAATCGCGAGGGCTCTCGCTTTTGCTTTATCCATTACGCTTAATACCGAGTAATTTGTACAAACTACACAGATTCGATGCTATTCTCTTTACCTCAGCGATAATCGTTAGATCACTCTCACTTAAATCGCTAGTCCGAAATGCAATAGCCACATTTGGTGTCTCATCTGTATCGGATTCATCGATGAAATAAGAGACTCTATACCCATAAAGATCGGAGAGTTTTATAAGTGTTGCTGTGGTTACTGGCCTTGCGCCAGACTCAAGATAGGAAATACCTTCCCTTGCTGTGCCTAAATAATTCGCGACCTGTTTCTGTGTGAAACCCAGCGAAGTTCTTACTGTGGCAAGGCGCTGACCTATCGCCCTGCTATCCATAAATCACCTCCTAAAATAAATATAACGACAGAGTAAGTAGTCCTTTATGGAGATGAACATTTATATCGATTCCATAGGTATTGCATCTCACCTTGTTACATACTCTATCGATAATTGACAGCTAGTGTAACATACTTGTTACTATTTGTCAAGTGGGGGTTAGGTATATTTGTAACTATAGTTTATTAATATTAATAGATAAGATACGTTCGATCATATTAAAGTGAAAGCTAATTCATAGGTTCTACCTATCTTACAGTACCGACCCGAGTTGGACTCGAACCAACAATCTAGCGGTTAGCAGTCGCTATAAAAAGGTCCGCTGGATCTTACGCCTGACATTCAATCGTGACATTACTTTCTAAAGAAGGAACGATTTTACTGCGGCGGAAACCTAAGAAAGGAAAAGGTCCAATCCGTACCCTGCCTTTGACATTATTGGGGAAATCGTATACGGTGCATAAAACACCTATTAGGAAAGGAGGTTTATATGGTTCAAGCGTATTGTGTAAAATGCCGAGCTAAAAAAGAAATGAAGGATGCCAAGGCTATAACCATGAAGAATGGTAAACCAGCGACTCAGGGGACGTGTCCCACGTGTGGCACCAAAATGTTCAGAATCGGCAAAGGCTAGGTCTACTCCGACATAGCACAACAGAACTCAGAAGGGCTGGATATTCCCTATATCGGAATGTCCGGCCCTTCTGTTTTACGAATCACACATTCTAAGCATTTGTGACTTCATACAATCTGGGCGATTGTCACCTCATCCCTCTGGACTAACAACGAATAGAAAAGTATGATCAAAAGGCGGGATGCCACTTGCCCAATTCCGTGTCAGGCTACACATGGGAGGGTCTCCAACACCAAACAGTGCCTGACTTTCCCCTGGCAGAGCCCGCCTACTCCTATAAGACTACATACTACGCCGTACCTCGGCATGTACCACGCAACATTGTGAACACGAGTGAAGGCTTAATCTCATATCGCATCAAGAAGGTGTCCAGCCGGGTGGGGCATAGCCTATATCAGCGAGTATCTGAGCCAGCTGATTAAAAGCCTCTACACCCTGAGGGCCGGCGCGGTCCATCCAAGGCTTCCAGATGCCATCATAGGCTGCTTCCCTTAGCTCTTCACGGAAAGACGTTGGTATGCCCTGAGCCTTAATCTGGTGTGTCAGGAAGGCCTCCTGGAGTGAGATGCCGTCCGCTATCATAATGCCGGTGGTGAACCAGTCCCTGGCACTTACTGCCGATGCGAGGAGATCCTCCCGTACGTCAGCGGGCAGTGCCGCCAAGGAGTCCTTATTGACATAATAGGAAGAGGGAGCATACTGCATCGAAGCCATGGTGACAAACGGGGCTACGGTAGTCAGCTCGTTGATATAGGCTGCATCAAAACTGGTGATGAGCCCATCAACCAGGCCGGTCTGGATGCCGGTGAAGACCTCACCCATGGCTATGGTCACCGGGTTACCACCAACCATGGAAATGAAGTTACCGGTCTCTACGCTCCATACCCTTAGCGTCTTTCCATCGAATGAATCCCAGTCCTCAAGGAAGCCGAAGTTATTGTATATATGCTGTGCACCCCAGAAGAAGGGGACAAGTATCTGCATATTCCAATCATCAGCAACCCCTTCCAGGAAGCCTCCCGGACCAACAAATTCAAGGTAGATGTCTAACCAGGTAGCGAAGTCAGGAGGCAGTAGCATTGGTTGATCAAGAACCGCCATTCTGGGTTCAAGGGCTGATGAGTAGCCACCGGAAATGCCGCCAATGTCAGCCTCGCCGGCTTGAACTGCCTGAATCATATCGGTCAGCCCGTAGGGGTGCTCGCCGGCAACAAAGGTGGTGATTTTCAAGCGCCCATTGGTATCTCTCTCAAATTGGTCAGCTAATTCTCTGAGGTGAAGAGAATCCCAGACAACCGCAGCCGGTGCCATCATCCTCCACTCAATAGGCTCCTCTGCTGTCGGTGTTGGTGATGGCGTTGGCGTTGGTGTTGGTGTTGGTGTTGGTGTTGGTGTTGGTGTTGGTGTTGGTGCGGGGGCAGCGCAGGCGGCTGCTAATGATACTACTAGCACTGCAACCAGACAAATTGCCAACAAGATTTTGCGTTTCATTCTTTCCTCCTATAATCTATTTCTATCGCCTGATGTTTATTTATCTGTCCCTTTTTCACCTCCTGTTGTTTTTATACAAACCAAAAAGGACACCAATTACCGCTGTAATCATTGATTGCCAGTGCCACTTCTTGCAACATATCTTTCTTAACCGATATTATTAAGTTTTGAATTTATCTTATATATTGCAGACTATCATAGTCCTTCTTTGGTGTGTGTGTCAATAGGCAAAATCAGGGTGTAGGCCTAGTTGCACGACTTGGTCTCTCTATCCACGATGCTAAAGATTCCATAATTTCCTGAAGAATATTTCTATTGCCTCACGACATTTGAGACTACTGAATTCTTCCAAAAGCCATCGAACAGCTTATCAGCTCGCTTTCCTACTCTCCAATATTACTGATTTTACAGCCGGTGGGTCAGCTCGACTTTCCCCCATTAGAATTTTTCAACCCTATATACCAGGCTAATGCCGATTATTCATCCTTCTTTATACGTGTCAGTGTAGTTCATACTTTACCTGACAACTCCCTAATCAGGTAAAACAGGTGTGTCCTAGACTACTTCATTGAGGCAAAGCGTAGCACATTTTTAGGATTGTCAATGAGAATGGTGTTAATCTGCTCCTCAGACATGCCTTTCCGCCGCATCAACGGTACACCGTATTGGAGAATATACCCATAGCCGTAGCCACCATAGCGGGTAAGCTGTATCTTAACGCAGAAGTCGTGGGATACCAGGATTTGTTTTTCATATCCCTCGGCAATAAGCTCGCGTATCTGGTCTACACGCTGGGGGTCGCTGGGCAGTTCGATTGGTGCCATTGACATGGGATAATAATAGGAATCCCGTCCGAAGATATCATATTCAAGGTAGCAACCTGCTTCAGCCACCTTGAGACGATTTGCTGAGTCAAATAACGTACGGGTGATGTGGCAAATAATGGTACGACTCAGATCTGCACCAGCGTCGCGCAGTATCTTAATGATCTCCAATGGAGCGCTTTCATTGCGTCCAGGATGTATCATTAGTGGTGCTCCTGTTTCCCTCTGTGCCATCGCAGCTGCCCGTAATACCTTCAGCTCGTTCTTGGCCAAGGGCCAGGAACAGCCAATCTCGCCAATAATTCCTGCCCTCACCCCTGTTCCCTCGGCACCGATCATAATCTCATTGACAAACTCAGTGGCAATTTGCTGCTCTGTCCAATCCTCCATCTCCTGGGGGTGCGTGGTGTCGACATAATATGCTGTGCCCATGATTATATTGAGCCCAGTAGCCCGGGCAATTCGTACCAATCCTAAAGGGTCTCGCGCCACATGTTTTGGAGTGACATCAACGATGGTAAGCCCACCACTTCGCTTGTAAAGCAGGAGCTCGTCAATGGCTGTCTTTTCATCCAGAAGCTTCAAGTTGTCCAAACTCTTTTCCCAATGCATTCGCAGCCACCCTAAATTCTGCAGCGTGATTGGTTGACACGCTAAATTCTTCTCAGTGGCCGTTGTAGGCTCAACATAGAAAACAGAAGAGAAGTCAACTAATATGTGTTCGTGGGGTAGAGTTACTCCTAGGTCCTCTGGCTCAACCAGACCCAGTACGGTTTGAACCTTTCCTGAAATCTCTGAAGTTATCATCATAGTCTCCCTTCTGAGTTACGAGTTCGTTGATTGTGTGTTTTCCATAATTCTTTGTTTCAAACGTATCCCATAAGTTTGGTTTTGAGTATAGTCCTCACATACGACGTTGTCAATAGCTAAGAGAGCACTTCTTCAAACCCAATCCCCGCTACCAGTATTTTTAAGCTAGGATATCCGCGATTACGCCTGTTTTTCCAGCTGATAGCTGGACGCTTTTCGCTCAGACTTTTATGCCTGTACCACACCGCTTACATCCATATATCTTCTAAGCAGCGGGTCGTGGGTTCGAATCCCTCCAGGGACGCCGCAAAGCTAAATAGACACCATAACTGGACATTTGCCCGACTCAAGGCTTGACACACCGCTTATAGAGCTAGATAACGAATATTTTGTTAGATGGCGAGTAGTGATGGGATAAACATCATAATAATTATTATGTCTAGCAATAATACTTCTACCCTACCATACATTTTTATGGCATGGCATTTTTGAATTCTAGCCTTTCAGGTTCTTTTTTTTGAACGGGGAGTCCAACCCTCCCCCACTGCTCAAGAACGGGTCATTGCATCTTAGATTCTTACCTGATATGGTAATGGTTGTAGGTCGTATCAAATTATAACCTGAAAAGGAGGGAACAAATGCTTAAAGACAAGCCGCTACTTCTTATAGGTCAGACCAATGTCGCCCCTGAAGGGGAGGACGACTTCAATAACTGGTTTAATGAACACATCCCACACATATTGAAGGTACCTGGTTACCTCTGGGGGCAGCGTTATGTTGCCATGCGCGGTGATAGGAAGTACCTAGTAGTCTATCAGATTGAGAATACTACCTACTTTGATTCCCTGTTTGGGCCAGACTACTCCAAACGCCATCCTATTACTCTGGCAGAGTGGGAGAAGTGGGATAGGGTGCTGTGGCGCAATACAAGAATAAGTGTGTATGAACAAATCTATGGCACTCCTATTGCATCTTCCTTGCTTCGCTCAGATCGGCCTTTAATATTGGAGATGATTGATGTGACCGTAGAAAAAGAGCCGGAATGGAATCAATGGTACGATAACTCGCACATGCCCAATTTACTCAAGGTGCCTGGTTATGTAATGGGAGGTCGGTTCCGAATTGTAGAAAGCCCCGTTCTAGCTAACCTGCAAACGAAGCCGAAGTATCTAGCAATCTATGAGTTGGAGACCGAGGATGTAGTGCCTTTGGTCATGGACCAAGATAGGATGAGCCCCGAGGCCAAGGCTGAATTCGACAACTTGGAGAAATATTGTCGTTCTGTTACCACCTACCTATCTAGATATGCTTATCGAATTATTTCAAAGCACTGGAAGTTTGAGCAGTCATACCCCGCATTATAGACTGAGGAGCAAGAATCGCGCACTAAATTTCTACATTTTCCTAAAAAGACAAAAGGAGCATTATCTACCACTATATCACTTAGCTGTTCCTGCGTTTCCTTTTCCAGCCGTACTGTTCTATGCGTCATTTAAAAGCTTCACTTGCTAATTTTACCTAGCTCTTCGATCAGTTCCTGGCTTGGAATAACATCTCCCAAACCGAATGTCACAGCTCTCAAACTTGCGCAATGCAATTCTTCAGCCGCTATTTTTGCCTTTTCTAACGACTTATGTATTTGTCCCAATGCCTTGCGGTCAGTATCTTCTATGTCATACGTAACAGAAACCATTCTCAAGTCTTTCGGGGGTTCTGACTCACCACTGTAAGGGCACATATAAGGGATGTCGATATCCTCAAAACCTCCGCGTGAGTATTTTGTTAATGCTTCTAAGATATTTGTTTTACCACTCTCATTTGCTCCTACCAAAAAAGTGACCGCATTATCTAACCTCAACTTACATTCCTTAATATCAATGCATATCGATTTGTAGTTATGTATCTCTACTTCTATCGCCTTCATTGCTATTCCTCCCTTATCACCTAAATCCCCCAAGCATTATTTCTACTTACTCATTAATATTCTTATACTTTCTGAAACCATATACTGTTTTACCAATATACTTAATAGTACTTAATATGTCAACTAATAAGAGGAACTGATACAGCAAAGTCATACGTAAAACTTGAGGACTGATATCTCAATAATATGACACCATGACTTAGGTTCAAGGTGTCTTCGTAAAAATGTTAGCAGTGTTAGGTAATTGACAGTGTTAACAAAATCTGTTAACATTTAATAGATGCTCTAATCGAATGAGAAGGATAATATCTGTAAACGAGGAGTTATGGGGGTGTTAACATGGCGAGTAAAGTAATCGGCTTCCGCGTACCAGAAGATATAGCAAAAGAGCTAGAAAAAGTAAGTGAAGAATGTGGCATGACAGTAACCGAATTCATGAGATCGTTGGTAGATGAAACACTTTATCCGGCAAGTGCTAACAAAGGCCAAGAAAAAAGCGATACAGTTATACCTGAACAGCTAGAATCACTAGCCAATGAACACAAGAATCTCGTAGACCAAGTTGAAAGCCTCTCCATTCTGATAAACCACATCGGAGTGAAGATTGCAAAATACGAAACCGAAGGAATACTCAGTCCGAAACAAGTTGAAACGATACAAGATGTGGAGGCGTTAAAGAGCAATATAAATAACTTGGAAAACAGACTTAATACGATCTTACTAGCATCCAAGAATAGTCAAGACATTATCTCCTCCTTAAACGAGTATAAAGAATCATCGGACCGCACAGATAATGAACTTCAAAAAGAAGTAAGTCAGCTACGTTCTCAATTGGAAGCCGTCGCTGTTCTACCGATGAAAGTCAAGCAACTTGAATCTGATATTTCGCATATGACAACGAACATCTCTTCGGTCAAGAGAGACCTTAAGCGCCAACCTACCAATAGAACCCATACCCTCACCTATAAGGACGGCAGCGGAAACACGTTCAGGGTATACAAGAGCCCGGCAGGACTTACGAAACCACATGTGGTCTTCACCGACTTGGTCTTAGGAAAACGATACGTTGATCTTACCGAACCTCTCGATTAGCTGAATAGATCAGAAAGGGGGTGAACTAGGCGTATGGAACAAAACGAATGGAAAACAACAATTCAACAATGTCCTTCACTGGTATCATTATTGGGGGCAGGTCATCACTGATAAAGTAACATTTTAGTGTAATGTGACACTGTACATTACTCCCCAGCTATATTTATTCTGAACGGGATGTTTTGGGATATATTGTGACTATTCAACCAGATGATTTGGTCACAACATCCACATCTTTCATCACTATCAAAAACCAAGGCAGGGGCTCTAACACCCCTGCCTTGGTTTTTTACTTATTGACGCCCAGGGCTAAACTGAACGGTATGCTGTTATTTTGTCGAACCAATACGGAACATCTTAGTTCCACATACTGGGCATGTCCCCTGGGTCGCCGGTTTACCATTCTTCATGGTTATGTTCCGAGCATCCCTCATTTCTCTCTTGGCACGACATTTGACGCAGTACGCTTGCATTGGTCTACCTCCTTTCTATTAGATTTGGAATAGAGTCATCCCGACAATATATAATTTGTTTTTGGTGTTCATCTTAACATCCGTTTTAACGTATTATGCCAACAACTTCCGGTTTAACCTCTTCCAGAGCCTTAAAATAGATATAATCAAGATAATTGGGAACTTCTGTCGCATCTGTTAGATTATTTTTAATAGCCCATCTTGCTTGATCTTCAAATGCTATTAATAAAAACTGGTCTAGTACTGTTTCAAAATCAAAAATACCCCATAATTCACTAAGTGATGCTCTATCTATTTTGAGATAATTTGCTGTTATATTTTGCGCTTCATCAGGATTTTCTCGAGTAAATTCTTCCGCTTTCACAAGGGCTCGAACAATCTTTAGTATAGTCCCTGGTTTTTCAATAACCAAATTTTTCTGTGCAACAATACTCCACGTCCATATGTACATTCCATCTCCGTAAAAGGAAACTACTTTATCTCCCAGCTCCTTTTGCACTCTAATAAGGTGCGGATTCCAGACCGATACCGCATCAACCTCGCTCTCCACCAAAGCATTAAATGTTTCTTCTGGCCGGAGATCAACAATCTTAATGTCATCAGGTGATATTCCATTAAAAACTAATATTGTATCCAAGAAGAATGCTGCATTTGTACGACTTGTTGTCCCAACCTTCTTGCCTTTGAGGTCGCTAGGTATTAAAATCCCTTTGTCTTTCCTTGCAACAACTGCCATATTCGTTTCTGAGGTTCCAATGGTGGCTATTGTGTAGAAGGTTTCTCCCGCCAACAAAGTGTGCACTATCGGGGTTTCTGCTGTTGTTGCTAAATCTGCTTTTCCTTCAAGTACGGAATTAAGACTATCTCTTCCAGATGTGTGTGGCTTGAGTGTAATATCCAACCCTTCATTTGTAAAGTAGCCATTCTCAAATGCAATGTATAAGAGTGCCCCAATTGGTTGGCCGGCTTCCGCAATTGTTACTTTCTCAACAGGCCCGGTATATTCTTCAGGCTGTTTTTGGCAACCGCCAACTGAAATTACAATTCCTAAAGCCACCACAATTATGGCTATTGTAACGACTATAGATATTGTCTTTTTCATTTCACTACCCCCCCCCTTGCTAACGTATAGACTTTTGTCGTCTTGCACTGTTTAATAAACTACAGACTCTTCCAGTCAACTAACGATGTGCTTTATAGTGTTCATTAGCCACTTGTCTTTATCGTGACACTTAAGTGGACATATGTCAAGACCTGCTGTTATTCCCTAAAGACCGCTTATAGCTATCACACAAATACATAGTGTTACCAGAATTGGATAAAATATCGGCTTGTTATTGACACAAGGCACCTCGTGTTGAGTATATGGCATGAGGAATGGTAATATTATCAGAAGAGCGAGGTCTTCTGTTAGCGCTGATCTTACGAACATGGGGTGAGAAGATACTTAGGTTAATCTGGTGGAAACTGGTAATGTAGCAATGCTTATAACTAGACGCTTTTGATTTGGAACCCATAACCCGAAGGTCGTTGGTTCGAATCCAACCCCCGCTACTAAAGATTTAGAAATCCAAGCATTGATATTATTCTGGAAAAACGTTAAAATCAGGGTGTCGGTTCAGCCAGCGACTTGACACCCTGATTATTTCAAAATCCCCCAAAATGGGTGGGCCTTCTGAATCTAGTAGGCCGTACAGGTCTCGAACCTGTGACACCCTGATTAAAAGTCAGGTTGACAACCTCTCCTAAAAGACCGAAAGCCCTGAGACTTCTCAAAGCTTTCATCTATTATACCAAAATCCGATGTGGTTTGTCAATCGTCTGAAGGTAATACCTCCTCAATAATCAATAATTGAACAAAATAAGCAACTGTTACCCAACAAAATACTTTAATGTGACATTAAAATTGATGGTTGTTTGTCAATTTTTGTCTTTCCAATTCCACCATTTCAATAACTCAGGAGCAGGGTTTTTAGTCTCAGCAAAATACACTGAAGATCTACAAACATACAGGACGCAACGATCAACTTGAATCCCCTGTGTGGCACGAATTCGAGAATATAATTCTTCGGGGTTTTCCCCCTTCAAATCGGAAATACTTTTGATTCCAATATCATCGAATTTCTTAGCCAGTTTCGGACCGACTCCAGGGATTATCTGTAATGATTGCATTGTATTATCCGTACCTTCTTCTTTAGATTTCATACAGCGCACTTCACAATTATCATTTTTCAGCGATAACCAGCATTTCAAAATCTTCGGTGGTTAGCTTATCGTTTCTGGAAAAAGCACCGAGCTTTGCCCCGAAGATTTCAATTTTTATATATCCCAGTGTTTCCAACAGCCATGAAATCTCACTTGGTACATAGTATCTTTCATTACACTCCAGCTTCTTCTTATTGCCATCATCATCTTCGATTTCTGTGATGTTATGATCGCGAAATGTCATAAAATCGAAAGAATTACTCCTGTAAGTTGCATTGCCTGGATCCGTGGTAGAAGCACCAAATTCTTCAACTGAATGGTATAAGGGGAAGAGTCCGTTAAGCGTCGTGAAAATTAACTTCCCGTGCTCTTTTAATGATTTAGTGGCGTTCTTGAGTATTTCATAATTCATCTCGTCTGTTTCCATCAAGCGGATAATTACCCTCTCCGGTTATAAAACGATCGTAGGTGTGATCGATACTGATCTGATTTACAATATCAAATCCTGCCTTAATTCTCCTCCCACCGGTATTTTTTGTTTTGGCGTAGCTTATCCAGACTGCAAGAAAGACACAACCCGTTATGACAGCATATCACCCCGCCACATTCGGGGCAGTGCCACCTTGCTGCTTCCTTCTCCAGAAATTGCTCGATGCCGTGCTCTTTGATGAGTTTGAGGTTTTCGATCATGCTCATATGATACTTGGTGCGGTATCGCTTATCGATGTCTTTTAGCCGGCGACAGGGAAAATCCTCGCACTCATAGCAAAACCGAACAAGTCCTTTCCCGAGGAGACCGCAGTGCTTTCTCATAAAGGTACAGTTCTTACCGCGCGGCAGGCAACCGGCACAATATCTCTTACTAAACCCCTTGTTTTTCAGGTCATTTTTCATCGCCAGATAGCTGACACAAAGGCCGCAGTTCATCCCACATGGAGCAATAAGTTGTTCTTCCATCATCTCAACTCAGCAAAAATATGGTGCTAAGGGGAATTCTATCATTAAACGTGAGGTTGACAAAAATACGAATGCTCACGAAGTTTAGTCATGGGACGGGGGCGATAAACGTGCTAGTTCTTGAAATTTTACCTTATGACTTTTTGTTTACTTATAGCCAGATTGCACAAAAGTCAGTTTTGTTCAATGGAGATTTGGGGGAGAGGCGACTAGACCTGTTACACAGAATAAGCAACTGTGACATCAAATCTATAGCTTCGCGGCACCTCTAACTTAAAAGGTGGTACACTTATCGGGGTTAGGTCAAATACATACCCAATATGGTTTCTTCATTGGCCAGAGCCGGTGTATTTGCTGTAACCAATGTACCGTTTCCTATATGCGATACTTGTTGAAACAGGGGATAGTCATTCAGATGAAATTATTATTCTAGAGTCTTCCTTGCAATGGCAGCATATGCTTCGCCAGCTTTCAGTAACTGCGCTATTTCGATATTCTCATCGGCTGTATGGGCTTGCTGTGGACTACCGGGACCAAAACCGATGGTAGGAATATTCCTTTTGCCAGCACTTTCGCTACCGTTGGTGCAAACTGGCCATGTGCTCAGCTTTGGCCGTAGACCAATGCTTATCAAACCAGATAAGACGTTTTGTACCAATATATTATCCTTTGGAAGCAGCCAGGCAGGGAAGTAGCCCTCCGCCTCAATCTTAGCACCTGTATAACATATTTCCTGACCATGGAAATATTCCACGCTAGCCTTCAGTTCTGGGTCTTCTTTCTCCAGTACGGCTATTACATCCCTAATGCTTTCCAAGACCGCCTCTTTGGTTTCACCAACTACTAATCGACGATCATAAGTAACCCGGCATAAATCGGGTACCATCGACACTCCTGGATAGGGACTGGAAATAATATCAGTAAGCTCCATTATTGCTTCGCCAAGAATGTCGTGTTTTGGCAACTTGATATCCTTTATTCTGGTGACAATCGGAATCATCTTATGCACAGCATGAATTCCCAAATTAGGACGGGCAGAATGAGCATTCTTACCAAAGGTTTTGATAATTATTTCAGCCCGACCTTTCTGCCCAATCATCAAATTAAGTTCGCTAGACTCTCCGATTACCACATAGTCAACCGGAAAACGATCGAGTACTTTGCCTAGACTAATACCTTCAAAGCGCTCTTCATAGACCGTGCCTGACACATAAATAGTCCCCTTTAGGTGGTTCTTAATTGGAACCAGAGAAGCTACCCCATATATTATGGCCGAGAGAGAACCCTTCATGTCGCTTGTGCCACGACCATAAATTCTGCCATCTTCTATTTCTGCTGCGTGGGGGTCACGCGACCAAGCGGGAAAGTCTGAAATTGGTACTGTGTCTATATGACCATCAAATAAAATAGCTGGTCTATCAGACTGCCCTTGAATTCTTCCTATTACACTGCCAAATTCATCAATTACTACCTCAGTATAGCCAAGTTGTTTCATTTTGGCTGCTATTTTATTAGCCACCGCTTCTTCTTGCCCGGATACTGAAGGAGTACGAACAATGTCTTGACAAAACCTAACTAATTCG
>SDBT01013103.1_pt1 | contig 13303 bp, 15 predicted proteins | sample 2277101 | NCBI WGS metagenome assembly SDBT01 (sample SAMN10404973, study PRJNA504765) | marine sediment metagenome | isolation source: marine sediment core GS10_PC15, 103 cmbsf | place: Arctic Ocean: Southern Knipovich Ridge | collected 2010 | reverse complement strand
TTTTTCGGCTGAACCAAAATAATTTCTTAACAAGGCAAATTTTTTGGACCCAATCCCTTTAAAAGCAGAAAAAGCCAACCAATAAAGTTTTTCGTTATCCATAATTTCAGAATAACATAAAAATTATTACTTCATTATTTCCATGCTAATTTGATAAGAAATGACGCAAGAAGACTGAATTAGTCAATTATTCCAATTCGCTCTTGGCAGAACAATGTTCTCCTTCCAAAGAGCCTAGACCCTTTGTCTGCCGACTACGAGAAAGCATCTGGCCTGTTGCCTGATAATATTTTTGTTTAACCAAAGAAATTGGTTCGCCTGTTTGGGGATCATATTTTTCTTTATTCCAAGAAAGCATCTGGCCTGTTTCAAGATCATATATTTTTATTGAACGAAAAGTCATTAAACCTGTTTCAAGATCATATTTATGTTCAACTCGAGAAACTGGTTTAGATTGGTTGGGATCATATCTTTCTTCTAACCAAAAAATTAATTGTCCCGCCTCAGAATCATCAAATTCTTTCATCACTCGGCATATTTTTTTGTTTGTCTCAGGATTATACTCCACTCTCTCCAACATAAGCCTATTGCCTGTCTCAAGATTACGTCTTGATTCTAATAAAAATGTCTGTTTGCCGGAATCATATATTTTTTCTAACCGAAAAGTCATTTTGCCTATTCTGGAGTTAAATCTTCTCTCTAACCACGAAATTGGTTCACCTGTTTGAGAATCGTGTCTTTTTTGCAACCAGAAAACCACCCGGCCTTCTTCAGAGTCAAATCTTTTTTCCGACAAAGAAGTCTGTTTGCCTGTTTGGGAATCACGTTCTCTTTCTGACTCAGAAATTCTTTGGCCTGTTTCAAGATCATATCTGCGTTCGATCCAAAAAGTTGGTTTACCTGTTTCCTGATCATACCTTTCCCCTGACCAAGAAACTTTTCTACCGGTTTCGGAATCAAAATAAGAAATTTCTAGAAAAAGTAACGTCCCACCAGCAGAAAAATGTTGATCCATTATTCTTTCTGGCCATCGACCGTCCCCACTAATTTCCCGTATAGCCAGTTCTTCACCATGCTCTATGTGTATTGTTGATGTTCTCCTTTTTCCATCTGGAACAGCTGGAGGACGACCAAACGTTACTGATACCTCTGATACACTTTCTCTTTCTATTTTCATCTTATTCTATTAAAAAAATAAAAGCCTGCTCAACGGCAGGCAAAATCTATTTTCATGATAACAAAGCGAAATTAGGTTTGTCAAATTTTTACAGTTAGTCAGCTAAAGAAAACCAGGCCTCCATTATCTCTTTGGCAATTGGCGCGGCAATACTTGAACCTTCGCCACCTTTTTCGACAAGGACCGTAACCACTATCTCTGGGTCATCAATTGGCGCAAAGGCAGTTAGCCAAGCGTGAGTTTTTCCTTCCGGATCACCAAATTCGGCGGTACCGGTTTTGCAAGCCACTTGAGGAGAAAAATCAAAAAAGGGAAAGGCTGTTCCTCCAGATGAACAAGCTTCCTTCATTCCTTCTTTTATTAATCTAAACGTTTCTTGTTTTAATTTTACCTCTTGACACTCTATCTTATTTTGTTTTTTTATCTTTGGAGAACAAAGCCAGCCATCATTGGCAATTACACTGGTCATCATATTAATCTGCAGGGGTGTTGTTAATAAATCTGACTGACCTATAGCAAAATGATAAGTGTTACCCAAAAACCACTTTTCACCTAAAGTTTTTTCCTTCCACCTCGGACTGGGAACTAAACCCTCAACTTCTCCTAACAAATCAATACCGGTCTTCTGTCCCAAGCCAAAAACCCTTCCCCATTCTCCCAATTTATTCGCTCCCACCCACTCGCCTATTTTATAGAAGAAAGTATCGGTTGAACGCTTAATTGCTTTAACCAAGCCAATTTCACCTTCAGTCCGACCATATTGAGTGTAGTACCAATTTCTGTAAATATATTCCCCTACTTGAATAAAACCTGTGTCTTCATAAATTGTTTCTTTATCAACTTTACCTTCTTCAATTCCCGCCACAGCAGTGACAATCTTAAAAACAGAACCGGGTGGATAAAGACCGCCAATCGCTCGATTAAACATCGGTTTTTCTTTATCAAAAAGTTTCTCTTGGCTAATTTGACTGGGGTCAAAAGAAGGCGAAGAAACTAAAACTAAAACCTGTCCTGTTTTCACTTCAGTGGCAATCACTGCTCCTGTTTTTCCCTCTAAAGCCTGGTAGGCTGTTTTGGAAAGCGAACCATCAATCGATAAATACAAGTCTCTGCCCGGTAGGACCTCAAACTGGCCAATTTCTCGAATTTGGTTGCCCAAAGTATCAACTTCATAAATTTCTCCTCCTTCTTGACCGCGCAGGGTTTCTTCATATTCCTGCTCAACTCCAGTTCGACCAATCAAATCGCCCAATTGCCATTGTCCGCTTTCAATTTCTTTTTCACCTACTTCTCCCAGGTAGCCCAAAACGTGAGCTAAAGACTGCCCATAAAGATAATCACGACCGATGTCTGTTCTCAGTCTTTCTGCCATCTCTCCTCCCACCGCTTCAATTCTCAAGGCCTCCTCCCGAGAAATAATCCGATATTCTTTATCTTCCTCTTTAATTCTATAAAGAGGCCTATTCCTTACCAAGGGTTTTTGATTTCGATCGTAAATTATCCCTCTTGGGGCGGGAGCAACCTGCTTCCTAATTCGATTTTCTTCAGCTAAAGCCCGGTATTTGGCCCCAAGAACAATTTGCAATTCAAACAAACGTCCGATTAATAATAAAAAACTTACTATTAAAAAACCATAAAAAAGAAAAATTCTTTTAACCGAAAAATTGTTCATTGAAGTTTTATTTGTCTTTTGTCAACCCCGCCAACAAAAAATACCAGCAAATACCTTAAAATCAAAGCCAGAAAGGCTAAAATTAAAGCTCTTTGCCAAAACCAATACTGATTAAATATTAAATAATAGACACTAGCAGTTAAGAAAACAAAGACGGGAAGAAAGACTGGATGAAGAGAATCAAACTTACGAGAATAAAGAAGCAGAAAATAGGAAGCAATTAAAAAGAATAAACTGGAAAGCCCAAGATTTGTTCCTTTTGCCAAATCAAGTAAAAGACCAGCCAGAAAAGAAATTAAGGCAACTTCTTTGGGAGGACGGAAAATTGTCCAAGTAAGAACGAAAAGCAAAACTAAATTCAGCTTAAGAAAAGCTCCCTGAAAAAGAGCTAAGATAAAAATTGGTAAAAGAACTAAATAAATTTTCATGGCATCACTAGAAAAACAAATTTCAATGACAAATAGTCAACCAAAGGAGTTACCACGGCTTGCTGATAAATTTCAGCGGTTCCTTTTGAAACCTCTTTAATTTGACCAATAACTAGATTCGGCAAATAACCCTCTTCCCCGGAAGTAATTACAAGATCACCTTGACGAACGTCTTCTTCTTGTAAAACTCGATCAAGCAATAATTTGTCTCCAAATTGGCCTCTCAGTAAACCTCGAGCTTGAGTTCCGATGGCGTTGGGTGGTTTAATTACCACCGGAATTCTACTATTAGGGTCTGTGGCTAAGCGAACCAAGCTTTCTCCCTTACCAAGAAAAATCACTTGGCCAACATAAATATTTTCAGAAACAACCATCATTCCCTCTCCAATTCCGCTTTTTAACCCTAAATCTATTTTCATTTCTTGTGTTATTCCTACCACTCTAGCCATTTTAAATTTCCATTCCGGCGGCAGAGGAGCACCTAAAAGTTTTTTCAAATGCTCGTTTTCTTCAAGACAAGTATTTAGTTTATTTTGGTCAACAGCCAAATGCCGCAACTGAGTTTGCGCTTCAGCCAAACGCTCGCTCTCGGTTCGGTCTGTTAATCGTTTAATGAAAGTATTAGTTGATTGATAAGTTGAAAAAATCGGTCTCTCAAAAACTAAAAAAGGCTTCTGAATTATCTCTTTTGCTCCAGCAAGCCAGCCAAAATTGTCAAATAAAAACAAAAAGAGAGAAATTAACAGTAAAAGTAAAAACAAAGGAAAAGTTTTCTTTAATTGCTCACTTTCCATTCGATTATCTTAATCCTCCGGTCACCCGAATCTTTTCTAAAAGCAATTCCTTTTCCAAAAGTTTGCCGCATCCTCGAACAACAGCACTCATTGGATCATCTGCCACCCAAACCGGCATTTTGATTTCTTCACTAATCAGCTTATCCAATCCTGCTAATTGAGAACCACCTCCGCAAAGAGTAATTCCTCGAACAACAATATCAGAAATAAGTTCAGGCGGCGTTTCTTCAATTACCTCAGAAATTTGATCAACGATCTGACGAACAACCGGTGAAATCGCTTCTCGAATCTCTTCCGAACCAACTTTTAGAGATTTAGGCAAACCAGTTTCCAAACCTCTTCCTCGAATAATCGCTTGACGAATTCTTTCTTGAGGATACGCCGAACCAAGTTGAATTTTAATTTCCTCGGCTGTCGCCTCTCCCAAAAGCAAAGAATATTTCAAACGCATATAAGAAACAATTGCCTCATCCATTTCATCGCCAGCAACCCGCAAACAACGTTCGATAACAATTCCTCCCAAAGAAATAATGGCAATTTCCGTTGTTCCGCCACCAATATCCACTAACAATATTCCTTCAGGTTTTTCGATCGGCAAACCGATGCCGATGGCCGCTGCCATTGGTTCCTCGATCAGATAAGCTTTCCTTGCTCCGGCACTAAGAGCGGCATCTTGAACGGCTTTTCGCTCAACTTCCGTTACTCCGGAGGGAATTCCAATCGCCACTCGCGGTTTGGGAATTTTAGGGAAAAAAGCTTCTGATTCATGAACCTCATGAATATATTTCTTGAGCATCTCTTCCGTGGCATCAAAATCAGCAATCACTCCATCTCTTAAGGGTCGAATTACCTCAATCGTAGCTGGGGTCTTGCCCGCCATTTTCTTCGCCTTTTTACCAATAGCCAGAATTTCTTTGGTTTTCTTTTGCCGAGCCACCACTGAAGGTTCACGAATCATCACTCCTTTACCTTTTACCCAAACCATAGTATTAGAAGTACCAAGGTCAATGCCAACATCATGAGAAATAAAAGAAAAAAGTTTGTCAATAATCATAAACCTCCGAGTGTGAAGCCGATTAGTGGCAGTATATCACGAAGAAAAAACTTCTCCAAGAACTTGTTCCGAACTTAATCTTTTGTTAAACTCTAGCTGTGAGAATCTCTCGAATTTGCGACAAAATTATTGAATATAGTTTTTACCTTCTCTTTTTTTTAGTTCCCCTAATTCTTACTCCCTGGAACTCTGAACTTTTTGAATTCAACAAAATGATGCTCACCTATATTTTGACAATCGCTATTGTTGCCAGTTGGTTAATCAAAATGATAATTGAAAAGCGTTTCATTTTCCGAAGAACTATTCTTGATTTTCCCTTAATTTTGTTCCTTATTTCCCAAATCATTTCAACCATTTCCAGCATTGATCAACACACTTCTCTTTGGGGTTATTATAGTCGCTCTAACGGCGGTTTGCTTTCTACTATCAGTTATCTATCCCTTTTCTGGGCTTTCAATACTCATCTCGATAAAAAGAAAGTCTTGACCATTATTCGCTATACTCTTATCTCCGCCTTTTTAGTCGCTGCCTATGGGATTGCCGAGCATTTTGGCATTGACGCTCAATACTGGAAACAGCAGGTTCAACTGCGCGTTTTTTCCACTCTCGGCCAGCCAAATTGGCTTGCCGCTTGGTTAGTAGCTCTTATTCCCCTAACCTGGGCTTTAACTTTAAGTAAAAGAAAAAGGAATCTTTTTTTCTTTCTTAATCTTGTTTTTTATGTTTGCCTTCTTTTCACTAAATCCCGTTCCGGTTTAATTGGCTTGGCTTTTGCTTATCTTATTTTTTGGGGAATACAAACTCTGAAGGTTAAAAAACTAACTAGACCTCTTATCATCATTAGTTTAACTATTATTACTACTACTATTATAATAGGTTCTCCTTGGACTCCTAATGCCAATCAGTTAATAAGAAAAATTTCACCTCAGCCCCTCTCGGAAACTGAAACCCCTGTTTCTGAAGCTCCCCAACCGATTCCCTTTATCAGCGAATCCGGCGATATTCGAAAAATTGTTTGGCAAGGGGCAGTGGAAACTTGGAGAAATTATCCTATTTTTGGCACTGGCGTAGAAACTTTTGCCTATTCTTATTACTGGCACCGACCAAGAACTCATAACGATGTTTCTGAATGGGACTTTCTTTACAACAAAGCCCACAATGAATATCTAACCATTTTAGCTAACACGGGAGTTGTTGGTTTATTATCCTATTTAAGCATTATTGGTACTTTCATTATTTGGAGTTTAAAAAACAAAACCAAAAACAAGCTAATCCCTGCTTTTCTTGCCGGCTATGTTTCTATTCTGGTTACCAATTTCCTTGGTTTCTCCGTTGTCTCAGTCAATTTGCTATTTTTTCTGATGCCGGCTATGGGCATAGTTTTGATCAGAAAAGAAGAAAAGAAACCGGAAAAACAAAAGTGTCAAGAATTGAGTCAAAAAAGGAAAACAGGTATCGCTCTTATCATTCTTTTTGCTTCCTATTCTTTCATTTGCTTGATCAAATTCTGGTATGCTGATACCCGTTTTGCTTTAGCAGAAAAATTTAACAACGCCGCCTGGTATGAAAGCGCTTATCAAGAACTTGAAATTGCCATTAACCTTCATTATCGCGAACCTTATTATCACAATGAAATTGCTTATTCCTTAGCGGGACTGGCTACTCTGGCTGATCAAGAAAAAGATGCCAGTCTTTCTGCCCAATTAGTCGAACTGGCAATTGCAGAATCAGACTATGCTTTAAAAATTAGTCCTTATCATCTTAATTTCTGGAAAGAACGGGCGAAAATTTTTATCCTTCTTTCCTCAATTAACTCTGAATACCAGCAAAAGGCTCTTGATACTCTTCTCAAAGCCGCTGAGATCGCCCCCACCGATGCCAAAATCTATTACAATCTTGGCTTGCTTTATTCTCATCTCAACCAAGACCAAACCGCCATTAAAACCATGGAAAAAACTATTGAACTTAAACCTAATTATGCTAAAGCCCGCTATGCTCTGGCTGTGTTTTATGAAAAAAAGGGCATGATTAAAGAAACCAAAGAACAACTGAATTACATTTTAGAAAAGATAAATCCGGCTCATAAACAGGCAAGAAACAAACTTGAAGAGTTTTGATAAAAATCTTGCCTTTAACAAAAGCTTTGTTTCTCACAAATTCGAAATGAAAGAAACTCTCTTAGCCAAAAAACAAAAAGATAACAAGGTTGCTTGCTTTACTTGCCAGCGACGTTGCCTCATTTCTCCCAATCAATGGGGTTACTGTCAAACCAGAATTAATAAAAAAGGCAAACTTTATTCGGTTATTTATGGTGTAGTTTCTTCAGTTAATCTTGACCCGATTGAAAAGAAACCGGTTTTTCATTACCAGCCTGCTTCACCCTGTTTTTCTTTAGGAACTTATGGTTGTAATTTCCGTTGTAAATTTTGTCAAAATTGTGATATCGCTCATGTCGATGGCGCTTCCTTAAACATTGATAACCAAAAGCTTCTTTCCCCAAAAGAAGCGATTAAAATGGCGAAAAAATCTGGTGCCGAAGGGATTGCCTGGACTTATAATGAACCGGCTATTTGGCTGGAATACTCCCTGGATTGCGCCAAGCTAGCCAAAAAAGCAGGTCTCTACACTTGCTGGGTCACTAACGGTTATGCCACCAAAGAAGCCATTGATGTTATCGCTCCTTATCTGGATATTTATCGGGTTGATCTTAAGAGTTTTGATAACAGGCTCTACAAAAAACTAATTGGTGTTCCTCAGGCAAAAGGAGTTTTTGAAGTAACCAAATATATTCATGATCAATATCCAAAGATTCATCTTGAATGCATTACCAATGTTGTTCCTACTTGGAATGATTCAGAAAAAAACTTAAAAAGAATTGCTAATTGGATAATTAAAAATTTAGGTAAAAAAACACCCTGGCATGTAACTCGTTTTTTCCCCTGCGCTGATCTCTTCGATGTTCCGGTCACCCCATCAGAAACTCTTTACAAAGCAAGAAAAATAGGACTGAAAGAAGGATTAGAATTTGTTTATATTGGCAATATGCGAGTTGATAAAGAAGACGACACTTTTTGTCCAAAATGCAAAAACCTGGCCATTAGAAGAACCGGCTATAAAACTGAAATCCTAGCAGTTAGTAAGAACGAATATTGTTCTGATTGTGGTTATGATTTAAATGTTATTATTTAAACTATGATCGTTTTTGCCTGCTTAGTCCCGCATCCGCCTATCATCTTGCCCGATGTCGGTTCAGAATCAGAACGGACGCAAGTAAAGAAAACTATTTCTGCTCTTAAAAAACTGGGTAAACAATTAGCCAAAACCAAGCCTGATTGTCTTGTTATCTCTTCTCCCCATCCTGACTGGGGTTTTAATGTTCCTCTTCATTTTCTGGCTAAAGATATTCATGACATTGAAGTCAAAACTTATTTAACTGACTCGGCCTCTCCCGAAGTTCATTTTAACCGAGGCAGAGAATTAATCAAAAATCTCAAATATATCAAAAGACTCGCTTGGATTGCTTCCGGAGACATGTCTCACCGGCTCAAAGAAGATGGCCCTTACAGTCTTCATCCTTCCGGTCCAAAATTTGATAAAGAATTTATTAAACTTTTAAAAGAAAAAAACGTGGGAGCTATTCTAAATATGAATCCAAAGTTAGTTGAAAAAGCCGGTGAATGCGGCCTTCGTTCTTTTTGTATGCTCTTAGGTGCTTTGGAAAAAAGCAAAGTCAAATGGCAACCAGAAATTTTTTCTTACGAAGCTCCTTTTGGAGTTGGTTATTTAGTAGCTAATTTCAGGCTTGGCGCCCAAAAAAGAAGCTAGGAAAACTCGCCAGCAATTATATTAATCACTTCTCGTTTCATTGGGCCAAGACCGTTAACCAAACCGCGATCTTCCTTTTGGCTAACAAGTTGAGAAATTGTGTTGATCCCTTTTCTTGAGAGAACCTCCAAAAGAAAATAAGAACATGAATGAGCTTCCTCTGGAAAGGCTCTGACTAAGGCATCATTGCCAAAAGAACTAATACTTTCTTCTCTTTGTACCAGCCAAGCTTTTTGTTCTTCCGTTTCATCCCCATAAAAACTATCAGGAGATACATCAGTCAAAGTCTCTTTAATTCTTTCTTGAACTTGGACCAATTTCCCATCTCTTTCCGAACTTTGCTGTTGTTCAATTAATGCGAGAAAATGTTGTTCTCTTGACACAAAAATTTGCCTCCCTCAATCCGAGATTAACATCTTATAAGTCCTGCTGTCAAGAAGAAATTTGAAGATTAACTTGAGTTGATTTAAAATAAAGGTCAATGACTGATTTTTATGTTGATCTCGCTAAAAGAACTATTGAAAGTTTTATCAAGGCAGATAAAATTCCGCCTTTGCCAAAGAAATTTCCTAAAGAAATTCTCAGAAAAAAAGCCGGAGTTTTTGTTTCAATTCATAAAAAAGACGGTTCTCTTCGAGGTTGTATTGGAACTTTTCTTTCCACTAAACCCAATATTGCTTTGGAAATTGTTACCAATGCTGTTTCTGCCGCCAGCCAAGACCCTCGCTTTCCGCCAGTAAAAGAAAAAGAATTAACTGATTTGGTTTATTCTGTTGACATTCTCTCTCAACCAAAACCAGCTGCCAGAAAAAACCTTGATTATAAAAAATATGGGTTAATTGTTTCTTCTTCAGACGGCCGCCAGGGACTTCTTTTGTCTAATATCTCAGGAGTTAGTTCAAATGAAGAACAAATTAAAATTTGTAAAATGAAAGCCGGCATTAATCCCAAAGAAAAAGTTAAATTAGAAATTTTTACGGTTCAAAGACATGGAGAAAAGTAGTTTTTTAGCTTTGATTCTGTTAAAATTCTCCTATGACAGCTAAAAAGATTATTACTGTCCCCAGTCCAATTCTTAGAAAAAAATCCAAACCGGTAAAAAAGTTTGACGAAAAACTAAATCGACTGGTCATTAATTTGATTAACACTGCCAAAGCTTCTGAAGAACCAAAAGGAGTTGGTCTTTCTGCGATTCAAATCGGTGAACCAGTAAGAATCTTTGTGATTAAAAGAAATGAAAAATTTGTTCCTTTCATTAATCCTAAAATTATCTGGCGATCTAAAAAAATGTTTTCTCGGGTTTTAAAAAAAGACAACCTTTTTCTTGAGGGCTGTTTGTCTATTCCTAATTATTATGGTCTTGTTGATCGCTCCTATGCCGTTAAATTAAAATGGCAGGATTTAAAAGGCAATACTTATCAGGAAAAGTTTGAAAAAAAAGAATCTGCTTATATTCAACATGAACTTGATCATCTCAATGGCATTCTTTTTGTTGATTGGGTTTTAAAACAGGGCAGTCAGCTTTATAAATCAGAAAAAGACAAAAAGGGAGAGGAAACTCTTGTAGAGGTAGAAATTCAATGAAAACCAAAATTGCTTTTTTCGGCTCCGATAAATATTCTCAAATTGTTTTTAAAAGTCTTAGGGAAGACGATCGCTGGCAAATTGTTAAGTCCCTAAAAGCCAAACCAAAAGTTGGTGTTCTTGCTTCTTATGGAAAAATTCTTACTAAAGAGACCCTAAAGGCGTTTCCTCATGGTATTCTTAATATTCATCCTTCTTTATTGCCAAAATATCGTGGAGCTTCACCAGTTCAAACTGCAATTCTAGAAGGTGAAACAGAAACGGGAGTAACAATTATTAAAATGGACGAAGAGGTCGATCATGGATTGGTTGTTGTTCAATTCAAAGAAGAAATTAGACCTGATGATACCAGTGAGTCCTTATACAAACGTCTTTTTACCGCCGGGATTCAAGTTTTAAAAACCATTCTTCCGGTATATCTTGAAGGTAAAATTAAACTCCGGAAACAAAATCATTCTCAAGCCACTTTTACTCAGAAATTAAGTCGAGATAGCGGCAAAATTGATTGGCAGAAACCAGCTGATTATTCAGAAAGGTTTATCAGGGCCATGCATCCTTGGCCAGGTGCGTGGACAGAAATTCAATTAAAAAAGAAAAGCAAGAAGCGCTTGAAAATCCTAAAAGCTCATTTGGAAGATAAAAAGCTGGTTTTTGATCAAGTCCAATTAGAAGGTAAAAATCCAGTTGCTTGGAAACAATTTCAAGAAGGTTATCCTAAAACAAAGATTGTTGCTTGACATAAATAAGTCAAAATCTCATAATGGATGTCACTATGCCCCTCACTAAAACAGACTTGAATAAGGCTCTCCGAGAACAACAAAAAAATATTATTGTTGAGATTGGTAAATTTCTAGAAAAACATGTTTTAGAACCTCTTTTTGATATTAAAAAAGATGTTTCTGGAATCAAAAAAGATGTTTCTAACTTACAAATGGATGCTGGTCGAATCGAAAGAAAACTAGACGCTTCATTTGATCGAGCCGACCGCCACTCAAAAAAATTCGAAGACCACGAAAAAAGAATTATAGAAATCGAGAAGGTTTCTTCTTTAAGTGCTTAGAAAGCAGAAGCTATTACTCTTCGTTAGAAATCTCTATTCCTTCTAAAATTTCTCCTGGACCAAAAACAAGATCAGCGTTTCCTTCTTTCACACTATCCAAAGTAGCTAAAACTACACCAGCAACTTCTCTTTTGTTTCCTTTTTCAATAACAAAAAGCCAAACCGTAAAAAAGGGATTGTTCCCCCCCTCTAACCTTATAAAAAGCCTTGCTTACTACTTCCCATCCATTTAACTCAATGTTAGCTCGCATCTTACCAGACATTTCATCAATTCCAGATCGGCTCGGCCTAGTTCTAGTTCAGCTGTTGGCGTTAAAATTTACCTTTCTTAAGCAGGTTTAAGAGCAGGAGATTTTTTAGAGGCAGTTTCTTTCTTTTCTTTCTTTTTCTTAATTGTCTTCAAACATTTAACACATAATTTCCACTTGCCTTTTTTTCCGTTTAAAATTCCTCGAAAAGTTTGTAGGTTTGGCCTAGAAATCTTTCTGCTTCTTGGCGCTCTTTTTTTCCAACGACCACCGGCCACACCTTTTTTATGTCGCTGCTGAGTGCTGAAAACAATTCTTTTCTTGCAAAGATCACATTGGAAAGCCATAATGTGTGTAGTATAATCGAACCTAGAAAATTATACAAGTTTTTTGGACGTCGCCTAGTAGCAAAATATCACCTATGTTGCAATATCTTTTCTCTAATCCAATTTCTTTTCTTATTTGGGCAGCTGCCCTTTTGACTGCCGTTACAATCCACGAATTTGCCCACGCTTGGATGGCTGACCGATTGGGCGACCCAACCGCTCGATTAAGAGGCCGGCTAACCCTTAATCCCTTAGCCCATCTTGATCCGATCGGCACTTTAATGCTTCTTTTTTTTCGCTTTGGCTGGGGAAAGCCTGTTCCCATAGATCCCTTTAATCTTCGTAATCCTCGACGAGACGCGGCTTTAATTTCTTCTGCCGGACCAGGATCTAATCTGATACTTGCCCTTTTGCTTTCCATTCTTATTCGTTCATCCCATCTCTTTCTTGGACCGATTTCTTTAATCATTGGAACTATCTTTCTTCCTTTCGTTCTTCTTAATGTCATGCTCGCTATCTTTAATCTCATTCCCATCCATCCTCTTGACGGTGGCAAAATTTTAGTTGGCCTTTTACCTGAAAAAACAGGCCAAGAAGTGGATGAATTTCTTCATCGATATGGATTAATTCTTCTTTTATTACTTATCTTTCCCTTTTTTGGCACTTCACCAGTAATTGCTCTTATCTCGCCAATTATTAGCTTCATCCTGACTGCTTTCCTTCCTGGAACTTCTTTCATCTGACCTACTTTGATATAGTTTTTTCCTCTTGACTGTGAAAAAAAATCATGCTATTCTATACTTGTCCTGCCGAGATAGGATTGGATCGTAAAGCACTTTTCCTCACTGTTGATTCGGGAGTTCAGCTCTCCAAGCCTTGCGGGGTTGGGAGGCAGACACCCACCTGGAATTATTCAGGAAAAAAGTTTTACATCCCACCTCTTCGGCGGGATTTATTTCTCCTAATTTTACTTTCCTAATTCTTGTTTTGTGATAAAATAGTAAGAAGAATATAGGCTGGAGTAGCTCAGTGGCAGAGCAATTGTTTTGTAAACAATAGGCCGCGAGTTCGAATCTCGCCTCCAGCTCCAGTATAAAAAAGCAATATAAATATAGTAGTACCACTATATAATTTC
>SDBT01013102.1_pt1 | contig 13304 bp, 9 predicted proteins | sample 2277101 | NCBI WGS metagenome assembly SDBT01 (sample SAMN10404973, study PRJNA504765) | marine sediment metagenome | isolation source: marine sediment core GS10_PC15, 103 cmbsf | place: Arctic Ocean: Southern Knipovich Ridge | collected 2010 | reverse complement strand
CAATTCCAAGCTCTTGACAAGAGGAGCCGCCACCCCAAACGCCACTGCCGTCACTCTCTCCTAACTCCTCCCTCCTTCTCTTCCTCTTCTTCCTTCAAGGAGGACAAGAGAGTGGAGGAGATGTTAGTCCGATCCAGAGCCCGGGACAGGAGAAGGAAGAGAGAGGCCAGCGCCGAGGAGGAGAAGAGCCACCCCCCCAAACGCCACCGCCGTGGCCCATCCGCCTGAACTGCCCTGTCTTCCCTGAGTTCCTTCCTTCCTTGCTTGTTGTAGTAGGGGAATAAAATATCTTCTTTTATTTGAAGCGTCTGATGCTGAAGGATGAGTGAATGAAGACCCCCCCCCCTCTTGGGGATGGAAGTAGCCTCCAAAACCGGAATATTTCAAGCCTCTCTCCCTCCTTCAGCAGCCTGGAAGGGGATGGAGAGCAGAGGGGGCATGTATCTGAAAGGAGATGATGATGATAGGAAAATGGTTCCTCTTCAGAGGAACTGGCCCACGGAGCTCACAGCCTGCGTGCTACAGTGGATCCATCTGGAAGAGGGCGATGCCTTCCTGCCTCTGCGCCGCGTCTGTCGCCTCTGGAGGGACCTCATTGATGACTACCTGATGCCCCGCAGGCTGCTAGGCCTGTACTGGAGTGACCTAGAGACTCTGGTGAAGATTCGGAGCCGCTGGCCGGCCTGGAAGCTCCATTTCTGCTGCTGCCTCCCGACAGCTCCCCGCTCACTTGCCGCTCTGAATGGTCTCAACGTCCTGGAGCTGACCCACTGTGGCTGGATCAAGGACGTGAGTAGTCTGGCTGGGGTACGCTGCCTGAACCTGGACAGCTCTCCGTGGGTCCGGGACGTGAGCAGCCTGGGCGGACTGTATTGGCTAAATCTGAGGGACTGTCAGGGGGTCCAGGACGTGAGTGGGCTAGGCGGGGTGCACTGGCTGGACCTGAGCAACTGTAAAAACGTGGAGGACGTGAGTGCGCTGGGCGGGGTGCACAGCCTGAATCTGCGCGGCTGCTGCAGAGTGCGCGACGTGAGTGCTCTGGGTAACGTCTACAGCCTGAACCTGATCGGCTGTTCGAAGCTGAAGAATGTGAGTGCACTAACCAACGTGCACAGCCTGAGTCTAGGCTGGTGTTCTAAGGTGAGAGATGTCAGGGGCCTAGCTGGGCTGCACAGCCTCACCCTGTGGCATTGTAAAGGAGTAAGTGACGTGAGGAGCCTGGCTGGGCTGCACAGCCTGAAGCTGGATCAGTGTCCTGGCGTGAGCGACGTGAGCAGCCTGGCTGGGCTGCACCGCCTGAAACTTATAGGCTGTCGTGGAGTGCAGGATGTGAGTGCTCTGGGCAGGGTACACACCTTGGGCCTGTACAGCTGTAATGGAGTGCAGGATGTGAGTGCTCTGGGTGGGGTACACACCTTGAGCCTGGACAGCTGTGATAAGGTGCAGGACGTGAGTGCGCTGGGTGGGGTACACACCTTGAGCCTGAACAGCTGTCATGGAGTGCAGGATGTGAGTGCTCTAGGCGGGGTACACACCTTGAGCCTGGGCAACTGTCATGGAGTGAGCGACGTGGGGAGCCTGGGCAGGGTGCACACTCTGAACCTGAGCAGCTGTGCTAAGGTGCAGGACGTGAGCGCGCTGGGTGGGGTACATACCTTGAACCTGAGCTCCTGCCGGGGAGTGAGCGACGTGGGGAGCCTGGGCAGGGTGCACACTCTGGACCTGACTGGCTGTGTTGAGGTGCAGGACGTGAGCGCGCTGGGTGGGCTGCACACTCTGAACCTGACTTGCTGTCAGGTGCAGGACGTGAGCGCGCTGGGTGGGCTGCACACTCTGGACCTGACTTGCTGTCATAACATCCGGGATGTGAGTGCTCTGGGTGGGGTGCACATCCTGATCCTGGACTATTTTCACCATAGAAAGGGTCGCTGTGTCGGAACGATTACGTCCTCCCCTCCACAGCATAAAAAACCGCCCACAGACAAGCATCACAAGCATGAATGCGAAGCCCAGCCCTGATGTTGAGGGGGGGGGGGCTACCATTTTAGGAAAATTAGGCCCCCACAGCAATAGAACCCCCCCCCTTCCACAGACAGTTGAGGCTGGAGCTTAACCCCCCCTCCCTCCCTGTAAATGACAAAAATGAGTTCGCAGTCACAGCCTCTGGAAGACCAAGTGTTGGACCACTTCCAGCGCAGCGGGAATGAGGAGATGTCGGAGACCTGGCCCTGGCTGACACGACAGAACATACAGAACTCACTCGGCGTGAAGAATAAACAGTCTATAAACCGTGTTCTGTATAAGCTACTGAATCAGAGGAGAATAATGAAACAGGAGACTACCCCACCTCTCTGGAGGATTCAGCCAGCCAACCCAGACCCAGAGCTGGCCAGGGCGTCTCCATCGCACACCAGCTACTGCAACAGAACCATGTTTGTGCTGTTAGACATGAGCAACACCCCAGACAGCGCCTCCATCATTCCCTACCTGGGTGTGCATGAAGAGATGGATGTCTTGTTTGTGATGGAGGAGGCTAGCCGACTCACAGAGCAACATCGCAGAGCGCTCCTAGATGTGGATCCTGAGGGCCACAGACACAAGATTGTGCTGTGCGCGCCCCAGGTGCCCGTCTTCATAGAGATTGCCTGTCGCCTCGAAAAGCTGAACCCAGATCAGAATCAGAACAGCCTCTACCTGATTGCCAGCAAGACAAAGGCGCTACAGCATATAGAGCAGCGTTACCCAGGGAGTGAGATCCATGTCGCACAGGACTGGAACTCGCTTCGTCTCTACATTGAATGAATGACCTTGTTGGATAAACCATGCTAAGAAGAATAATAATAATACAACCAGGAAATAGATTTATTGAAGCTCCCCCCCCTCCTCTCAATAGGAGAAGCGCGTGCCCTCTGGCATCACCGTGCGATAGCCCTTATCCCAGCGCGCCATTTCTGCACGATTAGTCAGCTTTGTGTTGTGATGATGCAGACCTTTCCGCTGCAGCATGCTGCGCCTGTAGGGCAGCTCCACAAACTCACTGATGCGCTTCACAATGGCCTCCCCCATGTGTCCACTGTAATTGATCTCCAGATAGGGAAAATTGCCGCCTGTGTTGGCTAGAAGCTGTTGCCAGGACGCCTCAACCTCGTCCACCCAGTACAGATACTGCTGAAAGAGGTTGAGTTGCTTCCAAAGGACTATGCTGCGAGGCTTCAGAATCGCCCCCTGATGCCAGGGGCAATAATGAATAGCATCGTCCTCGTAGCCATAACTGCAGAGCGCCTTCTTTGTGGGATCCCCTGCGAAGCTCGCTGCGGTAGCGAGCCTCTCTCTTCGCAGCCGTACCACTCGGATCTGGGAACCTACCTCCTTAATAAGGGTGGACATCTCTCCCAAGACAACCTGATGTCCTGTGTCAAGATAGTGCAGGCGCTTCTTCTGCCTCATCTCACGCGCGATGCGTGACAGCTTTACATTTTTTACATAATCGCGAACAACGTCTTTCCAGTCATGGTGCATAGCTGGTCTTAGGATATGAGCCAAAACGTCCCTTCGATGGGCACCCTCGTCTTCGTGCTTCACCAGACCTCCATTCCTGGCGTCCCCGTAGAGGATGGTGGCCAGAAAGAGAGTCCCAATGCGCCCTGTACTAAAGACGAATCCTAGTGTAGCGTTGGAAGGCAGCAATTCGTGTAGGGGCCTGTTTGCAGCCACGCAGCCAAGCAGTGCATACAGAAAGATCATCTTGATCATACCTCCCCCTTCTCGTTTTTTGGTTTTGGTTTTGGTTTTGGCTGGCTGGGGGGGTGTGTCTCAAAGAAGCAAGAGTACGAGGGATGAGGGGAAAAAGCCTGGTTTTAGACAAACTCTGGTATGGCTAGAGAAGCCTCATTTACATCCACCTCAATCCTCATTTCTATATGAAGGACGAAACGCCCCCCCCTTCTTTAGCCACAACGGAGACTACAGCATTTAGAAGGACAGGCGGTCAACTCTGTTTCTTTCTTCAGACACTCAGACTCATGCTAATGAAGAATAAATTTTTGTTTATGTCTGTGGAAATTGGAAATTTTGAGGGGGAGCCCATCTCAGCCTCAGCCTCAGCCTCAGCCTCCCTTCTTGCGACGCTGCTGCTTGACAGAGCAGTACTGCTTCAGCCACCTGCCATCTGGAAGGAGACGCGAGGATCCAGTACAATCAGTTCCTCCTCCAGTTTCTTCCTCATGGCGGCCAGCTGCGCCGCTTGCAGGCTGACTTGCTGATCAGGCTCCTTGGCCAGAGCGTTCAGATAGAGCAGGTACTGCTCCAGGAAGTATTGAGTACCAGAGAGCAGCTCGCGCCGGAAGGGTGAGTTTTCAAGGGCCTCCATGGCATCCGCGCCTGCATGCTTCTCCGTGTTCTGGCTTGCAAAAGATTGAAAGCGTGTGATATGGGAGACGCCAGAGGCGTCTGCCGGCTTCCTGCTGGCATGGGAGCGCGAGAAGCTATCTTGGTAGGTGTGGAGGATGTGGCCCAGTTGAAACAGGTCTCCCTTCTGCATGGCCTTCTTGTACCATGTCAGAATTTGGCCCCTGATGCGCCGCGCCACCTCCCCATTCGTGATGCCTACCTTTCCAGGAGCCATACTATGCCAGTGAGCACTCTCGTCTCCAAAATGACTCTGGTAGATAACGTTGTCCACACTCTCTAGGCCAAACTTGCGCTTTACAAAGACAGTCACCAGGCGGACCAGCATCTTGGAGGTCGGATTGTAGCGGAAGCGGTCCTCTTGCACGATGCTCTTGCTGCGATAATTGCTCCCCCTTACCACAGCTTCCGCCGTAGCACGACTCACGAAGCTAAGGGGGTATGCCTCTTCTCGCTCCTCCGCCTTCCTCGAAGGCACATCATTCCAAATGACTCCCCCAACAAGCCTCTTGGGGGTCAGCAGATGGATAGAGAGGCCCGCCCTCTCCACAGCCGCTTGTAGGAGCTGAAAGTAGTCCTTGCCGCCCTGGGAGGCCTCCAGCTGCTGCACGCCCAGCTCCGTGATGCGCTGGTGCACTTGATTCTTGGCGCCAATGATGCGCGCAGGCGTCCTGCCTGGGGGCAGATAAATCTCGAAGCCAATACTGGTCTCCAGCTCGGGAGCGAGCTCTAGAAGGTCCTGGTGGCTTGGCCTCAGGGGGGTGCCCATTCTGAGGATGCGACGTACCCTCCTGCCCGCGCTCTGGACACCTGTGGCTGCGTTGTCATCCCGCACACTGCGGCCGAAGCTCTCCTGACTGGCAAACCCTTTGAGCTCCTCAGGCAGCCGGACGGGCTTGTCCATGTCCCAGACGCCCATAATGCTGACATTGGGGGGCAGCTTGGTGTAGGCTGGGGAGAAGAAGAGGTCACGCAGCATGCCCCGCGCACGTCGGTTCTGCGTGTTCGCTATACGACGCAGCTTGCTGAGGGCGCCAGGGGGCAGCTGCTTCCTGGCGGCCTCGTAGGGCGGACCGTCCGCCTCCAGAATGACGGCTGCGGGGCGCCGCATGTCGAAGTTCATGCCGTCCTTCCACGTCCTTGTGATGTCGGCGCGCCAGCTCAGGTAGCGAGTGTTGGTGGCCTTTCTGGGGATGGTCACCAGCCCAAAATCCCAGACCACAAACAGGTCTCCCTGCAGGGGCAGATAGTAGGTCACCCCATCCAGCGTGTACTGGTAGTAGGGATTGCGGGCGGCCAGCGCAGCTGGCAGGGGATGCACCAGGAAGTTGCCGAGGTGGGTGTCCCAGTGGGTGAGGTTGTAATACTTCTGGAGGGCGGCCAGGCCTGCCAGATACTGGAAGATGAAGCTGTTCCACTCCGCTTCGCTGTGTCTCCCCCTCTCCAGCCAGTCCAGGGTGCTGCCCCCCTCCGCCAGTTCATTCACAATGATCATGCAGGGCAGCTCCGTGGGGGCCCCCCTCTCGACGGCATCCCTCTGGGCGTCCCCAAAGGTGTAGCGCTCTCTCTTGGCGAGGAGGTCTGGGGGGCTGTTGCGCTTGATTATTTTCTCTACCTTCTTCCTCCGGAAGAGGGGGGGAGGAGCCGGGATGCCAGCAAAGAGGCGACGTATCCTCTGTTTTCTGTCTTTAATCAGCCCTGGGCTCTGGCCTGTCAGAATCATCTCCTTGTAGCGGTTGGGGTAGGAGGCGCGAAAGGGTCTGGAGGTGAGAGCCGGGTTCTGGTAGCTGCAGCTCTCGCAGAGGTAGATGCGGTAGATGACAGGCAGGTTGGGGCAGATGCCCTGAACCACCAAGTAGTAGGCCAGGGCGTTCACCAGGTTCTCCACGTACAGGCTCTCTGCCAGGGCGGCCCTCCCCAGGGGTCTCTCCAGGCGGTTGAACTCCTTCTCTGTGAGAGGCACCAGCTTAACGGCCACGGGGAGGCCGCCCTCCTGCTCACAGAGCTCCGGGTCTGCAGTGCCCACGTTCTTCCTCTCAGACAGGAAGCAGGCTCGGAAGGCCTCCCCGTTGACGCTGTCTGCCCCGATGCGGCTCTCTATGATGATCTTCCAGTCCACCACTCTGTTGCCGTCCTGGCTCCTCTGCGTCAAGCAGCTGGGCGTGAAGCGCTTGATGTCAAGCTTGCCGGCACCCACCAAGACCTGCAACGCCTCGCGGTCGTCTGCCTCCAGCATCCAGCCTGCACGACGCCGTCTGGGGGCAGGCTCCTCCACGCCCAGAGCCCTCCTGCTCTCTCCAGACCTATTTCCTATGAATCTGCCGACCCCCATGCCCTTCATTCTAAGCCTACCTCCCAGCTTCCTGACAAACCTTTGGAGCTTCTTGGGCAGCTGGACGGGCTTGTCCATGTCCCAGGTGCCCACAAGGTTGTCTTGGGCCGGCTCGGTGCAGAGCTTGGAGCTAGAACAGAGCTTGGAGCCAGAAAAGAGCTCCTCCAGTATTCCATCCGCATGTAGGGCCTCGATGGTCAATATATGCCTCAGCTTCTTGCGGGCCCCAGTGGGTAGCCACTTGCGCGCAAGCACGTAGAGCTCATCTGTTGCATCCAGAATGATGCTTGCGGGGCGTCGGGCATCATAGTTCATACCATTCCCCCATGCCTTCGTCATCTCGATACGTTCGGTGTCGTAGCCGTGGTCGAGGGTCTCATCGCCGATGCTGGCCATCTCAAAGTCCCAGAGCACAAACAGATTTCCCTCCAGGGGCAGAAAGTAGCTCTTCCTATTCAGTCTGTACTCGAAGTGGGGCCTTCGCACCGCCTGCAGAATGGGTATGGGGTGTACCAGGAAGTTGCCTAGGTGGGTGTCCCAATGTGTGACGCCGTAGTATCTCTGGAGGGCAACCAGACCCGCCAGGTACTGGAAGATGAAGCTGGTCCACTCCTCCTCGGTGTGCGGCCCCCTGGAGAGCCAGTCCACAGCACTGCCGCCCTCCGCCAGCTCATTCACGGTGATTATGCAGGGTAGCTTTGTGGGTTGGGGCCTCTCTTCGGGGACGTCAGGGGGGGCTGTTCGAACCAGGCCACGGCCGAGAAGACGAGCTGTCCTGTGTCTACGATCCTCTGCCAGCCCTGCCCTCTGGCCCATCGCGATCATCTCTCTATAGCGAAGCCTCCTTGCAGCTGGAGACAGACTCAGGTGCTTACAGTCCTTGCAGAAGTAGATGCGGTAGATGACGGGCAGGTTGGGGCAGATGCCCTGAGTCACCAGGTGGTAGGCCAGGCCGTTCACCAGGTTCTCCACATAGAGGCTCTGATGCAGGGCGGCCTTCCCCACGGGATTCTCCAGCTCGTTGTACTCCTCTTCTGTGAGGGGCACCAGCTTGACGGCCACGGGGATGCCGCCCTCCTGCTCGCAGCGCGCTGGGTCTGCGGTGTTCGCCTCATTCTCTTCAGATAGGAAGCAGGCCCGGAAGGCCTCACCTCTCTGACCGGGTTCGCTGAGGAGGCCATCCATGATGATGTGCATGTCCACTTTGCTTACGCCATCCCTCCTCTGGGTCATGCAGCTGGGTTTAAAGGCTTCTTGGATCTCAAGCTCGCCGTCACCCACAAGGCCCTGCAGCGTCTTGCGATCCGCTGCATGCAGCATCCAGCCTCGATCGCGTAGCCTTTTTTTAAATTTAATCTCTTTCGCGTGCAGAGGCGCTCTGCGCGGAAGTTCCACACTTCGGGCTCGCCTGACTCCCAGGTGCTGCTGAACATAGTTGGCGCAGACGGTGGCTCCAATCTCCAGCTGCAGTGCGGGGTCAGGGTGCAAACTGCTGGCGGCACGTATCAGCCTGCAGAGCTGCCCAATGCTGGCCTCACTTGGCTCTGCCAGAGCCTGCTCCTCCAGGTAGTCGGAGACGTGGGTGGCCAGTGCGGCAGCCAGGTCGTTGCCCAGCGCCAGCTGAAGCTGCTCTCCTGAGCGCTTGTGGCGGCCATACAGCTCCTCCTCATCCATACCTTTTTTCCCTTCTCACTCTCCTCCTTGAGTTTATACATATTGGGGGATAGCCTCTCTAAGGCCGCTCTATTCTAACTTGAGAACGTGAGGGGATGTGAGTCACAAAAGAGTTGAACCCCCCTTTCCTTTTTCTGTGTTTTTTGGAGCTGCTCTGATTTCCTCTTCCCTATTTTCTTCCTATTTTTTTCTATTTCGGAGCCTACTTATTACATCCTCTCTCCGTTGGTTCTTTTATTTTTAAATCACCCACGTCTCTTCTCTTCTCTTCTCCAACCCCCTCCTCAAGCTGAGCAGAAAAAGGATGGAGCAGGAAAAAAATGAAGACAGACAGACGAAGAGAAGGAAGAAACGAGCTCCTCCTCCTTCTGAGGAACACCTGCCAGCCTCTGCGAAAATAGTTAGAACCACAGAGACCTTCCTTCCCCTTCAGAACTGGCCTGCGGAGCTCACAGCCTGCGTACTGCAGTGGATCCACCTGGAGAAAGGCAACGACTTCCTGCCTCTTCGCGCCGTCTGCTGCCACTGGAGGAACCTAATCGATACCTATCTGATGCCTCGAAGAGTGCTGCTGCTGCCCAGGAATAATGTGCTCAGCATGGAGCTCATCCAAGCTGCCTGGCCAGACTGGAAGCTCTGGTTTCGCTACATCTGCAGGAAAGAGCCTCTAGAGCTTGCTCGTTTGGGAGGTCTTCACTGGCTAGATCTGCGTAGCTCCAGCTGGGTGAGCCAGGATGTCCAGGCCCTGGCCGGAGTGCACACCCTCTCCTTGAGTGACTGTCAGGGAGTGAGGGACGTGAGTGCCCTGGGTGGACTGCATACTCTGGCTCTCAATGGCTGTCTGGGAGTCAGCGATGTGAGTGCGCTGGGCCATGTGCACCACCTCTGCCTGAGTGACTGTCCTAATGTGAAGGACGTGAGCGCTCTGGCTGGAGTGCACACCCTGAGGCTAAGCTGTTGTCCTGAAGTCCAAGATGTGAGCGCCCTAGGCAGGGTACACAGCCTGGATCTGAGCGGCTGCCACGGAGTCCAGGACGTAAGTGCCTTGGGTCACGTCTACAGCCTAGACCTTGGCGGCTGTCTTGGAGTCCAGGACGTTAGTGCTCTGGGTGCTGTACACAGCCTCTCCCTGCACGGCTGTGGGGCGGTGAGCGACGTAAGTAGCCTGACCAAGGTACACACCCTGAAGCTCAGAGGCTGCCATCAAATCTGCTCTGTAACTGCATTAGCTAGAGTACACAGTCTAGACCTGAGCCGCTGTAACAGGGTGGAGTATGTGAGCAGCCTGACAGCCGTGCACACTCTGAACCTGAGCGACTGTCAGGCTCTAGAGGATGTGAGTGCGCTGGGTGGAGTGCAGCACCTGAATCTGAGCGGCTGTCATGCTGTCAAAGATGTGAGTGCCCTGAGCGGTCTGCGTACCCTCATCCTGCCTGCCTGCCTACCTGAAGCGAGGCCCTGGTGGAGCGGACACCTCCATTAAGTCTGCGTAAACAAAGATAGACATAAAAGAAGCTATTTATTCTCTTTTGTTGTTAGAGGGAGGGAGGGGGGGCTGTCTGGCCTTCGTCTGTGGAACTGATCACCTCTCATCGCCAGCTCTCCACTGCTTAGGAGCCCTCTCAAATGCTGGCCTAGGCTTCGAGCCCAGTCTACAAACACCTCTGTGACTGCCTTCATGGCAGACATCTCTCTTCCCTTCAAGCTCTCTACAGTGCTATCGTTAGTCTGAATGATCCGCAAAAGCCTCTCCAGCAGCTGTGCTTCACTACTTCCTTTCTCTTCATCCACGAACTGAAGCAAGGAGAGCGGCTCCTCACTAACTCCCTTCATGAATTCAACACCTTGCACCAGACAGTACACACGCGCGTTGTTGCCGCGATCCTCAGGTAGACAGAGAGACTCTCCCATCATTGTATCCATCCAGATAAGGGAGGGAGGGAGGGAGGGGCCCCGAAGAGAATGAGTTAGTCCTAGAGGAAACTGTTTTATCTATAGTCTCCATCTTCCCATAGCTTGCCGCCCCTCAAGCACCTGACAGCCCTCTGCTCTCCAATTTACTCCACTACATATTGCTGAATCAGGTGCCAGTGCTTCTTGAGAGATATCACACTGCTCCAAAAAAAAAAGAGGATGGCAATCGTCAAAGTTGTCCGAAAAAAGCGACCAACATTGCGTAGGTTACACACGTAGCTGAAGATGCTCAGTGCAATCTTAATTAGACAGAGAGCCAGGCAGACTACTAGCACGGTCAGCCCCAGAACAAGACCGTATAAATAGAACTCTACTGAGATTTGAATCTCAGAAGAAGAGGAGTCCATTCTCCCTCTCTCTCTCTCTCTCTTACCCCTCCTCCTCTTTATGATCACAGGAGAGTGATATCAACCTATGTAGAAGGCCAGGGGCTCCCCCTCCCATCCGTGACTATGGAATCTATGTATACTGAAAAGTGGCAATATGGCATCTTACCCGAGAGGGCTGCCCTCCAGCATAGTCTGCACATCCAAGTCATTTACACGATTCCTGATCAATTTCAGCTAGTGCTGATTAGCTTGCCCCCTCTCCAGGACTTGGGGAGTGAGACCCATTCTCATACACTTTTTTTGTATGTGGAGAGAGGACTGGGTGTGGCCCTGCTGGGTAATCAGAGGACAAATCTCACTCCTGGCAGCCGCATCACCATCCTGCCAGATGTAGTTCACAATATACAGAATCTCTCTTCGGACACCCCTATGAGGCTGTACCTGACATACAGACCTCCAAGATATATGATCGACACATTTTATCATCCGGAACAGGAACAGGAGAGCTACAAAGGAGAAAATAGAAATCGAGAAATGAGACAGATGGATGACGACAACGACGACCACCAGTATAATATAGCCCTCACGCTTATTCAAAATCATGGCGGGGAGACTCTCCTCACGCCCCGCTCCAGACTTGAGTGGATTCTGGTCATGAATGACGTGTTTCGCACTCATAGTATTCACTTGAGTCTCCCCACCCTCCTGAAGTACGTGGAGCACGGAGTTAGGTGCGGAGCACTTCCTCACAGCTCGCCGCGCCACGAACGTGTAGATTACACAAACAGCGAAGATGTGTATGTCAAAATGCACACGATTGATGACTTCTCTCCTGAACAGCTATTTGGAGAGCTGCCTACGGAGGAGGAGGATGCCATCTCCAAAGATGTTATCTTTAAGAAAATGAGCGCTCTGTCCAAAACGATGTGATGATGAGGGGAGGGAGGTGCATCTCCTGTTCTTTTTTTATTGGATAAAAAATGGAAGTCATATCTTTGTTTCTCACTCAGATATCTCAGATTTTTTTTCACAAGAGGGGCGAGCTGTAAAATACATACAAAATTTATTCATTCATAGATTCTAGCGCAGTCCAGCATAGCGGGCGCAAGCTCAGAATCTGTCTCTGCAAAAAAACAGAGCTGACCATCTAAGGTTCGGTCATAATACATAAAAATGAGGGTGAGACCCTCCTTCTCAATCTTGTAATCTCCATTTCGGAGTCTCTCTAGCAGCTGCAGCAGCTTGGCGTGGCGCGTGATGAGAGGCGGGTCCCACAGCACTTCACCCTTCATATAGTAATGAGGGTTAAAGCGAATGTAGACCAAGCGCTGCTTATGCTGGCCAGGCATCGCGCAAATCGCACTTGTAATATTGAGGGTACGCTTCAGCTCACAGTGGGAGGGGTATCTCCTGTGAGCAAACTCGTCGTTGCCCACCACTACATCAGCCCCTACAGCCGGAACAAACTCGGGTAGGAAGAAGTCAGGGCGGGAGTGGCTTCCGGGGAGCGCCAGCTGCAGGCAGTGGGAGTGGAAGATGGCGTTCTCCCTGTCGCGCTCAAAGCGGATGCTGTGCGCCTGGAAGAGGTCGGCCATCTGCTGCTCCGTCTGCAGGCGCCGGCTCAGGCCGTCCACAGTGTGCAAGGCCTGGATGTGGTACTCCAAACTTCTTTCTGTCTCGAAGCGCAGGCGGCAGGGCACACCCTGCGCCACGGCATCGGTAGCGCAGTCCGCGTAGGGGCAGACGATCGTCCACGCCTGGTTGCGCTCGTGAAGGGCTTCATGTGTTTTTAGACTGGAAGCCTGCCCAAACGTGCACCCACACTCTCCACACTTGTAGGGTCGCTCCCCCAGGTGGACGGCGCGGACATGTCGCTTCAGATCCGTCTTGGTGACACTTGAGAAGCCACAGTGATCACAGTGATAAGGTCGGAAGTTGGTGTGTTTTTGGAGGACATGGCACCGTAACTCCTGGTTGGTGACAAATTTAGAATCGCACTGCTCGCAGGGAAACGGCCGGGCGTCTGTGTGTTTTGCTAGTATATGCGTTGTTAAATGGCTTGCTCGCGCAGCTGCGTAGTCACATTGAGTACACGCAAAGGGCTTCTCTCCCGTGTGGGTCCGTGTATGATCACGTAGAGAGGACTTCCTTGTGGTGGTGTACTCACAGTGATCGCAGCGATGAAGGAGTGAGTGGTGGCTTTTCTTGTGCTCTCTCAAAGCCTGCACATCTGGACCTTTAAAGTCGCATAGATCGCAATGGTAGAGGTTGGTCCCGCCATGTACACACTTCATGTGTCTCCTCCAGTTGTATAGTTGTGCAAAGCTACGTGGACAATGATGACAAAGATGGGGCTTCACGTCGCCATGCGTCAGCTCGTGTCGTTCTACGCTGCTGAGGCGGAAGCTCGTATAATCACAGTATGCACACTGATACCGTGTTTCTTTCTGATGGACGGCGCGTATGTGCCTGTCCAGCTCGCTCTTGCTGGAAAACTCCTTCTGGCACTCCGGGCAGATGAGAGGTCCACTGGGGGGGCGGCGGCGCTTGGGGGGGAGGAAGGGGGCGAGAGCCGCCGCGACCTGCCT
>SDBT01013101.1_pt1 | contig 13305 bp, 12 predicted proteins | sample 2277101 | NCBI WGS metagenome assembly SDBT01 (sample SAMN10404973, study PRJNA504765) | marine sediment metagenome | isolation source: marine sediment core GS10_PC15, 103 cmbsf | place: Arctic Ocean: Southern Knipovich Ridge | collected 2010 | reverse complement strand
TCTCCGGCTGAATGAGCATTTACACCCCGCCCCAATTCCGAGATAAGGCCGGCGCCTTCATGTCCTAAGATTAGCGGAATCGGTACCGGCTTTCTACCGACATATTTATTATTCAGTATCGTAACATCGGAATAGCAAAGTCCGGTCGCCTTTATCTGAACCAAAACCTCTCCAGGGCCGGGTTGTGGCGCAGGCATATCGGTTACTTGCAATGATCCTGCCTGGTCTGTAGCCTTGATAATCGCTTTCATTCTTTACCCCAATAATTTTTTTAAACCATAAATATCCTTAAACTGCTTCTCGCTCAATATTTGATCTTGACCGGTTCATTTCTCTCCACAGATTCATGAAGAGCCATAGTCACACGCAAAGTCCTGAGTGCGTCCTCACCACTGGTTCTCGCTTCTTCCTCCCCTTTTACTACTTTGCAAAAGTGTCTCATCTGCTGTGGATAGGGATCGCTGCTTTTTATATTCAGGTGCTCCGTTGTTAAAGGATGCTGCCAGCCTGCTTTGGATGGGTCGGCATAATATACCTTTACCATTCCCGGGAACGACAGAGAGGCTTTATTTCCCAAAAAATGATATATATCGCCCTTAGTCGGAAAAAAAAATTTGTTCTCTCCCATCGTAGGCTCATACGCCCATAACGAGGGAACAGTATCGGACATCAAAATACTCGCAAGCACTCCGTCTTTGAACCTTACCGTAACACTCACGGTATCTTCGACTTTAAAATTGCGGGTTTTATTACTTACCTCGGCATAGACACGTTCGATCTCGCCATACATATACCGCAAATTGTCTATCTCATGAATCATGTTGATCAGTATGGGACCGCCGCCCTTCTTCTTCCTCCATTCACCGGCGATAAAATATTCAGATGGTTTATACATACCCCACAATACGGAAATACCGACAAGATCCCCCAATTCGCCCCTGCTGATAATTTCTTTCGTAGCGACGATCATAGGATTGAATCGTCTGTGATGACCAATAAGCAGCCGCACATTGTTTTCCCGCGTGCTTTTTATCAACTCTTCTGCTTCTCCAATTGTGGGCGCGATCGGTTTATCCATAAAAATGTGCATTCCCTTTTCTGCACAAACCTTTCCTATGGATTCGTGCAGTTCATTCGGAACCGAAACGACAACTGCGTGAGGTCGTTCTTTGTCGATCATCTCCCTGTAATCTGCATAATATTTTGTGCCGAGATCCTGTGCCGTTTTTTCTATTTTTGAATCCGGATCGGCTATGGCTACATATTCACATTCTTCCATACAAGAAAGAATTTCCGCATGTACAAGACCTATCATTCCCACCCCGATTGATGCAATGCGTACTTTTTTATCGTTCATATGTACTCCTGTATTAGTTCAAATTCGCGCTCAATGGACATAATTGAACAATCTCGGCAACCACAAGGTCAACGGTTCATTTTTGCACCAGTTTTTACATCTGATAAAACTGGACTTCTAAGAGGGCCAGGCAATTGTATAAATATGCTTTCCGCCATCCGTCGGACCTTTTAAAAGCTTCTCTATCTCCTCTTCATCCCTCTGAGTCATATACTTAGCATCCGGCAATTCTCCCGGGGGAAATTTTTCCAGGATATCGTCGTGAAGCTTGACTACATAATTCAAATAGTTCTCAAGGGCTTGATACGCCTTCTCTGCCTTAGCAAGAGAAGGTTTACCTAAAACCCCTTCCGGGTAAAGAGCAAACTCTACCCCGCCACCGCCAATGTGGCTCTGGCCGGGAATCGGATAGTAATAAATATCACCACCCTTATCTATATGACCTTCCGGCAGGAATCCCCAGGTTTCCGTATCCACTACATTTTCCATTTGAATAAATTCCGGGAATAAAGCCAAACAAAGCGAGTTTTCAGCCTCATCACCATGTCGAAACGGGGTTTCAAACGGACCTCCGTGAGCTTTATCTTTTAGTCCGTCGCCCATTATCTTTGTTACATCTAAAAAAATAATAACAGCAGGTACCTGGTACTTCTTACCCCACTCCTGGATAGCGGAAGGTATAATGTACTCCTGTCCGTGGCTGCTCATTAATATCATTTTTCGAAATCCCGTATTCCAGAATCCAGATATGATTGACCTTACATATGCGGAATTTACATCGTCCGGTATGGGGACAGTTCCTTTCTGTCCTAAATGAGAGAAAGGGTGTGAAGCGTACCATACGGGTTCTGCCACAGTACACCCGGTTTTTTGTGCAATCATCTCACACGTTCTGGTTACAATAAAGGTGTCTTCTCCATACGGTTGACCATCTCCATGGTTTTCAGTAGAACCAAACGGAATAAGAATAATATCGTTTACTTTGAGTCGTTCTTCTACATCTTTTTTGGTCATTGTTTGATAATAGATTTTATCCGGCTTTTCCATATGTCCGCCTTCCAGCGGGAATTTCCATTTACCCATAATTACTTCCTTTCTTTTAATATCATTATTTTCGATGTGCCTCTAACTGAGGTGAATAAATCCAGACAAATTTCAGGATTTCATTTCCGGTGTTTACTATCTTGTGCAACCCACCGGGCGGATTATAGATACACACTCCGGGTTCGATCGGTATTTCCTCATCCTCAGTAATGAATTTTCCCTTTCCGGAAATAAAAAACATTACTTCTTCTTCCAGTTCGTGCTTATGTTCGGGCACCATACTGCCCGGTTCAGTCTCATTTACTCCCACTGCCAGATTTTTCGCTCCGACTGTTTTTTCCGAAACCAGCACCCACGAGGTACGCGGCGGATCCCGTCTTACTCCCGGTATGTTATTGATGTTGACCACTTTTACAGAAGACATCTGCTCTCCCTTGTTTGTATTTTTTATGATATGAAAATTCCTCCATTGACATCCAGAGTAACTCCTGTTATCCAGTCGGACTGGTCCGACGCAAGAAAGAGAGCCGCTTTGGCAATGTCTTCAGGTAAGCCGTTCTTATTTACCGCCCGTCCGGCGTTCCAACGGGCGAATATTTCTTTCGGTACTTTATTTGTCAATTCCGTCAGAATCGGTCCTGGAGCAATAACGTTCACATAAATACCCGCACCTCCGGCTTCTCTTGCCAAAGTCTGTGTTAGCCCTATCACTCCGGCTTTTGAAGCTGCGTAGTTTACACCTACACCCGGTCTTCCTGTTCTTCCTCCCACCGATGCAATATTTACAATTTTCCCTCCATCCCCTTTTTTCATATAAGGAAGGACCATCTTACAGGTAAGGAAGATAGCTGTAAGATTCACTTTTATCACGTTTTCAAAATCCTCAAGGCTCATCTCCTCGATTGGAAGATGTTTTATAATACCTGCGCTGTTGACCAGAATATCCACTGACCCAAACCGCTTGAAAGTCGCTTCGACCGCAGAACGGACTTGTTCTTCTATCGTCACATCCGCTTCAATACTCATGACTTTGTTGCCATCGGGATCTAACTGTTTTCCGGTTTTTTGAGCAGTACCACCATCAATATCGAGAATACAGACACGCGCTCCTGCACTGAAAAATTCCAGAGCTATGGCAGCACCTATACCTCTCGCAGCTCCTGTTATAATACACACTTTTCCAGCCAACAATCCTGGCATATTATACTAACCCCCGTTCAAAACATATCTTCCGGCAGCTGAACCGACCATATCTCGTTCAATTGCTCTTTAGGAATATCGTAGACAGTATTATTTGGCGGAAGAGGTTCGCACCGCATAAATTCAGGCACATCGCATTGTTCGTCCGATACTCCCGCTTTTCTGTTGAATTCCCTCTCGGTATTGAGACATTCTATTCCCATTTTCTGAACATCGGAATAGGTCCAATTCCATCCATATCTTGCGTTTACAAGCCGGGCAAAAAGTTCCGGTTTTTTTACAAAGGGTGGCCGTATAAACAAACACACTCCGAGGCTGTCTAAAATAGCCGCACGTACTTGCAGCCTGTATGACGCTTCCACCTGGTCTTCCTTTCCAAGAGGATTAATTCTTTTTGCAGTTTCAAGCGCGTTTCCCGCTGTATGGTCCGCTCCCATAGCGGACATTGCATAGGTAACGCCGATACCCTTCAATGCCCTTGGGTCATAGGCGGGCAAAGCCTGCCCTTTTGTGGCCGGTACTCTGCGCACATTCAATACTTTTCCGGTAACCACTACGCCATTGCCTATTATGCGTCCCAAAAACGTACCTTTCCCGATTTGATTGATAAGATCTTTTGCGCCCTCCGCATCTCCGAATGGAAAAACTCCTGCCTCCATAGCAACTCCGATGGCAGCTCCCGTTTCTATAGCATCTACTCCCATTTCGTTGCACAAATTATTCAACTCCGCTATCTTATCGATATCTCCGATTCCACAGTTTGATCCAAGAAGGCCGATATTTTCGTATTGCAAGGTGCCTACTATTTTTTTACCGTTTTTATCCGGAAAGACATTACAGCATTTAATTACGCATCCCTGTACACAGGCTACTCCTTTTTTTCCTTCTCCATTACGTTCAATGATCAAATCCCGTATTGTTTCACCGGAAATCGCGTCCGCATGTTCAAACTGTCCCGAGCTGAAATTACGCGTAGGTAAAATACCCAGAGCGTTGCATACGGAGATAATTGCAGGAGTACCGTATTCACGCCTGTTTTCCGTTTTCGGATCATCGCGGAGCATTTGTACGAGTTCGCGGTTGGCGGCGACAAGAGCTTTTCGGTCATATACCGGGGGAGATGGTGTTCCAGCATCATCGAAAACAATAGCTTTGATTCCCTTTACGCCCATAACGGCGCCCAAACCGCCCCTGGCGGCAAACCGCACAAGTTCACCTGTCTGATCGAGTGTAGCCACAGAAGCGCCGGCCATACCCATTTCGCCTGAAGGACCTATACAAAAAATTCCGGTGTTTTTACCGAATTTTTCCTGTACAATCCGGAAAGTTTCGGAAATAACACAGCCTTTCAATTCAGGGGTTGGGACAAGTTCGCACTGATCTTTTTTAACCAGCAGAACACGGGTGTCCGGTTTCTCCGGCGCATCCTCGAGCAATACAGCTTTCAAACCAAGCCGGCCCATCCTTTTTCCTGCCAAACCGCCTACATTGCTTTCTTTTACCCCGTTGGTAAGAGGACTCTTACCGCCTATGGAACATCTTCCCGCAGTCGTTACCAGCGAATCGCCTAGAAGCCCCTGGGCAATGATCAGATTGTTCTCTCGTCCTAAAGGATCGCACATAGGATTGACCTCCTCCAAAAGGTGACGGGCAATATATGCTCGTCCTCCATAGAACTTGTCTTTTTCCGAACAATCCTCCATTCTAATTGTATTTGTACGTGTGTTTACTCTTAATATCTTATCCATCTTCAATTCTTACATCCATGTCCATTTTTTCCAGCAAATCATTGATTTCTTTTGCCAGAGCGGAATCTATGTCGACTCCTTCAAGGAGACTGATATGCTGCTTTTCCGCTTCAATCTCCCCCGGTACATAAATCCGATCGCCTCCATCGGCTTTTTTCGACTCCCGAATAGCCTTTATATAATCTCTGATCAAAACAATGAAACGATCCATAGCCATGAAATGGGCAATATCCACAGCCAATGTCGTAGCTCCCACACCTGTCGGGCCTAGAGGTTCATGAAAGGTAAGCAGATCCCGGCTATACTTTGAACCGGAAAGCAGCCCACAAATCAAATCAATGAAAAAAGCCATCCCATACCCTTTAGGTCCGCCGATCGGTATAAGCGTCCCTTCCATCGCCTCCGCCGGATCCTCCGTTGGAACGCCGCTATTATTCAGCGCCCAGCCCAAAGGTATCCGTTTATTCGCTTTTAAAGCGCTGCGGACTTTTCCCCGTGCAACAATGCTTGTTGCCATGTCCAGTACAAGAGAAAAATCTTCTCCGCTTGGAGCGCTTACAGAAAAAGGATTTGTACCGAAAAACGGTTCCGCTCCACCCCACGGAGCCATTGAAGCTGCGCTGTTGCACATACAGAAGCCAATCATACCTTCCGCGGCTGCCATTGAAGAATAGAAAGCTAAAGAACCGACATGGTTGGTATTTCGTATCAACGAAATGCCTATTCCGAACCGACCTGCTTTAGTTATCGATTGCCTCATTCCTTCCTCTGCCGCAACCTGTCCCAGTCCATTATTACCATCGATATGAGTGACTGCCCCACTGTCAAGAATAGTTTTTAATGTTGTCGGAACATTAAGCTGTTTATGTTCTATTCTCATGGCTATTTTCGGCAGAAAATTGAGCCCATGCGTTTTGATCCCTCTCATTTCTGAGAGCACTAGATTTTCTGATACGATTTCAGCTTCCCGCGGGGTCGCTCCTAAAGCCTTGAGCAATGCTGTGCACACAGTTTTTAGATGTTCAACGGTAATTTTCATGATTACTTCTCAATCATACCCAAAGATTGAAACACGCTATCCAGGTTATTCAGCTCTACGCTGGTAACTCCGGTTCTTAGCGATGTTGCTTTCTTTACCTCTTTTTCTTCCCGCTCCAACGAAGCTTTCAGCACTTGCTCAAGCCTCTGCTGCGGTACGATGACCATACCGTCGTCATCCCCCAACACAAGATCTCCAGGATTGATAATAACATCACCAAATACAATTTGGTGATTGATAAGGCCGAGTCCTCGTTTGGTTGTTCCCCGTATACAGGTTCCCCTGCAAAACACAGGAAATCCCATGGAGATGATCTCTTCGCTGTCGCGAATACAACCATCGATTGCAAGACCCCCGATCTTTCGGGCTACTGCCGAAGTAGCCATCAATCCTCCCCAATAACCTGCATCCGGATACCGGTCTATAGCCGCTACAATAATATCGCCTTCTTGAGCGACCTGTAGGGCTTTGTGCAGCATTAAATTATCTTTCGGGGGACAATAGACTGTAAAAGCAGTGCCGATAATCCTCACTCCCTTTGAGAGAGGTTTTATATTCGGATTTACCGAGCCGATGCGTCCTGCAGCCTCGTAAACAGTAGCAGAACCTATATGTTTGTATGATTCTATAATCCGCTTATCCGGTCTTTGTATATCGGTAAATACATGTACCACTTCTTCGCTCCTCATCGGATGTCCGTCTTGACTGTAATCAGTAATAAAAATTATAATAACATTTATTATATAACTAAATTATATGTAGATTATATTCTAATTATATTTTTATGTCAAGTTTTATTATGGCTTTTCCTGCGTTTTTCTCCCTGTTTAAAATTATTGGAAAAAAACCTTGACAACGGTCATATTCGTGATATTATGAAGTAATAATAAGAATATAATTAGAGTATATTTAAAATGATTAGTAGTTTTTTCAGGTATAAGATCGGTTGTTGTACATAAATAGGCATCAATAAATAGAGCATTGCTCTATTAAAATATTTAAGGAGGTAAAATGATGAAGAAAATCATTATAGCAATGATATTCATTGTTGTCATTGTTGCATTTGCAATGGCAGGTGGTAAGGGTGAGAAACCCGGAGAGGCCAAAAGCTTTGTGCTGGTATACAGCCAGCTTGAACCTGAAGAACATCCGCAGGGTGTTACTCAGTTGAAGTTCGCTGAAAAGATTGAAGAGCTTTCCGGCGGCCAGATTACGGTAGAGACCCATGCCAGCGGTACGCTGTTCACTCAGGAAGGGGAAGTCACCGCGTTGATGACCGGCGATCTGGATATGTCGACTCTGGCTTTCCAGGACATGGGTCCATATCTCCCTGCAGCCAGCATGTTTGCAGCTCCCTATATCTTTACAAGCTATGAGCACATGGAAAAAGTCTTTGCGCTGGATTCCAAAATTGCTGCTGACTTTTACCAGATGGTTGCTGATGCTTGCGGGTATACTCCCCTTGCAGCGATGACCCAGGGATCGCGGACAATCAATACAAAGTGGGAAAAACCGATCATGACACCGGAGGACATGAAAGGAATGATTCTTCGGATGCCCAATGCCCCGGACTGGATTCACGCAGGCAGATCCATGGGCGGAAATATTACTCCGATTGCATATTCTGAAGTCTATACGGCCCTGCAGATGGGTACGGTTGAAGGACAGGACAACCCCCTGCCTGGCACATATGCTATGAAGTTCTACGAGGTAACCAAGCAGATTTCACTGACAAAGCATATCATCGACGTAAAATTGCTGGTCATCAACAACGATGTCTGGAATCAGATGACGGACCAGCAGCAGCAGTGGATGAGAGAAGCGGCACAATATGCCTGCAGAGAAGGTAGCAAAACAACGTACGAGCAGGAGGCAGAGCTCGTAGGATTCATGAAAGACTATGGGATGATCATCACTTATCCGGACGTCGAATCGTTCCAGAAGCATTCCTTCAACTATTATGTTGAAAATGGCCTCACAGATAACTGGGATATGGATCTGTACGATCGTGTCCAGGCACTGAAGTAACAACACAGGACTATAGCCTTTATACAGGCGACAGGCGCTGCTTGTGCAGCGCCTGTTTTGCAATAGGGTAATGCCATATATTGGGGGTACTAACTATGGGGCAAATTAAGAAAGCTGCTCGCTGGTTCGCAGATATTATTGAGGTTCACCTGCCTATAGCCGTGTTTGTCATGTTGTTTCTGGCTTTCCTGATCAATGTCTTTTTCCGCTATGTTGTGAAGAATCCTCAAAACTGGACGTTTGAGCTTTCTATCAATGCGTTTCTTGTGGTGGGTCTTCTGGGGGCCTGCGCCGCGTACCGAACAGAAGATCATGTCGTTTTTGATTTGCTGTACACCCGACTGGATTCCAAAGGCCAAAACATTTTACGTATGATTTCATATGTAATTGTGATCGTAGTTTTCTCAATTGCAATCCCTGCATCCATCAGGTATCTACTGAAACTTCGCGCCGTGACATCGATTATGAGAATACCACTTCGCTTTGTCTTTTCATCATTCCCCATTCTGATGATTTCCACTGTACTTCGGTCGGCATACCGCCTGGCCCTGGATATCAAGGCATTCAGGAACAAGACGTATGTTCAGCGCTACAACACCGAACAGAGAGATACATCGATATGAGCTGGTACCTGTTAATACCATTCCTCTTTTTGATTCTTGCGTTCGTAATCCGCATGCCTATTGGTCTGGGTATGCTGGCTGGTTCGATTGCTTACTATCTTGCGAAGGGAATCAGCATTGGCTCGTTGGTCAACACTGTATGCTACGGCTTGACAAACGCATACATTCTCATCGCCATTCCGCTGTTTATTTTCACGGCCAATGTGATGAATTCCAGCGAGGTAACGGATAAAATATTTGGCTTTGCCAGATCGCTTATCGGACGCAAACCCGGAGCAACCGGTTATGTCAACATAGTCGCGTCGCTGATCTTTGCCGGGATGACCGGAAGCGCGGTGGCCGATGCGTCCGGCCTTGGCACGCTGGAGATTGCACAGATGAAAAAGGAAGGGTATGACATGCCTTTTTCCTGTGCAATCACGGCTTCCACCGCGGTGATCGGGCCCATCTTTCCTCCGTCCATCCCGTTTGTCATCTACGCCATGATTTCCGGCGCTTCGGTGGGCAAGCTGTTTATGGGCGGTATGGTGCCGGCGATCATTCTCTGCATCATAATTGGAATCTATGTGTACTTCATTTCCAAGAAGCGCGGCTATCCGGTCGGCGCTAAGGTCGCCTTCAGGTATTTTGTAAGCAGTACGTTTAGAGCCGTACCGGCACTGCTGACCCCGGTCATTCTTCTGGCTGGGATTTATACAGGAATAATGACGCCGACGGAAGCCGGCGCCGTGGCGGCTGCCTACACGCTTGTCATTGCGTTCCTCGTCTATCGAACCCTGAACGCAAAGGCTCTTGGGAAGACCCTGCTGGATACATTAAGAACGACAGGAGCAATCTTCCTGGTGATAGCAGGTGCTTATGGTTTTTCGTTTATTATTACGTCTGAACAGGTATCTAAAGTCATTGTGAATGCAATGAGCAGTATCGTAAGCAGCCCCTGGGTGTTCCTACTTGCAGTCAATTTCCTATTCCTCATTCTTGGTTCTCTCGTTGATGTAAATGTTTCCGAGCTCGTGTTTATCCCAATTATCCTACCGCTCGTGCATTACTTTAACATCGATCTGGTTCATTTCGGCGTGATGATTTGCCTGAACATGATGATCGGTCTTTTAACGCCGCCGTTTGGCATGCTGCTGTTTATAACGGCCGGCATCGGCAAGGTATCACTGAAGGATATGATACGAGAAACGTTGCCGCTTATAGGCGTGCTTCTCGTAGCACTCGCAATAATCACATATGTTCCGAATACGGTACTGTTCATGACGCGTTTCGTGAGGTGATAGGCGCCAAGCTGAGCAACCTACTGTAACTACTGAAGACGATGTTCAGTCTGCTTCTGGTATTGGAGTGACGCAAACATGACATCACGAGAAAGAGTGAGAAAATACCTCAAAGGCGAGCTATCGGACGGTATTGTTATCAGTTGTGGTGCACTGCCAACCGATGGAATCAGCGCTTTTGCCTATGCCAAACTGCTGCGTTATTTAGGTATGGAACAGACACCAATCAAGGTCTACGATCTGTTCCAATTCCTGGCGGAAATTGACACGCAGGTTATAGACATTCTGGGTGGGGACTTCGTGCAGACACACCGCATGCGCTATCGGTTTCAGATCAGCCGCAAGGAATGGATTGAAGATGTGTTGCCTGATGGCACTCCTTGTCTGTTCCCCTCCGAGTTTGCCCCGGTAGTGGACGAAAAAGGCAACAGTACGATCTATGTCCAGGGTGTTCCCTTTGCGCGCATTCCCGAAAACGGCCTGTATTTCGACCAGATAGCGCACCCGCTCAATGGTGTCACAGAGATAAGCGAATTAAGAAACTGCCATCCTGCCACGCCGATGGACGGCGAGGAGATTGATTTCATAGTCAATGACATTGAGCGTCTGTATACGTCCACTGATAAATCAATCGTGATGATTTTCGGCGGCAGTATCTTCGAGCAAGGGCAGAGGGATTTTGGTCATGAGGATTTCTATTGCAATCTTGCAGATGAGCCGGAGCTGATACATGCTTACTTCAAGAAAGTCGTCGACGCGAACATATACAACCTCAAGAATATACTGGACCGTGCTTCTGACAAGGTGGATGTGGTGCATTTCTTCGATGATATCGGGACGCAGTTATCCCTGCAGATCTCGCCGAAAATGTACCGCGAAATTGTCAAGCCCTACCACAAGCAGCAATGTCAGTTCATCCATGAGAGCTATCCGAACATCAAGGTTCTGATGCACTGTTGCGGCGCGATATTCGATCTGATACCCGACTATATTGAGATAGGCGTTGACTTGCTTAACCCGGTCCAGATAAGCGCTGCGGGCATGGATCCTCAAAGGCTCAAGGACACATACGGAGAACGCATAATGTTCTGGGGCGGCGGGGCGGATACCCAGAACTTTGACCGGTATGAAACGGTCGATAATGTCAAGCGGCATGTTGACGGACTTGTGAAGGTGTTTTCCAAAGGCGGCGGATATGTGTTCTCACAGGTGCACAACTTCCAAAGCGACGTAGTGCCCGAGAAAATCCTGGCCGTGTACGAGACGGCAGCGAAATACAAATTCCCGGGCACGTAGGAGAAATCGGACATACCGCGCCAAACACATTATGGCGCAAGGAGGATACGGATATGACCGGCGGACCCGGCACCGTTCTGTATGGAGCGGAAGAAAAAAAGGAGCTGATGGATGTGATCGAGAGCGGGCATCTGTTCCGTTTTGGCATCGAAGGCTTCGATGGCTTTCAACATAAGGTGGAGAACTTTGAACGGGAAATGTCGGAGAAAATGGGTTTAAAGCATGTCGTTGCGACAAACAGCGGCGCGAGTTCTCTTACGTGCTGTCTTGCTGCACTGGGCATCGGCGCAGGAGATGAGGTCATCGTACCGGGTTTTACTTTCATCGCTTCGATTTCATCCATTGTGCTGAGCAACGCAATACCCGTATTGGCCGAGGTTGATGACTCCCTTACCATCGACCCGTCCAAGATCGACGCGCTGATCACACCGCGGACCAAAGCCATAATGCCCGTACATCTGCTTGGAAACCCCTGCGATATGGATGCAGTCATGGCAATAGCGAAGAAGCATAGTCTGTATGTGATAGAAGATTGCTGTCAGGCAGTCGGTGCTTCTTTTGAAGGCAAGCGTGCGGGGAACTATGGCGACATTGCCGCTTTCTCGTTCAATGCGTTCAAAATGATTTCTTCGGGCGATGGCGGCGCGGTGGGCACAAATGACGATATTCTGTACGAGCGGGCTTATGGCTTTCACGATCAAGGGCACAAGCCCCTGCGTAAGGGCGTGGAGCTGGGCAACCGCAACATGTTGGGCATGAACATGCGCATGAACGAACTGACGGGGGCTGTATTGTTGGCGCAACTCCGCAAGCTGGATGGCATTATTGATACCCTGCGCAAAAAGAAGGCCAAGCTTAAAGACATGCTCCAGGGGCTACCGCCTGTCCATTTCCGCAAGATCAACGATGAAGCTGGAGAGTGTGCAACACTCTTGACGTTATTGTTCGATACGGTTGCATTGGCGGAGCGCTTCTGTGAAAAGATCGGCAGCAAACCCCTCGCGTATTCTGGCTGGCATGCTTACAACAATATGGAACAGCTACTGAACAAAGTGACGGTTACCGGGGCACGCTGCCCATATGATTGCCCGCGCTATCCAGTTGCGCGCGAGTACAAGAAACATATGCTTCCGCAGACGGATGACATCGTAAGTCGTGCGGCGAATATTAGCGTCGGCGTCATAGACAAAGGTCTTGGAGCGGGCTTCGGCATCAATATCAATTCGAATGACAGCGAGATCGAACAAGTAGGCAGCAGGCTGGTACAGGTTATTAAGGATCTGTAAATTGCTTCAATACATTTAGAATAATTGGATGTTGCGGCGTAACCGCTCTACAAACCCCACCGGTTAAGAAGAAGGGATGAGGAGTATTTGCGGTGTAAGGTAATTTACAGCAATTCTCATTTTAGAGAGTGAACGTATAAATTTGCAAGATTATTTTCATAGACAAATCGAATTCATCTCCTTTGGGTGTATACTTTATCATACACTAGACATTCTTTATGGATTCCCCTACAATATTTATCAGGCAAGATGGAGGGGAACCAGACCTTTAACACATTAATAAAATTTCTCGACTCAGCGATATCGCAATTTCCCGATATCCGCCTTGGAACAAACAAGAAATACAAAATACGAGATGCGGCTCTTTCAGCTTTCTCGGTATTTTTTACCCAGTCTCCATCATT
>SDBT01013100.1_pt1 | contig 13306 bp, 11 predicted proteins | sample 2277101 | NCBI WGS metagenome assembly SDBT01 (sample SAMN10404973, study PRJNA504765) | marine sediment metagenome | isolation source: marine sediment core GS10_PC15, 103 cmbsf | place: Arctic Ocean: Southern Knipovich Ridge | collected 2010 | reverse complement strand
TCTTGTCGATGTGCTGGGGGCCGCTGCGGACGCGACGATCCGCGAGTGCATCGAGGCGGGGCGCAACTACGGCGTGAGGATCGTGGTCGACACCATAGGCATAGCCGACCCGGCAGGCCGGGCACGCGATGCAGAGCAGATGGGCGCAGACCTGGTGACCGTACATGTTGCCATAGACGAGCAGATGGAGGGCGAGGACCCGTTCGAGCGGCTCACGGCGGTGGCCCGCGCGGTGAGCATCCCCGTGGGCGTCGCGGGGGGCATCCACACGGGCTCGGCGGGGCAGGCCGTCTCTTCCGGGGCCGTCGTCGTCATCGTGGGCGGCGCCATCAGCAAGGCTGTTGATGCCCGGGCCGCTGCCGCGGAGATGAAGCGTGCGATCGCCGGGGCAAAGATACTCGAGCCCGGGCTCTACAGGCGCGTAAGCGGGGAAGACGTCCGGGAGGCACTCGAGAAGGTGTCCACTGCGAACCTCTCTGATGCGATGCACCGCAGCGGGGAGATGCAGGGTATCCGGCCGGTGTCCACGGGCCTGAGGATGGCCGGAAAGGCGGTGACCGTGCGGACCTATCCCGGCGACTGGGCGAAGCCCGTGCAGGCTATCGACCGGGCAGTGGCCGGCGACGTCGTGGTCATAGACGCCGGGGGCGTGGGGCCGGCGGTGTGGGGAGAGCTGGCAACAGTAAGCGCATGCAGCAAGGGCCTGGCAGGAGTGGTCGTGGACGGGGCCATCCGCGATACGGCGGAGGTCAGGGAAAGCCGGTTTGCTGCCTTCTCGCGGCTCGTGACCCCGGCCGCGGGCGAGCCGAAGGGGCTTGGAGAGATAGATGTCCCGGTGCGCGTGGGAGGAGTGCGCGTGGAGCCGGGAGACTGGGTGGTCGGAGACGACGACGGGGTGGTGGTGGTGCCGAAAGCCCGCGCTGCTGAGATAGCAAACCGCGGCATGGACGTGCTCGAGCGGGAAAACAGGATACGCAGCGAGATAGAGAGCGGGGGCACGCTGGGCGAGGTGACGCACCTTCTGCGCTGGGAGAAGCAGGGTGAGTAGAAAGCCGGGCATCTCGAGCCGGGTGGTCGCAGCCGTGCTGGCTGCGGCCGTTGCATTTCTCCCGTCTGCGGGCCTCTGCGCCGGGCCGGAGGGCAGCGAGGCGCCTGAGGTGGACCAGGGCGCCCTCAAGCTCGGCCTGATGGTCGCCCTGCAGCTGGAGGAGATGTTCGGGACTGTCGAGGACGAAGCCGAACTGGAGCGCTTGAACCGCGTGGGCGTCACGGTGGCAGTCGCCTCGGACAATGCGCGCGGTCCGTTCTCGTTCGCCATCCTGAAGGACGAGCACCCAAATGCCCTTGCCCTGCCCGGCGGTTTCATATACGTGACCTCCGGCCTGCTCGACCTGGGGCTTGATGACGATGAGATAGCCCCCTTGCTGGGGCACGAGATAGCTCACATCACCAGGAAACACCTGCTCAAGAGGCGCACTGCGAGTATCCTGCTCAGCATCCTCTCCGTCATCGTGCTCATGAACATGCCGGGCCCCGGGGAGGGCGAGCCGGTCGAGATAGACGGCAAGAAGGTCTCCCATGCGGAGGCGGCCATGATGGCTCGCAGCCTGGCAGTGCAGCTTTCGCAGGCGCTGCTCGAGATGGGCTACTCCCGGGAGCACGAGCGCGAGGCCGATAAGCTGGGGCATCTCGCGGCTGCAAAGGCCGGGTACGACCCCGATGGTGCGTTCACGCTCTTCGAGAAGATGCGAAGGAAGAACGAGGAGGACCCCTATCTGCTCGAGGGGCTCTTCCGTACTCATCCGGACATGAAGGAGCGCATGAGATCCCGGAAGGCCGCCAGCAAGACGGTGCCGCACAGCCGGTTTCCGGCTTCACCTGCCCGTGCACGGGCCCTCTACCAGCGCATGCTCTACCGGGAGGGCCGGACTTTCAGCGAGAGGGATAGGAGGGATAGGAGGGATAGGAGGGATAGCAGGAAGGCGGCGGAGTTCCTCTACCGGAGAGCACTGTGGGTCTTCGCGGATGGGGAGCTTGCCGATGATGCTCTCCTTCGGCTCCTGCTGTTCCGTGAGGAGGACATGATGGAGGAGGTGTCCCAGGTGCGGGAGCCTGCCCTCGTCCTGAAGGAACTGGAACGCATACTGAAGCGCTATCCGGGGAGTGACCGCAGGGGCGATATGGTGAAGATGCAGGAGCGTTACGCCCGGGAGAGCGGGGAGCGCTACGCCTGGTACGAGCGGAAGATGGCGGAGGGGCCCCAGCCGCTCGATGTCTACCAGGGATTCCTGAAATGGTACCCGGAGAGCCCGCTCAGGGAGACGGTGCTCCTGGGCCTGGCAAGGTCGCTGGTGATGGCCTCGGACTACGATGCTGCTGCCGGCCGGTATGTCGAGTGGCTGGGCGAGTTCCCGGGGGCAGGGCAGGCGGATGCAGTGCGAGGAGAGCTGGGCTCCATCGTAGCGAAGGTGAAAAGCCCTGAAACGCTCCTGCAGTGCCTGGACCTGGTGGCCGGCACGGTCCACGAGGGGGCTGCCAGGGAACGGATAGCCGTGGTCCTGCGCGAGGTGTCCGGCATGAAGGACGTGCGCCGGATACAGGCCGCGGCAAAGAGCGAGGATGCCCGGAGGATGGCCTCGGAAAGGCTCGGGGAACTGGCGCTCGATGCCCTCTTCAGGGCGCGGACTTTCGAGATGCTCGAGGACCGTGACCGGGCGCGGGAACTCTACAAAGACATAGTGGAGAATGCAGGCGACACGGAGTGGGGGATGCAGGCGAGGCAGGCCCTGAAGGACCTGGAAGGCGAGGGCTAGGCCGTGGAGGTTGCTTGCACAACGAGATGCATGCTTTGTTCGCGCCGTTCAATTGCACTACGTTGTGCTGGAGTTTACTCCGTAAACTCCGGGGAAAACGCAGTGCGTGATGATCTTACTGGGAAGAGGGACTCTCGTTGCCCGGGCGGATGAAGGTGAAAAGGTAGTATTGCACGTGGAGTTTACGGAGTAAACTCCAAGGGAACGTACTGCATCATGGCCTTACGAGGAAGGCGGACTCTCGTTCCCCGGGCGTATGATCCCATAACGCCTCATCAGGTAGCGCAGGGTGCTTTCGTCCATCTTGAGCTCGCGGGCTGCCCTGCGCTGTTTCCAATCATGCTGGATAAGGGCACGGCGGATACCTTCTTCTTCCACCTCGCGGTACATGTCTTTCAATTCCTGTTTGACCGTCTCAAGGTCCTGCGACTCGTGCATCGTGCTCGAGAGTGCCTCCCGCAGCGAGGACAGCGCTTGAAAATCCCTGTCGCCCCTGTCGCTGCCCTCTGATATCACTGCCGCCGGGAAGTCCGACAGCCTGATAGACGGTCCGGACGCCAGCAGCACCACACGCTCGATGATGTTCTCGAGTTCGCGCACGTTGCCTGGCCAGTCGTACCGGGACAGGGCGTCCAGGGCGTCCGGTTCTATGTCCAGGACCGGGCGCTGCGCGCGCGCGGCACACATCCTGGAGAAGTAACGTGCCAGGGTTGGTATGTCCCCCCTGCGAGCCCGCAGGGGAGGCACGAAGATGGGGATGACGTTCACGCGGTAGAAGAGGTCCTCCCTGAAGCGGCCCTGCTTGACCTCCTGCTTGAGGTTCTTGTTCGTGGCGGCTATCAGGCGCACGTCGACAGCGATCTCCTCCTCTCCGCCGACTCGCTGGAACTCTCCTTCCTGGAGCACCCTCAGCAGCTTTACCTGGGTATGGAGGGATATCCCTCCTATCTCGTCCACGAAGAGGCTACCCTTGTGTGCCGTCTCGAACCTGCCGCGGCGCATGCGGAAGGCGCCGGTGAAGGCACCCCGCTCGTGGCCGAAGAGCTCAGACTCCAGCAGGCTCTCTGCGAGCGCGGAGCAGTTCACCACTATGAAGGGTTCCCGGGCGCGGGGGCTTGCTTCGTGAAGGGCACGCGCTACGAGCTCCTTGCCCGTGCCGGTCTCTCCCTGTATGAGCACGCTCGACCTGGTGCTTGCGGCTGTCTTGACAAGGCTGAGGATATCGCGGATCACCTTTGACCCGCCGATGATCGATTCGAGAGCTGTGGCCACTGCGGAGTTCCTCCCGCTTTGGGATTCTAGTCACATGTCTGGTCCTGTCAAGATAAAACGGTGAATGGCCTTCCGTGCTCCCGGTTCGCCTGGTAGTGTGAAGAATCCTCCGCAGATTGGAGGGTAAAGAGAAAAGGGTGTATCCTTCCAAAACCCCATACCCGAGTTTGCGTAGCAAACTCCAAGGTTACCTAGTAAGGTTCGTAGCGATGGTGACCCTTTTGACATGGTGACCCTTTTGCCTTGCATTGGCATAGGGGCTTTGATATCATCGCCGCGGATTTGGCTGTCACCCCGGCTGGGAGGGAAGTGGGTGATCATAAACACGCGGGCCTTTGCGCGCGCAGGGCTCATGGGGAACCCTTCGGACGGATATTTCGGGAAGACTATCTCCGTCATAGTCAGGGATTTCTCGGCCCGTGTCACGTTGTACCACACACCCGAGATGGAGATACTCCTCAGGTCGGACGACCACTGCTGCTTTTCCAGCATGGACGAGCTGACCGAGGACGTGAAGCGCCATGGCTATTACGGGGGCATCCGGCTCCTGAAGGCCACCATCAAGCGGTTCCGTGATGTCACCAGGGAGCGCGGGATCGAGATAGACAGTCGCAACTTCACCATCCGTTACACTTCTGATATCCCCCGCGGGGTCGGGCTCGCGGGCTCCAGCGCCATCATAACAGCGGCTCTGCGTGCGCTGATGCAGTTCTACGGGGTGTCCGAAGATGACTTTCCCATGCCGGTCCAGGCCAACGTGATCCTCTCGGTCGAGAGGGACGAGCTCGGTATCTCCGCCGGCCTCCAGGACCGCGTAATACAGGTGTACGAGGGCATGGTGTACATGGATTTTGCCCGCAGCCTGATGGAGGAGCGGGGGTACGGGGAGTACGTGTCGATGGACCCCGCGCTCTTGCCGATGCTCTTCATCGCCTACGCGTCTGACCTGTCCCAGGGATCCGAGGTGTTTCATGATGACATCCGCGGCCGTTTCGAGCGCGGGGACCCGGAGGTCATCCGCGCCATGGAGGATCTTGCCGTGTTCGCGGAGCGGGCCAGGGAGTGCATACTGAGATCCGACCACGATGAACTCGGCCGGCTGATGGATGCCAACTTCGACCGCCGCGCCAGCATATGCCGCCTGAGCGACAGGAACCTGCGGATGGTGAATATCGGCAGGGAGTCAGGTGCGAGCGTCAAGTTCGCCGGCTCGGGCGGGGCGGTCATAGGCATGGTCGTCGACCCGGCGTCCGCGGGGGAACTGGAGAAGCGGTACCGGCGCGAGGGTTTCGAGTTCCTTGTCCCGAAAGTGGCTCCGGAGTCTGCCGTGGCAGGGAAGGAGAGAAAGTGATAAGAAAGGCGGTCATCCCTGCAGCCGGCCTGGGTACGAGGTTCCTGCCGGTCACCAAGGAGCAGCCCAAGGAGATGCTGCCCATCGTCGATAAGCCCACCATCCAGTTCGTGGTGGAGGAGGCAGTGGCTTCGGGGATCAAGGACATCCTGGTGGTGAGCGGCAAGGGCAAGAGGGCCATAGAGGACCACTTCGACCGGTCTTTCGAGCTGGAATACGACCTGAAGAGCAAGGGCAAGGACGATCTCCTGGCCGAGGTCCGGCGCATATGGAACATGGCGGACGTGCATTTCATACGGCAGAAGGAGATGGCCGGGCTGGGCGATGCCATCAGGTACGCATCCACGCACGTGTCCGGCGAACCGTTTGCCGTCCTGCTCGGCGACACGATCATCGAGAGCGACCCGCTGTGCACGAAGCAGTTGATCGAAGTGCACAACAAGTACCAGTGCGCGGTCATAGCCGTGGAGCGCGTTCCCCCGGAGAGCACCGTGCGCTACGGCATAATGGCCGGAAAGGAGATCGGGGATTCCCTCTATGAGGTGTCCGACCTGGTCGAGAAGCCGCCGGCCGGCAAGGCCCCTTCCGACCTGGCGATAGCGGGCCGCTACATCCTGACACCCGACATCTTCAAGTTTCTCCAGAGCACCAAGCCCGGCGTGGCAGGGGAGATACAGATAACAGATGCGATGCGCCTGCTTCTGAAGGAGCAGAAGCTCCTCGCCTACCGCATCAACGGGAAGAGGTTCGACATCGGGAATCGCCTTGAGTACGTGAAGACCATCGTGCAGTTTGCACTGAGGCGTCCGGACATTGGGGAGGATGTCAGGGAGTTCCTCCGGTCCGTGATGGCCGGGGAGGAAGGGTCCGGATGACAGAGAGTATCGATGCCAGGCTGAAATGCCTCCACTGCGACCGGGAGACGGACCACACGATAACCTATGCCGGTCCGTACCTGAACAAGATCCGGTGCAAGGAATGCGGTACGGAGATCGCTCTTGACCGCAAGCGTATAATGGAGACTTATGCCTCCGATGCCCTGGAACGGCTCTTCTCAAAGCCTCACCGGATGACCGAAGAGCTGCGCGGCGATCTGACGGCTTTCCTGGGCTCCCTGCCGGTGAGGATCCTGACCAAGCCGTACCGGGTGGCGAAAGAGATAATCGATGTGGTGGTGGATCCTGAGAGCGATGAGAAGGACGGCTAGGCCCGGATGAAGGCGGCGCTGTACTACGGTCCCGGAGACATCCGCTGCGAGCAGGTCCCGGTGCCGGAAATAGGTGAAGGCGAGGCGCTTGTCCGGGTGCATTCCTGCGGCCTGTGCGGAACCGACATCGGCAAGATGCGCCACTCGACGGTCTCCCTGCCGGCTCTGCTGGGCCACGAGGTCGCGGGAGTGGTGGAACGTGTCGGCGAAGGGGTGATGCGTTTTGCCCCCGGCGACCGCGTGCTGGTCGCTCACCATGTCCCCTGCTTTGTCTGCCACGAGTGCCGCCATGGCGCGCATTCCCAGTGTAAGACTTTCCGCGAGATGAACATCGACCCGGGCGGCTTCGCGGAATTTGTGCGTGTGAAGAGGCGCAGCGTGGACAGGGCCATGTTCCATATCCCGCAGGGCATGAGTTTCGAGGAGGCCTCGCTGGTGGAGACGGCGGCCTGCTGCTTGCGGGCGGTCCGTCTTCTTGCCCTGCAGCCGGGCGATTCGGCCGTCGTGGCGGGGATAGGGACAGTCGGACTGATCCACGTGCTGCTGCTTGCGCTCGGGGACGCATCGGCGATAGTGGCCACCGATCCGAACCCGTGGAGGCGCGAGCGTGCTCTTCGTGCCGGGGCTGCCCTGGCAGTGGACCCCTTCGCCGAAGGGTCGGAGGCGGCGGTGCGGGAGGCGTGCGGCGGGCGGGGTGCGGACGCGACAATAGTGGCAGCCGGTACGCCCGCGGCCATCGAGCAGGCTTTCAATCTCACTCGTCCTGGGGGGACAGTGCTGGTCTTCGGAGACTGCCCTCCGGGCTCGACGGTCAGAATAGCTCCGGATCTCATCTACCACTCCGGCATCAGTCTCACGGGCAGCTACTCTTCCACCCCGGTCGACCAGGCGATGGCGCTGGAGCTGGCCGGGAGCGGCCGCCTGCGCCTCTCGCCGGTAATAACCCACCGTTTCCCGCTCGAAGACATGGGCGAGGCAGTGTCACTCGCGATGAAACAGGGCGAGTGCCTGAAGGCCATGATATTGCCTGTCGCAGCGGAGCAGTGACAGGCGCCATGGAGGAGTACAACAGGTGACGAAGATGCTTGCTGCGGTCCTTTACGGCCCGAGAGACGTACGCCTCGAGAGTGTGGAGGTGCCGGAGCCCGGTCCGGGCGAAGTGCTGATAGAGGTGAAGTCCGCATTGACCTGTGGAACCGACGCCAAGGTCTACCTGCGCGGCGGGCACCCGAAGATGATCAAGCCCCCGGCGGTATTCGGTCACGAGTTTGCGGGCGTCGTTGCGCGGGCCGGTGATGGTGTGGAAGGATACAGCGAGGGGACGGCTGTGGTGGCCGTCAATTCCGCCCCCTGCCAGCACTGCTTCTACTGCCGGCTGGGACGCCACAGCATGTGCGAGGACCTGCTCTTCATGAACGGCGCTTACGCGGAGTTTGCGCTGGTCCCGGCGAGGATAGTCCGGCAGAACATGTACGCGATACCGGAGGGGCTTTCTTTCAGGGACGCGTCGCTGCTGGAGCCGCTCGCGTGCGTCTTCCACGGGGTCGAGCGGAGCTGCATGCGGATGGGTGACACGGTCGTGGTGAACGGCGTGGGTCCGATCGGCCTGCTGTTCGTTCACCTGGCACGGCTCCGGGGCGTGCGTGTCATAGCGACTGACCGGGAAGCGGCACGGCTGGAGTCCGCGCGGCGCGCGGGGGCCGCGGAGACGGTAAACGTGGCCGAGACGGAGGACGTCGTAGGGGCGGTCAGGGAACTCACCCCGGGGGGCCGCGGGGCGGATGTTGTGGTGGAGGCCGTGGGGATGCCCGAGGTGTGGGAAGCGGCTCTCCGGATGGCGCGGAAGGGCGGGCTGGTGAACCTCTTCGGAGGGTGCAAGCCCGGGACGGAGGCGCGTCTGCCCACGGAACTGATGCATTACAGCGAGCTGACGCTCATCGCGGTGTTCCATCACACGCCTGACATCGTGCGCCGTTCTCTCGCACTGCTGGCGCAGGGTGCGATAGACACGGATCTGCTTGTGACACAGCAGTTCCCGCTCAAGAGATTGCCCGAGGCGCTGGAGATGATAGTCGAGCACAGGGGAGTCAAGTCGGAGGTAATACCGGGGAAGTGATGAAACAGGAACTCACCGCTCTTGATGATGCCCTTGCCATGGTGATGGCGGACGTGGCAGTTGTGGAGCCGGAGGAGGTGGCGCTGGCCAGTGCTTGTGGCCGGGTGCTCGCCGAGGATGTCCTTGCCCGGGAAGACGTCCCCGCGCTGAGCCGGTCGGCGATGGACGGCTATGCTGTCCGCCGCGAGGACTGCTGCGGGGCGGCAAGGAAGAGCCCCGTGGAACTGGATGTCGTAGTGGAACTGCCTGCGGGGCCTTCCGCTGAGACAAGCATCGGGGCGGGGCAGGCTGCCAGGATAATGACTGGCGCCGCGATGCCCTCGGGGGCGGACGCGGTGGTCATGGTGGAGATGACGGAGCGGGCTGACGGGGCCTCGGACAGGGTCAGGATATTCCATGCTCCGGGTGCCGGTGAGAACATCAGCCCCTGCGGGGAGGACGCCCGCAGGGGAGAGACCGTGATGGAGTGCGGGCAGGTGTTGACTCCTCCCGCCGTGGCTTTTCTTGCCACCCTGGGCCAGGCGCGGGTGCAGGTGTCCCGCAGGCCGGATGTCGCAGTGCTCTCCACGGGCGACGAGCTGGTAGACCCGGAGTCGGAGCCGCGCCGCGGACAGGTGCGGGATGCCAACAGCTACTCGCTTGCGGCGCTGGTCAACTCGTGCGGATGCGCGGTGGAGCGGATGGGCATCGCAGCGGATAGGAAGGAAGAACTGCTCGCGATGCTCGGGAAGGGTCTGAGCCGCGATGTCTTGCTGGTATCGGGCGGTGTCTCCGTGGGAGACTACGATATGGTGCGGGACATGCTCCTGGAGAGCGGGGTGGAGGCGCGGTTCTGGAAGATAGCGATGAAGCCCGCGAAGCCCACCTTCTTCGGGGTGGGTCCGAAGGGGAAGTCCGGGCAGGCCAGGCGCTGCCTGGTGTTCGGCCTTCCCGGCTATCCTGTCTCCTCGATCGTCGCTTTCGAGCAGGTCGTGCGGCCCGCGCTCATGGCGCTGCAGGGAGCGCGCAACAGCGGCCCGCTGATGGTGCGCGCCGTGCTCGCGGAGGATTTCAGGAAGAAGCGGGGGAGGACGAACTTCGTTCGCGTCCGGCTCGAGAAGGAACCGGGAAGGCTGGTCGCCAGGGTGAGCGGGCCGCAGCAGTCCAGCCGCCTCCGCTCGTTCGTCGGCGCACAGGGGTTCATGGTGGTGCCCGGCGAAGTCGAGGAGCTTTCGGCGGGGGACGAGGTGGACGTGGAGGTCCTGGGATGGGCACTTTGAAGAGACTCACGCACGTGGATGAGAGCGGCGCGGCGCGGATGGTGAACGTCTCGGCAAAGAAGCCGACCAGGCGCCGGGCCGTAGCCAGGAGCTTCGTCAGGATGAAGCCGGCGACGCTGAAAGCGATTCGGGAGCAGCGGGTAGCAAAGGGAGACGTGACGGCCGCAGCCCGCCTGGCTGCTATTGCTGCAGCCAAGCGGACCGGGGATCTCATCCCGTTGTGCCACCCTCTCCCGCTGACGCACGTGGCCGTGGATATCCGTCTCGGGGATGAGGGAGTCGCCGTGGAGTGCACAGTGGAGACGGTCAGCCGGACGGGCGTCGAGATGGAAGCGCTAACGGGAGCCGCGGTGGGCGCGCTCACCATCTACGACATGTGCAAGTCGGCCGACCGCTGGATGACCATAACGGACATCGAGCTCATGGAGAAGTCCGGTGGCCGGTCGGGCCGGCTGAAAAGGAGAGCGTGAGTGGACCGCGTCCTCCGGGCTGGCATCATAACGGTGAGTGACCGCGCTGCGCGGGGCGAGCGGGAGGATGCTTCCGGCCCGGCCCTGCGTGCCCTGCTGGAGCGCGAGGGAATAGCGGTGGAGGCTGTCCGGGTGCTGCCGGATGACAGGGGACAAATAGCCGCTGAGATCTTGTGCATGGCCGATGAGCTGGAGCTTGACCTCGTGCTGACGACGGGAGGCACCGGCGTCGGGCCGCGTGACGTGACGCCGGAGGCGACCGCGGATGTCCTTGAACGCGCCCTTCCCGGGATAGCCGAGACGATGCGCGCCAGGAGTCTCGAGGTGACGCCGCGTGCGATGCTCTCGAGGGCCGCGGCGGGAGTCAGAGCGAGGAGCCTCGTTGTCAACCTTCCCGGGAGTCCGCGGGGCGCGTGCGAGTGCCTCGGGTTCGTCCTGCCGGTCATGCGGCATGCAGTGGAGCTCATCAGGGGAGAGGTGGCGGACTGCGCCACGCCGGAGAACGGCGCGATGCCTGAGGGCCGCCCGGGCGGGTAGGCGAGGAAAGCGGGACCAGGGAGAGAAGTAATGGGTACGGTTTTTATCGCGGTGGGTGCTTTCGTGGCATACATCATCGCGTACCGCACCTACGGGCGGTTCCTCGCACGCAGGATACTGAAGCTCGACGCCCGCGCGGTGACCCCGGCGCACTCGATGCGCGACGACAACGACTACGTGCCGGCGAAGCGGGAAGTCCTCTTCGGCCATCACTTCACTTCCATAGCCGGCACGGGCCCCATCGTCGGGCCTGCCATTGCCATCATGTGGGGATGGCTGCCCGCGCTGCTCTGGGTGGTCTTCGGCGCCATCCTGATGGGGGCAGTCCACGACATGGGCGCGCTGGTCATCTCAACACGGAGCCGGGGTAAGTCCATCGGCGACTGCGTTGCCGACATCGTGGGCCCCCGCGTGCGTGTGCTCTTCCTGCTGGTGATCTTCCTGATGGTACTCATCGTCATAGCGATATTCGGGCTGGTGATCGCAGTGCTGTTCGATCTCTTCCCGGAGGCCGTCATACCCGTGTGGTCGGAGATACCCATAGCCGTGGGCCTCGGCTACGCGATATACCGCCGCCGCTGGAGTGTCCCGGTGGCAGGCATCGTGGCGGTCATCCTGATGTATGCCACAGTCATCATAGGGGCTTATCACCCTGTCCGGATGCCTCCTCTCTGGGGGCTCGAGCCGCTGACACTGTGGGTCATAGTGCTCCTCGTGTATGCTTTCATCGCTTCAGTGATCCCTGTCTGGAAGCTGCTGCAGCCCAGGGACTACATCAACGGGCACGAACTTTTCATCGCGCTCGGGCTCCTGTTCGTGGGGGTGCTCGTGGCCAGGCCGCAGATGGTGGCGCCGGTCGTCGAGATGCATCCCGTGGGAGGCCTGGCGATACTTCCTTTTCTCTTCGTCACGGTGGCCTGCGGCGCCATCTCGGGGTTCCACTCGCTGGTCGGCTCCGGTACTTCCTCAAAGCAGATAGACCGTGAGACAGATGCCCTGCCCATCGGCTACGGGGCGATGCTCCTGGAGGGTTTCCTCGCGGTGCTTGTACTGATCGCCGTGGGGGCCGGGCTTGCGATGAAGCTCCCGCTCGAGGGCGGCGGGGTGCTGACGGGGCTCGATGCCTGGAATCACCAGTATGCCGACTGGAAGATCGCATCGGGGCTTGCATCGAAGGTGAACGCGTTTGTCATAGGCTCGGCCAACCTCCTTGAGGGACTGCACATCCCCTGGAAAGTGGGGATAGCGGTGATGGGTGTGTTCGTCGCCTCCTTTGCGAGCACCACGTTGGACACCGCCACCCGGATACAGCGGTACGTGGTCTCCGAACTTGCCGGCGCGTGGCGGATAAGGCCGCTCGCGAACCGCTACGCGGCCACGGCGTTTGCGGTCGTCACAGCCGCGGTCCTTGCCCTCGTCCAGGGAGGCGGAAAGGGCGGGCTTATCCTGTGGCCCCTGTTCGGCACCACCAACCAGCTGCTGGCCGGCCTGACACTGCTGGTGATAGCGCTCTACCTGAGACAGCGAGGGAAGTCGTCTTCGTATGCTTTCTACCCGATGCTTTTCATGATAGGGATGACCGGGTGGGCGATGGTGGCCAATCTCGTGAAGTTCGTGAAGGAGGATACCTGGCACCTGGTGGTGATAGGGGGCCTGGTCCTTGCCCTGGAAGTGTGGATGATAATCGAGACAATCGTCGTGCTGCACTCGGGCCGGCTTTCCTTGCAGGGCAGGCGGGCCTGATGGGGCGTCCGGGGCGGGGTAGAGAGGAGGGCGCAGCCCGGAAGCGCGGCCCGGTTGTCCTCGTGAACGGTGAGCCCTCGAGTCCCGGCGACGCAGTGGTCCCGGCCCTGGACCGGGGCTTCATGTACGGGGACGGCGTCTTCGAGACGGTCAGGGTGTATTCGGGTCGGGCCTTCAGGCTGGCCGAGCACCTGGCCAGGCTCGAGCGCTCGGCCAGGTCGCTTCTTATCGAATTGCCCCAGGGGAAAAGGGAACTTACCGGGACCGTCAGGCGGGCGGTCCGGCTGAGCGGGCTCGAGGATGCCCGGGTCCGGCTTGCAGTGAGCCGGGGTGCTGGGATGCCGGGGCTGGGGGTGTCGCCGGCCGGGATTCCCACGGTGGTCGTCGCCGTTCAGCCGCTTGCGCTCCCGCCAAAGGGCGTTTACGCTGACGGGGTCTCGTTGATATCTTCCGTCGAGGGAGGTCGCAGCCCGAGGGTGCTCCCGGCGCGGACGAAATGCGCCAACTACCTCTGCGGCATAATGGCCCGTGACGAGGC
>SDBT01013099.1_pt1 | contig 13306 bp, 29 predicted proteins | sample 2277101 | NCBI WGS metagenome assembly SDBT01 (sample SAMN10404973, study PRJNA504765) | marine sediment metagenome | isolation source: marine sediment core GS10_PC15, 103 cmbsf | place: Arctic Ocean: Southern Knipovich Ridge | collected 2010 | reverse complement strand
GTGCGGTCAACGAAGGCTCCTTCCACTCCAGCAAATTCTACCATCACCCGCTCCAGGGCCTCCAGGGCACACACGCGTCGGGGCGCGACCGGAGAGACATTGTAGGGCGGTACATATACCCCATTCTGACTGATCAGGATGCGGACCGCGATCCGCGCCCCCATCAGGTTCGTTCCGTTGTGAAGCCTCGTTGATCGGCCTTGGTACCATCCATCTTCTTCTCCCGCGCCTTGGAGCCGCTGGGGCCGGTGTTTTGCACCCACACGACCCCAGCGGCTCCTCCCTAGTTACTCTTTGCGGTCCGGTCTGTCGCCACTATGAGGCGTGACTCAAAGGCACCGCGCTTGTTGAAATCGACCCGGTAGTACTGCAGGCACTTTAAGGGCCGTCCGATAACGTTGCTCTCCTGGTAGTCGGTCATCAAGGCGTACCAGTCGCCTCCGAACTTGATCGCTTCGTCGCCGTATTCACCTTCGTCAATCCAGTTCCATCCGGCGGCTTTGGCTGTCTTGTTCAACATGGTCCTGCTCCTTTTGATAATTCAACCTAGACTCATTCGTCGGCCGTGGCAAGCGGTGTTGATCAGCAGAGTGATCAAATGGTTAACAGGCGGCCGGGGTAAAGGAGGTGGAAACCCCCGGCCGCCCTCCACCGGGGCATCACCCTCCGGGATTCTGAACCTCGGCCGCAAACGGACCATCAGGCCGATCTAATAATGCCGCAAACGGACCATCTGCTCGAATATTCTCTGGCATAGTGCAGGGGATCGGAGGTGCCTTTCCAGATATCCGGTCAAGATGGGCACGATTTTCGACGAGGCTCTCCTCATGCTGGACAGTCTCGGCGTTGAACTGCTGCAAGTATTCCTCGTAGTTTGGGAAAATAGGACTACCGGCGCCTTGGTTGAGTTGGACAGTGCCGTCTGGTTTTAGAAGGGCGTCATAACCGTTACTATCCACAAAGATTTTGACCTCACCGAATGGGTTGAATTGCTCCTCTACAACAGGGTACCGCAGGTTATCTGGGTCCCCGACGAGAAACGCCCATGCGAGGATCGGTACCACCTGTGGAGATTTCCGTCGGTAGCCGGCACCATACCCCTCTGGGTCCAGCCAATAGCGTTCCCATATAAGGGAAGTGCCATCCGGCGCCTTGACGATCTTCCGGACGACGGGCTGAAAGTCGGTCATTTGAGGTCACCGACCGCGCTGCGAACAGCGTCCATGTCGTACCCAGCCTGTTTCGCAGCGGCCATCAACCCGGCAATCAACTCGCCAAGCTGTTGTGCGTGCCAGATGCCGATTCTGGGGCCACAGTCGTCGCCTCTGTCAACATCAATGTGGTTGGCGCCTTCGAAGTCCCGGATCGTAACGGTCAAGACCGAAGGAAACTCATCATCGTGGTTGGCGGTCGCCGTCCACCCTGTTGCTATTGCGGTCATCGTCTTTCTCCTTTTAACTTGATGTCGACAACCTAGCGGACCGGTCGCCCTCTTGCAACTGAATTCTTGGAACTTGGTTAAGGGGCTCCCTGGTAGGGCTCAAATTCCTGGGTGGATCGCACGTAAAGCGGATGCCGCGGGTGGCCCTGGGCCGTGTGTCCCAAGCACACAAGCGGCCGGTCCATCATCCTCACAACCGCGGCGCCCCGGATAGCAGCCCTCTTGCCCGCGCCCCAGGCGGCGACCACAGTATGGGCATTGGCCGCGGCGCCCAAGAGGGTCGTGTTGTTCAGGGGTCCAAATGGGTCCTCTGTTGTGTTCCACAACATCTTGGGGTATGGGGTTCGGAGCGCAAACAGATTCACGACCACGATGCCGCCGTAGCAGTGGTCTTTGGCGAAGCGGATGCAGCGGCGGATGGTCGGGTCGTCCTCCTCGGCATCCGCAGTGGACGGGTTGAGCATGATCCAGGTCAACGGACTCGACTCGCTCCACGTGCGTTCGAGGCGGTATCGATAGAGTCCATCGGGCGACAACACGGCGTCGGATATCATGAGGGCTCCTTCATGGTAGGTACACCGTCGTCGTCGAACTCGATCCGCTTGCCGTCGGCGAATTCGATCGCACGGATCGCATCCAGATCACCCGTGACCGGGTTCGTGATGTTATAGGTCGTCTTGTTAATAGCGAGGTCGAGCTTGATCAACGCGACCTCCATTTCCGCGACCACACCGTCTTGATCGAGGCGGATAGTTGCGCCGAACTGAATCGGCAAGATGTCCAGGATGTTCTCACCGGTCTTCGTGTTGATGATCTTGGTGTCTTGCGAGGCACCAGTCTCGTTGATGATCTTGATCATGACGTATTTCCTAACAGCTTCTTGAGACCCCCGGCTGGGAGCTCTTCTGAATTCACCCCGTCGCAGAAGTTCCAGCAGGTGACGAACCGTGCTGCGTTCTGACGGGATCGTTGATATGTGACCGCCTTCCGAGTGATTTTGCCGTCGTCTTGGTGGTGGAAGAACTGGGCGAGCCACTGACCGACTTCGGACATGATCCAGACGACTTTCGTCGCCACATTGTCATGGCCCCAGGCGAGGCGACCGGGGGTGTGTTGAGTCATTTGGTTCCCCCCATCAGCTTCTGGGCCAGTGTAGTGTGTGCTATTTCCAGCGCCTGTTTCGCGTTGTACACTGAGCTCTCGGCTCGGCTGACCGCCCCCAGCATCGTCCGGTACTCGTCGGTGTCGGTTAACCCCCGAGCGATTTCGGCCACCCGGTTGCGGACGCGCGAGATGTGGGCACTTCGATCGAGACCCACGGCCTCAGCGAGCTCTCCAAGCAGCTCGTTGGCCTCCGGGACCTCAGCCTCCATGCGGGCAAGGGTCTCTGCGAGACGCTTCTTGACCGCCGAGCGTCGTTGATCGGCTCGTTTCTTCTCGTCCTCCAAGCACCACAGAGCGTTGTCGCGGTCGGACATGGCCTTAGAGACCTCGTCGCCCAGCAGCTTGCGGGCTTGCCCCGCGAACCGCCACCTGGAGGCGTCCCGTGGCTCGATCGGTATCCGTAACCGACCTACACCGTCCATGAGAAGCTTCATCCAGGCACCATGCGGCAACGACTGCAGGACCTGGATCTTAGGCGACTTGGCCGTGCGCCAAGCCCGCTCGCTGCGAACTATGAGCCCCGCGTGGTCCGGGAGCTCCTCCTTCTTGATCAGGCCATGAGGCACCGCAAATATGACACCGCTCGCGAATTTGAGGTATTCCTGCCACTTGCCGCTCGAGACGTCGTGCCGGAAGTCGGAGCGCGTCACCTTGCACTCGTAGGCCAGGGGCACGAACCGGGTGAACGACGTGGACATAGCAAACACATCGGGGCGCCGGGACCCGGCGGGACCCAGTTGCATGTCCTCCCAGACGAGCCGGCGCCCGACGTTGCCACGCAGGTGCGTAGCTAGGTCGTGCGCCAGTTCATCGTGGCCCCAGGTTGTCATCCGGCTTGGGTGATCACTACCTGGAGCCGTGACGGGGGCTCCTGACCCGCAAGGATCGATTTCCTCATGTACAGGGTGCCGATGCCCGGATCTCCGTGATGGAGACCATAACGGTAACACCCCTTAGTCTCCTTGTCGGGCTGGAGATAGTACTCCATGTTCATGTGCAAGGCGGGGTCCGCGGCCTTGGCCGCCGGGGCCGTATACTCCGACGAAGCAACCGCTTTCCTGGCGGCCACGGCCACGGCCGTGGTTGTGATCTGCTTGGCCTCGGGCTTGATCTCCTTAAACGCGATCATCATCCCGTTCTCATCACAGGACACCACCCGCGACTGAGTCTTGTGCCGAACACTCGGCAGCCACTCCATGTTCTTCTTGATCGGGAAGTAGACCGCGAGGAAGCGTCGTCCTTTGGGCGGGGTGTCCACCATCAAATGGTAGCCGCCGCCCTGGGTCTTACGGAACAGAACACGGCGCTCGCCGAATCGTTCATCCTCTTCGGTTTTGGCCTGAAGCATATAGTTCAGGTTCGTGTAGGACGCGCCCAGTATCGGGAAGATGGCAGTCCAGTGTTCCTGGCGCACGGACAGGCGAAGAAAACGCTCCTCATCAACGATACCCACACCGGCCGTCACCCCTTTTGTCATGTCGGTCATAACTCTCTCCTTCCTAATGCCGGGACCACCATGGTCCGGGCTGCAAAAACAATGGCCTTACGCGGCGTGACTCCAATCGACCCGCCCCGTTCGAAGCAGCTTATTGAGGGTCGTTATGGCCGACCGAATCGAGATGACGTTCCAGCCCGATACCCCTTTCGGGTAGAATAACTCCTTGGCTTCCACGATGTTCAAGTCCAGAGCCCACGCGGCGTACAGACCAAAATCCATGTCTTCGCAGTCCGCGCATAGCTTCTTGCCTGAGATCGGTTTCCGGCGGGGCCTGCCCGTTGGGGTCATCAGGCCATAGGTCCATCCCGCTAAGCAGGCAACGGTCTTGCAATTGTGGCGGCTTCGATCACCGCCCTGCGTGGTTCTGGTCTCCCCGGCCATACGGTTCATATTGAACCCGATGCCCGTGTCCGGTTTCTGCGCGTACAGCAGCTTAAGCTGATCACGCAGGTATTCGACTGCCGCGCGTCTCATGCGAAACTCCCCCAATTGACTTCGCCGGTCTTGAGCAGACCGCTCAGTACCGCGATCGCTTCCTTGACCGTAATATCGTCCCGCCTACTCGGCAAAAACAGCTGACACGCCTGCGTGTGGGTAAGACCCAAGGCGACTGTGGCCTCGTAACGGATGCTGTCCGTCCGGCGGTCTAGATCATACAGCTTTGCCCCGGAGAGCGGACGCACCCGCGGCGCACCCTTCTGGGTCATGGTCGCCACTGTCCAACCGGCGAGGCACCCAACCGTCCCGCAACCGTGACCGCTTCGATCCGCTGCTGCGCTACACCCTTCAAGGGCATAGAATGCCATGTTGAACCCGAGGTCCGTTTTCGGTTTCTTCCGCATCAGCGACCGCAAGTGGCTGCGGAGATATTTCACTGCTTCTCGTCTCATGGTTCCATCCTCCCAATACATTGGAACTTGATCAGGGGCCGCATCGAGGCAATTGGTCCATACTTCTCGATGCCCGTCCAGTAGTCGGTGCGGAGCGTATCGGAGTACGCGGCGCATGCCCCCAGGTTCATAAAGGGTCCGAGCTCGCTTATGTGCGGCGGCTGGCCGTAGAGCACTACCACAATGATCATGGTCACGACGTTCATGAGGCGCCTCCGATGTCGCCACCCATCATGGGGTGAGCAATAGCAATGGCCCTCCCGGTGCCATCGCAGTCGGTGCACTTATTGAGGCCAGTGCCCAGCTCTCTGGTCTCGCCAGTCCCCCGGCACTTCGGGCACTCCTCGAAATGCGGGTAGCGTCCGCTGCCATCGCACTGCAGGCATTTGACCACGTCGCCAATCTTATCGGTGACCACGCCCTGCCCGTTACACGGTTCACAATCGCCACCGCCAGCGGCAACGACCGCGGAGGCCACCTCCCGCAACCGGCGCACCCGTTCCGGGATGTCCATCGCCTGATCCACCTCGGCCTCAAGGACGAGACCGGCGGGTGTCAACGGAGGCATGAGCGTGATCTTGATGGTCATCGGACTAATCCTTGCATATAGGCCCAGAGGTCGTCGGCGTACCAGCGTACCAGATGTGCCTGTTCGGTACCCGCCGCCGTGGCGGCGTCCAGAGCATTGTGTGCCGCGGCCAGGATCGTAATATCCCGGCCGCTGGGATCACTCGCAACGTGGATCGCTTGTTGCAGGGTCATGGTCCCGGAGGCCCCCAATGTGGTACGGGGAGTGGCGTCGAACAAACCATCTTGATCCATGTCCGACCCTTGAGAGTGGCACGACTGAGGTCGGGTGTGGCGAGGTCATTTTGGACCAGCCACGCACGAACCTCGTGGCCACCCGGACTGTTCCAGTGGTCCAAGCCGAGGGCCTCAGCGGGATCGACGCGCGTGTGAATCGCCAACATAAAGTTGATGAAGATCGGCGCTGCGCGCGGGGCTCGTTGGATCATGCGACTAACTCCACTGCCGCACCCTGCGCAAACTGAATGATCGCCATGGGAGTCGGCTGCTTGGCGCTGTTTCTGGAGAGCTGACGGTAGTTGTCCAGGACCGAGACCGCGGCGTCGCGGCTCCCGTACAGCGTGGGTACGGGGCTGATGGCGCGGTAGCCAATGTGGTCCGAGTGCACGTAGCGATCGTCGGGGGTGACGTCGGCAACATCGTGAAACGAGGAAACTATCTTGATGGCGTAGAACATGAGTGCTCTCCTTTTCGATGACCGCAACCTAGACCACCCCGACACAAAAGACAAGTTCTTTTTTCGCCCACCTGAATCAATGGTTAACGGAACCTGGATGTGCCGGCCATGTGCTGGTCAAAGACGTCGAAGGCGTGGCGTGCCCAGTGGCGGGCGAGACGCCAACGCATCCGTCTCCGCAGTTTTTCACGTTCGAGGCGGTCCGGGTCATCTCGGAGGTTGCCGAGGGGCTCCGAGAACGCCCACTGCGGTGGGTTCGGGAACCGGAAGCAGTGGATGTCTTTGAGGTAACACCTATCCAGCTCCGTGGTCGAGTAGCACTCAGTACCCGCCATGAGAGGGCTCAGGACCTGATTGAGCAGGTACCCATTCTCCTCGTCCAATCGCTCGATCTCGGCAACGGCTCGGCTCAAAGCGTCCTCCGCCGCGTGTTTCTCGCGGACAAGACGGCCGATCACGTCTGAGTCATCAGCCATTTGCTTCTCGCTTCGCATTGTTGTGGGCGTGGATCTCGGCCAGGGTCGTGGCACCCGTCGGTACCCAGTTCTCGCAGGCGGTGCCGCGCCAGGGCCGGCCGGGTTTGATGCACTCGCAGTTCGGGGACGCGACATCCCCCTCGTCCAGTCGGCAGTGGCCGTAGTTCGCCGCGATGTACTCAGGGGTGTCGACGCCCGACTTGCCGTGACTCATCCCAACAGATCCATTTGGTAGGCCCCGTCCGTCAACACGCCTTCCTCGGGCGGCCGCCAGTCACCGGCGCACACCCGACGTTCGTGTTCGATACGGGCGCGAGAGATCTCGATGTACTCTGGGTCCATGTCCATCCCCAGGAAGTTGAACCCCTCACGCATACACGCCTTCCCCGTGGAGCCCGACCCCATGAACGGGTCCATGACCAGTCCCCCTGGGGGCGTGACCAAGCGCACCAAGTACGCCATGAGCGCCGTGGGCTTGACCGTACTGTGTGTGTTCAGGCGATTATCCTGTTCCGCGGAAAGTCGATCAAATTGATTTGTCTCGGCGGTCGCCGGGATCTTGGGGGCCGCGGCTTTTTTGAGGCCCGCATCGCGGTCCGGCCGACTGGCCTTGACGTGGTAGAAGAATCGGGCCGTCGAACCGCCCTGGTCCCGTGGGAATAAGTGCATGACCTCGGGGGACCCATCGTGCAGGAGATTCGTCGGCCACCGACCGAGCCCCTCAATTGGGACACCGATCGTATTACTCAGCCAGCTTCCGAATTCATCGTCGGTCCGATCTGAGATGGAGTTCTTGGTCCCGCCCTGATTGCCGACGCGACACGCATCAATATTCAAGCCCGCTGTGCCGTGTTTCATCATGTTCTGGGCCACGTTGCCAGCGAAAGGCTTGCGGGCGAGCGTGATAGGCTCTATGGCCGGTTTCAAGGCCGTTCCCCAGCCCGCCCACTCCTGGGCCTCCGCGGTGGCCGGTGCGGTCACCACAACGATCTGTGAGGCGTGTTGATTCCCCCCGGACTGTCTGACCGCAAAATCGCTCCCGGTACCCAAACCCGCTTTCTTCGTCCCAATCTCCTCTCGGGTAGCACCAAGCTCCTTGTCAATCGCCTTGCTCACGTCCAGAGACTTCGGAAAGCCTGTTCCGTACATCCAGGCCATCATGTCCCGGATGTGGAAACCACCGTCCTCGATCTTGACAGCCATTCGGTGTTGCGTCCGGGTCCCGGCAAAGGCCAGGAGGTGGCCGCCGGGTTTAAGGACGCGGAGGCATGCCGCCCAGATCTCTGTGGACGGTACGTCATAATCCCACTTCTTGTTGAGAAACGACAACCCATAAGGCGGGTCGGTCACGATGGCGTCGACGGAGTTCTCGTCCAGACTGGCCATAGTGTCCAGACAATTGCCCAGGCGCAGGTCAACTGTCAGAGGCAAAGGTGATCCAGGTTTCCCCGTCCCAGAAGTCGAGGCCATCAAGGGCACTCCAATTCTTTATCCATTCATATTTAAGCGTCACATGGCTCTGCAATTGAGGGGGTCGCAGCGCCGGGAGGCACGGTCGGGCTTCAATCGACGGTACGGTTCCCAGCGCTGCAACTACCTTGTCATAGAAGGTCATGGCCGCGACCTCAAACGGGGACGACGATCAAGGTTAATAGACCTACCCACAGCGTGCGGGTGGTGGAGGCATGATCAGGACACCTCCGGCCTCAGCCATAGGCGCCGGCATCGGCTCTGGCTCATCGTACTCGCCAAGCAGCTTGGCGATCACGGTATCCACCCCGGCCTTGAGTTCGTCGAAGGCGATGAGCGCACGACCATTCGATACATGGGTCAGAATATCGAGGCCGCCCTGGAGCCGATACAGCTCGATCAGCGCCTCGTTGCACTCCTCCACCATCTGATCCCTGTCGTCCAATGCGCCGGACGAGGAGATCGCCTTACCCTGGAGATCGCCGAGTAGGTTCTTGACAGTATCCTTCAGGCGCGCGTTCTCAGCTTCCAGGTGCTGCGCGGCCTGGAGGTCGGTCCCCAACGAGACGTTAATCTCATTCGCTATCCCCAGGGCCTTACGGGTATCCGCAACCTGATCTTTCAGGGCCTCGTTCTCCGCGAGCAGTGCCCGATAATGAAGCTCCCAGTCGACGGTCGGTGTATCAGACTTTTGTGCCATTTTTCTTCTCCGGTGGTGCTGCATATACATTGAGCAGCGTTGCTTTGCGAGAGATATGCGTTGGCATCTTCTCGCCTCGGTGCAAGGGGCTTTGAAGCCACCTCATTGCTCTCTTGGCCGCCCTCAGCGTGGTGACCTTGTGCCGATACCCCATGCGGGCGCCGGCCTTGAAATCGATGCTAACTCTTTGTGGTTGCGGAAGCGCGTTCACGTTCTTTCTCCTCCCTGAATCGTTGCAGTTCCTTGGGCGATCCGCCGGGCTTAGTGGGACGATCATCGATCAGGGTCCCACAGGCCCCCGCGTCCAACATGATCGCAGCGTTCGCAGCTATGCACCCCAGGTGCGTTACGCCGCTGTCCGCGGCCACGTCCTCGCCGTCCAAGATGGAAGCGCAATGGCGTTTGATGGCACCGATGTACCCCATCAGACTGATCGGGTTTTCACGCCAGTTGTAGGGACCGTACCCCTTGAGCGCACCGTCGCGGCACGCCTGCGCGGCATGTATCTCTCCGAGCGCCGGGACCAGATGGAGCGGGACGCGGTCTAACGCCGCTACGTCCTTGGGGTTCAGTGGTTCAGTTGCCTTAGTCATTTTTGGTTCCTCGCCACCACGTAGCATACAAGAGAACAATCGGCCAGAAGAAAAAGATCCAGATCTGTGCGCCGGTGGACAGCGCACGTTCGTGCCTGCGTCTTTCAGACCGCGTACAGCCCTCAAGAAAAATGAGGCCGATAACGGCGTAGGTCAGAAGGCCCCAGGCCCCAGACCCGATCACGCAGGCTGCGGGTCCGGTTGAGTCGATATCCGCATGAGCTCCTGCTGCTGACGAGCAGTGTACTCGTCCCAGCCGGCGCCCGACCGGGGCAACCGCTCCAGGACCACGGCCGCGACCTTGGTGTAGGCGTTGCCGGTCAATGTGCTCAACAGGTCCAGGAGGGCGGGGGTGGTCTTCGCCTTGAGGGTCTTAAAGGTCATCGTCGTGCTCCTCATCTGGTAGGGGTGGCCCCCGCCGCCGCTCCTCAGCGCGCTGGTCTCTAACGACCTGCTTGCGGTGACGGGGGTCTGCTAGCGCCCTCGCGGCCGGGTTGACCTTGAGCGGGCGTTTTGCCGGTTTAGGCATTGTGACACAATCCTGAATGGTCTGCCGCGGGATCAATCCAACTCTCCGCGCCAGACCAATAGGTGCGCTGTTCAGTACAGATCCGGAGATCGAGGTACGGGGGGCGGCTATGAATGCGCCCCTCTTCGAGTGCCGTGAGAACCAAGAGCACCAAGAGTCCCAGAGCCGAGAACGCCGAGAACGCAATACTGATCGCGAGAACTATGTGATCGAACGGGGTCACAAGTGCCTCCATCCGTAGCACTCGGCACGGGCGTGGCGGAGGATGATCTCCCGCGCCTCGCCGCCGTAGCCGGCCGGCAGGTAGATCACACACGGGTTCCACGTAGCGTGCTCCCGAAACGGTCTTGCGAATTGGGTACAGAAGTCTCCGTGACTGTGACGGTTCACAACACGGCAGAGCCGTCGGACCTCGGTCAACGGCGCCGAGAATATCTGGACCTTGAGGCGCAGAGGGTCCGGATTCACGAGGCGGTGGCGGGGCGGTGCCCGGACCACAAGCTGATGATCAGCGGCGAAAGCAGGTTCCATGGTACACGAGGACACGACCGCGAGGTACAGGGCCGCCGCCCATTTGATCATGGTGCGTCTCATGTTCTAACTGAGCGCCTGGGTAATCGGGTTGACCGCGGTCATGATCGAGTTGACCATTTTAATGGCATCCGAACCGTACCCGAAGGCAACGAACGCGGCGAAGGGTGCGATGATCAATCCATAACCCTTGATAAAGGTTCCGGCTGTCTGCAACAATGTAAACATGACTCTACTCCTTGATTTCTTTTTCGATGCCCGGAACATAGACCACCAACATTCAAAAGACAACAGCTATTTTATGACATGGTTTCCGAACCGTTAACCGCAAACAGCAGTTTGGCCGCGGCCCCCACCTGACCCCAGCCGGCGACTGTTTCATTCAGGCATTCGCGCCGAGCGATTGGGTTGTGGCCGCTGACCGCAACCCATCGATTCTGTCCCTCTTCCTGGCCCACCGCGTACCCGGAGTACACTCCATCCAGGTAAATTCGATAGGATATATGCGGCGGCCCCTGACGCTGTGTCTGCCGGGTTTCAAGATCCCGGAGGGAAACGGTGTAGCCGTCCTGCACCCACTCAAAGGTATCGCCCCAGTGTTCGACCTCGAAGGAGAAGCCGCTGCCATTATCCTTGACGACGTAGATCGAACGCTTGTTCATGTGCTTAACCCTGCGTTGCGGAGGAGCCGCTTGATGCCCGCCCGACAATTCTTTTTCGTACGCCGCCCGTCGCTTATCGTAATCGGGACCGTGTACGTGTATTTCTGACCCGAGATATAGAACCGGACCTTGTGGTGCTTGCCCGTGATCATCTCGTAGTCGGTTATCCCGACGGCCGCCAGCTCCTCGATCACGATGCCGACAGGTGTATCAGAACGGTGGGGCATCATCAGCCTCGTGGTCGGGCCACTCGCCTGGGAACATTTCCTCATCCCACTTCGTTCGGAAATCGTCCAGGGTCGGAAGTCGAAAGTGGGGTACTCGGACCTTGTCACTTAACCGTACGTGGCCAAACTCATCCGTGTACTCGCTGGCAATCATAGGCAGCGTGCTCTTGATCGTCGTCCCCGGCCAGATCGACTTGTAGAAGATGCCGAGCATTGTTTCGGTCGCCCGACGAGGTATCTGGAAATCCTTCATGTGGCTGACGTAGTCGTCGACCAGCGCGGCCTTGGAAATCTGGTTGGGCCACCCATCCGTACGCTTAAGGATACACCCCTTCATCAGCTTCTGATACCACCACTCCTGCTCGCTTGCCATGGTCAGACGCTTTTGTTCGGCCAGGGCCTCGGTAGCCGGCACGGACCGAACGTCAAAACCTTCGAGGTCGTAGTGGAGCAGCATGTGCAAAAGTGCCTCACGGCCCCCGCTGTCCATCTGCTTAGAGATAGCGGAAAAGTATTGGCTGTCCTGTTGATGCTCTCGCCCCACGTCGAGTACAAAGAACCGTCGTTCACCCGGCCCCGCCGGGACCACGTGCCTATCGTTCGACGCCATGATCAGGTGGATGAAGTTAGGCGCGGTCTCGACGTCCACGCCCTTGCGCTCGATGGTCAAGGTGTTCTCGGTGATCAGGGTCTTGAGGATCGATTCATGCTTCCTGTCATTCGCGTAGAATGCTTCGTCCGCGAACAACAGCACGAGGTCCCTCAGATGCGCATTGAAGTTGCCGGTCAGATGCGAGCCATTCGATACGTGCAGGAAGTGACGGCCCAACAGCTTACCGAGCTCGACCGCAAAGAACGACTTGCCGGTGCCTTTACCACCACGTAGCACCACGGCGACCTCGCCGGCTTGTGCGGGCTGCTGTATCATCCGAGCCATCCAGCCCATGAGATAGTCAAAGTGCTCCTGGTTGCCGAGGCACACATTGTCCCGAAGATGATCCAGGTACAGGTTGCAGTCCCCTGGTATGCTCGGGCAAGCGAACCCCTGCCACAGATTATATGCGTTCACGACATCTCTCCCTGGTGCAAACGTGATTGTGCGGAACTGCCGACGGTGCGGGTTGCTCAGCCACCACTCGCCCATAGGCTTGTACTTGGGCACGCCGTCTGCATCAACACCGATCTGGATGGGCTTGTTCATGTACCTGTTCTTGAAGTCAGCAAAGGACTGGACGGTCAATCGTGTCCTTTTGAAACTGTTGTCTCCGTCACTGAAATCGTCTTCGACCTCCTCGATGATCCGACAGGCGCCGCCGATGTTCTCGATGACAGCGAAGTTGCGGTTGAGCCACTCCAACTTCGGGTCGATCGCAACTTCCTTGGCCCGCTCGATCTGACGCTTCGCATAGCGATCGGCATTCGAAGCGGCCAACACACTCTCGGCGATCGGCCAGTCCTTGTCGGTGATGATGCCATAGATGATTTCATCGGGTACCTCGCACCGAACGAGCCCACACACCGCCTGGAACAGCCATGAGGATTTGGTGTTGTCCTTACGCTTGGAGACGTCACTGAACTCGTCGGTCCCCGTACCGATGATGCGTTGAATGTTGGGCGGGACCTCGTATTCCTCAAGATCCAACATGTCATTGGTGCGGGTGACGTTGCCGCCGACATTGACGTGGATACCGGAGCCACCACCCGAGTCCCCGAAACTGGCGTCGTTCGTGCTCTGGATTTCGGGGGCCTTGGAAAAGGATGCCAATGTGTACAGGGCGTTCGTGAACTCGACCACATGCGCCAGGGCCTCGACCCGGCCCTTTTTCCGCTTGCGGTCGTCCGGGATATTGATGGTACCCGG
>SDBT01013098.1_pt1 | contig 13306 bp, 13 predicted proteins | sample 2277101 | NCBI WGS metagenome assembly SDBT01 (sample SAMN10404973, study PRJNA504765) | marine sediment metagenome | isolation source: marine sediment core GS10_PC15, 103 cmbsf | place: Arctic Ocean: Southern Knipovich Ridge | collected 2010 | reverse complement strand
TTTCCCTTTTGCCCAAAATGAAGCAACGAAATTTATCAACCCAGAAGATATTCCTATGTCACTAACCGAGACTATAATGACGATAAGATTTGCTGCTGCTGAAAAAATACCAAATTCAGCAACACTTAAAGCCCTGGCAATAAGAAGGGTGAACAAAAAACCCAGAAAAGCTGAGGCGAGATTCCCAACAAAAAGAATATAAGTATCCTTGGCAGTTGCAGAAGTGGCCAAAGTCCGTACTCGTTCGTAATACTTTCTCACTAGGAAAATTGTAGCCTTAATCCTCTTTTCTCACAAGAAGAACAGCCCGAGCGTCCTGTCCTTCGTAGGTTTCTTCAGCTGAAACTTCATATATCCCCTTTAACTCAAAATTTTCAGCAATGAACCTGTCTTCTGGTCTTTCAGGACTATAAAATACCTGTCTCCATTCATCCCCCATATAATAATTCTCATCATCCATCAAATAGTTTGTTAAGTAGATTGCGTCAAAAAGATTCTCTTGTCCTTGGGGGGGAATCAGCTGGTTGGGTTCTAAAGGAAACCATACAGTTTTTCTTTCCCCATACCAAGAACCCCACGTGTCAAGATTGGTTATTACTATGTCTTCAGGTTTTGTGTTATCTCTTAAGATATGGGAAAGTTTGACATAGGCAGGCGGTTTTCCTCTATTCGTCCTAGCTGCCTTAAACCTTGAATCTAGAAATATAACCCCTAAAGTTTGCCCAACCACAAAAAAGACAATTAATAGAGTAGAAACAATTGCCACTAAGCGTTTCTTAACCATCTTTCTAACTATCCATACTAGGGTCGCTGTGGCAAAAAGATAAATTAATGGAACCACTGGATGTAAATATCTATAAAAAGGAATTGTTAGTGCCACTACAATAAATAAAGCCACAACGGAAAGAAGTGTTGATAGTTTTAGAGAATTTCTTACTTTGTCTTTCTCCCATTGAAACACGCTTATTATAAATAGCCCCCACATATATGGAGAACCTATAGAAGGGAGAGCTCTATAAAAATTGTACAAATTGTAAAATCCTTTTTTAAATATCTCAGCTAAGCCCAGTTTGGGCAGCAGTATTACACCTCTCAGCTCATCTGAAATTGTCACTCCTGCAGGATATTGAAATATTACCTGCAGGCCTCTGGCAAAAACTGGTGAAATTGTCGGATATCTAAGAGAAAGTCTATACAAAACCATTTTGTCAAATGCATAAACGGCCAAAAATCCCAGTAAAGAAACCCAAACCGCCCTCTTTAAGCTGTACTTCAGAACCAGCCACAAAAAGACAGATGCTGCTATAAAAATTATTGCCTGAGGTCTTGTGAAATAAATTGCAATAAAGGAAAGAAGCGCCAAAAGATCATACTTCCTTTCTTGCAGTATGATTAAATAAGCGGCCAACACCACCAAAAAAGCCAATAAAATTTCGGAGGCGCCACTCGTTGCATAATCTAAAAAGTTAACGTTTACAAGCACTGCCAAAGAAGCTAAAACACCAACCAAATTACCATAGAGCTTCTTTCCCAAAAAGAAAACTGTTAAAACCAATAGAAGAAAAAAGAAAGAACTTGTCGCAATAACCGAAAAATCACTTACTCCGAAAATTTTATAAAAAACTGCTGTTGAATACGGCATAGTCGGGTACACTCCTCTTGCGGGAAAGTAATGGTTGTCAATTTTTTCAAATACCTTTTGTCCAAAAAAAGAAAAATTGAGCTGATATCCATTTCCGTTGACCAGATTTCTTGCAACATCAGCAAATTTAGCCCCATCTGAAAAAGTTAGATAGCCGGGCCGAGTGAATACATAGAAAGTTGCAAGAAAAAAAAGTGTTGCTGATATTAAAAGAGAGGGAAGGAGATACTTTTTCTTAATAATTTCTGGCACAACTGTATTTTAGTAGAAAAATAAATTATTTTCTATATGAAAGAGGTGGCCACAGGCCAAACCTCTTGTACTCAATAAGCCTTTTACACAGTTTAATCCTGGCTTTAGAATCCTTCTCAGCTTTGCCTTTCATTTACTTTTCCAGATACTACTCTTTTCTTTATAAAGTACCATTGCTAATTTTATTAAAAACATTTATTAGGAGATATTCTCATACAATTTTATATACTTGTTTATCATTTTTGCTACCGAAAATTTATTTACCACCTTTTTTCTAATTCTTTTTCTCATTTCTCTGTTTTTTTCCTCTGATAAGGACATTGTCCATTCAATCCCCCTTATTAAATCCTTATCATCTCTATATTTTGCTATATACCCATCTTTTTTGTGCCTTATCTGTTCCGAAATACCACCAGTTTTAAAGGCTACAACTGGAAGACCACAGGACATGGCCTCGAGAGTAACTAATGGAAAATTTTCGGCCAAAGAGGCAAACAGAAATATATCCGAGCTTGCATAATAAGCCGCTAGCTCTACAGGGCTCTTTAAAAAGGGAATGTAAATAATATTATCTGTTTTCTCTATCCTTCTACCACCACCGAGACAGATAAAAACTTTTTCTTTATCGTTCTTATAATGCCTAGCAACTCGAAGGAAGTAGTCTCCCCCTTTTCTTGGATCTAATCTACCACCCTGCGCTACAAATGTTATTATCTTTTTGGAATTTGATATAGAAAGTTTCCTGCGTATTTTCAAATCAGTTTTGGGACTAAATATTTGGATATCTACACCGTTATTTACAACCTCAATCTTTTGGTTTCTCAATATACTTTTGTTCGCAATTTCTGCTAACCACCTAGAGGGTGTAACAACATTAATTTTTATCTTTTTATAAATTTTTCTTTTTTTATCCCAGAGGTATTCAGAATTATCACACAACATTGCCAGGTATCTTTTGACTCCAGGCGTGTAATGCTTCCCGTTATTAAAACGATCGCAATTATAACAAAATGCACAATGGGCTGTAATTGCCCACATGTCATGCAACGTCCAAACAACAGGCTTGTCCTTGGCAATTTTCAAAAGAGTATCTATCTTAAAATAATGACCATGAAGATTATGAAGGTGTACAACATCGGCTTCCTTATACCAGGGGTGTTGCAATATCTCTTCCGAAGCCCCAAAATCCAAATCGTTTGACAGTAAAAAAGCTCTAAAATGCCTTGCAAGAGCTACAAGATTGTATCCACTTAACTCTTCAAGCTTTTTTAATAATAAATTCGTTCTAAGCTCGTAAACTCTATCCGCGTCAGAATTCTTATAACCAACAATGTAGTTTACCTTATATCCTTTTTTAACCAGCCCCTTTCCCAAATCCCAACTGACTCTGGCCGCTCCTCCCACAGAGTCTGTGGTACCAATCATTAAAATCTTTTTCATTATCTTTAAAAGTCTTCGTGCTTTTTGGTCATTTCTCGGCAACTATAACAATATGGGGAGACAAATATTTTAAATTGATTCTTAAAAACTTAAATATCCTCCCAATCCCTGCAAATAAGTAGACCGTGGCTCTTAGGTATATGGAACGGGTTTCTAAGTGCTCAAGCCATATACCAGCTCCTCCGTAATAGAAAGTCCTAAATTTTTTAACACCAGCTTTTTTGAGTTTGTTGTTTAGGTTTCGAATATCCATCGTCGAAAGATTGTGTACCTCAAGATTTTTCTTATCAAAAACCCTCTGTACCAAACCGTTTATACCTAAAAATTAGGTATTGTAAGAATCATTGTTCCACCTTCATTTACTAATTTCCAGTGTCTCTCTATCGCCTCTAGAGGATCATCAAAGTGTTCAATAAATCCCATTGAAAAAACTACATCGAACTTCTTTTTTGTTCTAAATTTAAACAAATCTTTTTTTATCAGCCTTACATCAGACAGTTTAAGGTCGTTTGCCTTGAATAATTTCTCAATTTGTTTTTCGTTTAAGTAATAATCAAGAAGCGTAACATCAAAATTCCAGTATTTTCTAAATTATGCACAAAAATACCCAGGAAAACCCCCGATCTCGATAAAACTATCATAACCTCTACCTTCCAAATTTGTCTTGAAAAGATCACAAAAAGCATATTCGAAAGGTATCTCTATAACTATTTGTTTTGATCCCCAATAATTTTCCCAAAATTTCTTGTCAGTCAAAGACTTAGTCATGTTTAATCCCCTCCAATATTAGTCTTGCTATCATTCCAACTATCATTCTGGGAGTTAGATATAAAATCCTTTCTGTATTTCTGTCAGCATCTGCATTTCTTATAACAAAGCTCGGATGTTTTAAGGTAAGAGGCATTTTTTTGGTGGGAACAAAAGACATTTTTCCAATAACCTTTGTATGCGTTGCCTGGGTACCAAATCCCATGTTTTTGACCAAATTTCTGTCTGGAATAATAGTTAGTCCGCTTTGAATGAAGTTAGAATATGTCCAAACATATGCCCAGGAATCAATTCCGTTTTTATAAACTAGATCAAACATTTTTGTCCAAAATCGCGCCAAAAAGAAATCTCCCAAATAATTCTTCAACCACCCCTCTTTTTTAATCCCTGGCCAGTTCTCCATTTTGTTGTCATACTTCTCCCAGGCCCTCTTCCAAGTAGCCCACCCCCAAGAATGAACATATCTTGAAAAATAATAGTTTTCCTTCATTCTTAGTTTCCCAAATTGAAAATTGTTTCCCGAAATAGACATCACTCTCTCATCATCCTTATACCTTTCCAAAAGTACTTCGCAAAATCCGAAAAAGGATGGGTGGGGCACCAAGTCATCCTCTAAAATTATTCCTTCTTCTTCATGTTCAAAAAACCAATCTATTCCGCTTGGAACCCTCCTTCTTAGCCCCATATTTTTATCAGCATAATTTCTTTTTATTTCACATTCCCAATCAATTTTGTCTATCAAATCTCTTGTTTCTTTAACTTTCCTTTTTTCTTCTTCGTTCTTTGGACCATCAGCTACTACGTACAATTTTTTCGGTTTTATTTTGCTCAAAGAAGAAATGAGCTGTTTAGTTAAATCCGGTCTTTTATAAATTAGAAGCAATATGGGTATTTTTAAACTATTCATAATAACAGTTTAACTCTGCAATATTCATAGATCATACCTAAACTCTCTGAGATTAATCAGGTGCCACTTGGGCTTGGGTTCTATTGTTATAGTTTGGGCTCCCATTGTTTATCTGTACGTTATGTTTATTGCTTGTACAATTCTATTTAATAGCTTTGCAAAAGGCATTTCTATTTTATTCAAATGCAATGATTGTGCCTTCTCCAAATATCTCAAGTTCTTTTTTTTATTTACGACTGACGACGACTCACCACCACCTATTCTATAACAAGCAACAACTCTATCATAAAACTCCCAGTTAGTTTTATTGGATATCCTCATCCAATACTCTGTATCCATATTCAGTTCAAAATCCTCCTTGAATTTTCCAAATCTTTTAAAAATATTGGACTTGATAAAGGTTGCTTGGTGGGGAATGTAATTAATGAACTTAAGAAGGTATGAATTTGATATTTGAAATAATTTTCTCTCTGGAAAAACACCCACTTCTGCTTGGCTTTCATCTAATACCCGTATCTTCCCATATATCCAGTCTAAATTATTCCCCGACAAAAACTCATGAACATCTTTAAGTGCCTCAGCGTCATAAAAATAGTCGTCGCTGTTTAAAAAAAATAAGTACTCTCCTCTTGCTTTTTCTATGCCTTTATTGAACGCGTTAGATATACCTTCTGCCGGAAACTCGTACAGTTTAACTTCGAAGGGGGTTTCTTTTTTGTACTTATTAATAATATTTTTAGTGTCGTCTGTCGATTGCCCATCAATAAATAAATGTTCGAAGTCCTTGAAGCTCTGTCTGTTTACAGAAACTAGATTCTTCTTCAGAAGCTCTTCTGAGTTATGAGTGCAAGTAATAATACTAAATTTAGGCATTTTTGGGTCTTATGTTTTTATAATCTTGTCCTTCAACATAAATCCTAAACCAAACTTCTAGTAATACTAACTGGTATAGTGTGTACCACCAAACGGGAACCGTTTTCCAAAAGTGTTTCACATACGCGGCGGGTCTTTCCTTTAATATTCCTCTTTTGACAAGTTCGCCATTTTCTAATAAATAAACGTAGTTTTCTATTATAGCTTTTGCCCAACCAAAAACAGGTGGTGCAAACCCCTTTTTGGGCAAATTTAAAATTTTTTCAGGGATCACATCCTTAACCGCTTCCTTCATCCAATACTTTTGCCCTTTTGAGTATGCAAGTACATTTTTCTTATATGAATAGGCAATTTCTGCCAGTTTGTAGTCAAGAAGGGGGGATCGAAGTTCAACTGAAGTAGCCATGCTTATTCTGTCATTAAGTGAGATAGGATCCCCTTTTAGCCAAATCTCTCTTATCAAATCCATAGATTTTCTTGCAGTATCAAGTTCATTCTTAGTTTTTGTTTTAGAAAAGTATTTATAGCTGTTTCCCTTTTTTACCATGTTTTTAAATTCTTTCGATAACAAGGGGTCAATAAATCTTTCTGCGTTCTTGAATGCTATCTGCTTATTATAAAACGCGAATTCTCCGCTCTTCTGTTTTAAATTATCTCTCACAGACTCCCTAACCCATTGATAGCCCCAAAAAAGTTCATCTCCTCCCAACCCACCAAGAAGGACCTTTATTCCGCTTTCTCTCGCTAGTTTACTCACAGAATATATTGAATAGGCTGCGATGTCGGCAATTGGATCATCCGAATAGTAAACGGTTTTAGGAAAATCTCTTACCATATCTTCTGTTCTTATCTCCATTTCAATGTGCTCAACATCGTATTTTTCAGCCAAATATTTAGCCATACTTCTTTCATCTGATTTTGCCTTCCTTTCATACCCAACGGTAAAAGCTTTCATTTTATCTTTATAAAATGGCGCAGAGAGAGCTAGTATCGTTCCCGAATCTAACCCTCCTGACAAAAATATACCTACAGGTACGTCTGAGCGGAGAGTTAGCTTACATGCTTCTTGTAATCCGGAAAAAATTGCTTCTGTTGGACTATCATTTTTGTCTGGACAAATAGACGAGAAATCATAATATTTTTTAATTTTTACCTTCGCGTTATTGATATTTAATATAAGCAAGCTGCCAGCAGGAAGCTTTTTAATTTTTTTAAAGGGCGTGTCCGGCTCGGGAACATAGTAGTAATGAAAGTATGCATCAATAGCATTAAAATCAATCCCTTTATCAATTCCGTCTATCTGCAATATGGCCTTCAGTTCGCTCGCAAAAGCAAAAAAATCTTTTTCTTTGTAATAATACAAAGGTTTTTCTCCAAACCTGTCCCGCGCAAGAATAAGTCTCCCTTTATTCTTATCATATAATGCAAGAGCAAACATGCCACGAAGATGCTCGACAAAACCAAGACCGTAATCTTCATAAAGATGAACTACTGTTTCTATGTCGCTCCTTGTTCTAAGATTGTGTTTCTTAGAAAGCTTTTTTTGAAGTTCAATATAATTGTATATTTCCCCATTTCCTATAACTCCTATGGATTTATTCTCATTGTATAAAGGTTGTTGTCCTCCTGTAATATCAATAATTGCCAATCTTTTCATGCCAAGCTTAACTATGCCATCGCCACCCCACCCTTCACCGTCCGGCCCCCTGTGTTTCATGGCTTTTAGTGTTTTATTTAAATCTTCTTGTTTTTTTTCTTTAGAATAACTAACTATTCCAGTAATACCGCACATATTTATAATTTTACAGATTCCCAAGCTTCCGAAGTAATTATTGTTACCCAAAAAAGAGGGATTGCGATCATTGCCATTCTAAACACAGAGCTGTCAAGCCCTCTCCAATTTTCAAATCTTCCTGCAGTATTGATTAAACCAAAAATCATAGATAAGGCTAGCAAGAAAGTTACGATTTCCAGCAAAGAAGGAAATTTTCTAATAACAAGGGCTTTAAAAGTAACTACTAAAATAAAAAGCGGGAAGAGAAACCCCCATGATTTCCAGATATGAACCAGAAAATACCGAACGACCTCTTCGATTAAAGGCAACTCTACTCGTGTAATCCATGTGGCCTCTTTAGATATCTGTCTCAGAATCTCTTCGGAATAACCTGTCACAGTACTGGGCCAAAGATTTGCTAAAAGATAGAAAATGGCAATAAATATGATTAAGTGTCTTAAGTTCTTTCCTAAAACACTTTTTATGGAAAAGAGGAAAACTGGAACCATCCAGAAGGGTTCTATTCTAGTCCAAGCTGATAGCCCTAGAAGCAAGCTGGGCAATAACACATTTTTAGAAAGAGTTGTTTCTTTACCAGGTTTTTCAAAAAGATAAAGAATTGAGAGCGTAAGAAAAATCATAAAAACCACGTTTGGTAAGGCAAAAAACGAGTTCCAGAGAATGCTTGGAGTAAATATTGTTAAAAAAGCAACTAATAGCCCTAAGGTTGTCGATTTGTAAACTCTCTTGACGTATCCAAAGAGTGTAAGATAAAAAGCTGAAAACATCAAAGGATAAAAAAGTTTGGGGTTAGAAAAACCCACTTGATAGAAAAAGAAGTGACTGAGGGATGTAAAAGGCGGATAAAAGCCATTGTGATAAAAATAGGTACCTTCTAAAAGAAGCTTCAAGTTCCCACTTAATAACTGCTTAGCCCTGAAATCAAAAAGATATATTGCATCTGGCAGATATGGGGGCCAATAAATCGACTGTATTGTTGTATAACCCAAAATTAAGACGGAGAGCAAAAGCAAAATTTTGTGTAATCGACTTAAACCTTTTAGATCTATCTTTAGTTCGGGCAGCAACTTGCCTTTCCGAATTGTCCTTGCCGCAAAATAAGCCAATAACAATTCCAACCAAAGAAGGATTGCGTTGTTTAGTTCAACATTTCCAAACAGTAAAGCCAAAAGATAGTAGGCTATCGAGTGAATCCCAAAACCAAGAAGTAAAGAAAGGCCCACTTTCTCAGAAATACTTATCTTAAAATCAATAATAGACATTAATAGCCAACCGAAAAGAAAAACTAAAGGAACATAGGACAAGGTAATTAAAATCATAATTGTATTAGGCCCCTCTTCTCTTTTAACTCTGATTGATCATAATCACTCTTGATAATCTGAATTTCGTCTTCAAAAACAAAGACATTTTCGGCATTTATTATTCTGTCAGGAACTCCTTTGTAAAAAATGATGTAAGTTTCTTTATCAATAAATTTCTCGGGTTTCATCTCAGGCCCAAAAACCTTTCTAGGATATAAGAGTGAGGCATTCATACTTCTATTCGACACTGGCCACATTGCCTGCCCGAATGGGATTCCAACGTTAGGTAAATAAATAACACTATCCTCTAAAGTTAATCTCTTCACTTTATTAATAAACTCAAGATATTCTGGGTATTTCACATCCATCTTTTCCTCATATGAGGCCATAGGATTTTTATAGATGGGCTCCAATGTTTTTATAAAGGGTTTTGCTTTTGAAACAATACTTACAAATCTTGCCCCCGTAAGCAACACGGCAACAGTCAAAAGAATCCAAATTGTATATCTTCTTAGCAATCCTCTCATAACAAATGCTTGAACTTTCAGAATTTCTACATTTTTCCTTGAAAAATTATCTAAAAGCCACGCCCATTCCTCCTCCGGGATACCAATGATCTTTGGGTTGTTCTTTAAAGAATAAGAAACGACGCTTCGTTTTTTCTGCAAACTCCAAAAGAGCTAAGTTATTATGTGCATTATCAGCAATTATCATAGATTTTTTCTTCAACTTACCCTCTATGGTTTTGTATTCTCTCTTCTCATATTCATAAGTATGGGCGCTATCATTTATAAATAAATCTATCCTCTCGTCCAATCTTCTCACGCTTTCAACAGAATCACCGTCCAAAATTTTTCCGTAGTTAGAGTATGGCTCACAAAAAAGAAATCCTGCTTCGGGATTAATATCGGTTCCGTAGTAGTAACCAGGAAATCCTTCAGACTTATTTCGTATCAAGGCCGATGTTATTAAACAAGAACCAAGCCCCTTATCTACCCCGGTTTCCACAACAATTTTGGGTTTGAGAACTCTCACAAAAATATACCAACCAATTCGTCTTCCAAAAGCCGGTGTTTCATCTGACACATTTTTAAAATTACTGTTTTTAGTCATTTTAACTACGTGGTTTTTTATTTTTTTATCATTTTTAATTTCTTTTAAATATCTACCAACTTCTTTCATCCCGGTACCCGTTACCGTACAAATCATCGCAAGCAGATAACTCTCATTGATCTCAGTTAACTCATAGGTAAAATTTGTGATTTCTTTGGAGCGTGCCAACCAATTAAAAACTTGAGGAATCAGTTTTCTGTGGTAACCCAAGACTAATTTAATTCTGTAAGGCAACAACAAAAGAGAAGAAAATCCAGACTTAATAATCAGTTTGTATATTTTTTGTCTCATCTCGGTTTATTGTACATCGTCTTTCCATACAAAATCAGGTGCTGCTTCTAACTTTTTAAAAAAGCGAGGGTAGTATGCGTCAATAAAAAGAATTTTTAATTTCATAAAGCTCTAAATAACTCGACGGATATTGCTTGACAATGTGTGCCTTGCAAAAATTTTGGATAATAAGTATCTATTATTATTAGAAGCTTTATGGCTACTTTAATAAACTTTGAAAATCTTTGATAATTATTGTCGAATGAAATTTTTTCTTATACACTTCAGTTGCAGATTTTTTCATTTTAGAAAGTTTTCCATCATCTAATAATAATTTTGTTTTTTTTGCAAAAAAACTAATATTTGGGCATTTCACCAAAAAACCATTTTCACCGTCCTTAATTATTTCGGGGACTCCTCCCGTAATAAATGAAACGGTAGGCAAACCACAGAAACTAGCTTCTAGTATAGCCATACTAAAATTTTCTATTAAAGTTGGAGAAATGGCAAAATCACAACCCTTAACAAAAGATATATTGGTTAAATAATCAACTTTTCCTGGAGCAAATATTCTTACGTTCTTAGATATTTTCTTTATTCTTTCTAACTTCTCTTCAGAAATATCTCCAGACAAGTAAAAACCTATTTTTTCTTTCGTGTTTGACAAAATTTTTTCGATTATTTCTGGCAGAAGTAACGACCCCTTGTAAACATTACCTGCTGATGGGACATAAATAATTTTTGAGTTTTTATTTAGACCCATTCTTTTGTGTAAATCAAAAGGTTTGATTCCTTGAATTATAGATTCATCTAATACATTGTGAATTACTGATATGGATTTGTTATATTTATATGTTTTTATAAACTCACTCTTCATGTAGTTGGATGGGCAAATGACATAATCTATTTTTCTTAAGGCAATATTTTCTAATCTGACAGCTATGTTTATATCCTTGATTGAACGGTTAGGAAAAAGTTTCTTATCACTAAATCTTCTAGGATTGTGGTGTGATATCAAAATCATCTTACTCCCTATTGGTTTTTTAAAAAATAATGCTGGGGCAGTATGATCAGGGATGATTACAAAATCTGGGTTGTACCTACTTAGAGCCTTGTTCATCTTTAGTATTGCTGGAATAACTTGAAATATAGATGACGTCTCAAAAGCGTCTTTCCCTGGATCAGTAATTCCAAAAGATATTCTGCTTAATAGTTGAACAAAATCCATATAAATTTTTGGTGAACCAAAACGAACAATATTGTTTGTGAATGTTTTATTTTTACCTAAATCATAAAAGGTGAACACTCTTATGTTAGAATATTTTTTCTTAAGCATCCGATATAAATTAAAGTGGGAAGTTGTTACTCCCCCTGTACCATAAGGTGGAAAAGATGATGAAATAATAGCAATCTTTCTTTTACTTTTTGTCACAGATTTTTTCTGGCTAATAAATATTTCATGTCAACAAGCTTGTCTTGCCAATAAAGCCAATTTGTGGATTTGCCGGCTTCTCTGCAAACCAATACTCCCTCAACTCTAATATTTGACATTTTGTTGAAATTTCTTTGACAATTTTGTTCCATTCAATATGTTGGTCTTTGTAAGTATATATAACATTATTTTTGTAATAAACTTGTCTACTATTTTTCTAGTATCATCTGTTGAGTTATTATCTACAATCAGAACTTCTACATTTTTCTCTGGCTTTTTATTTTTCTAAAGTCCCTAAACATCTTTTAAGTAAGCGAGAACGATTGTGGGTGCAAAACCACAATAGTTAAATTTAATTTTATATGAAATTAAATTTAACTAGCACCATATACAAAAACATTCGAGGATATTTAATGAACACCGAGATTTTTTTTAAGCGGCTTTTAGTGACTATTACATACCAGCGATTTGCCATAATGTTGATGAATGTCTTTTTTGAAAGATAGTTTCGGTTGGAGTACCTCAAAATTTTAATTAAAATTTTATATATGCCATCTAATTCATCCATTTCTTCAACTGCCTTCCAATTTGCAAAACCATTAAATACAAAGAGTTCTTTTCTGTTTAGTTTCACCCCTACTTTATCCAAGGCTGTTTTTCGAATAATTAAAGTTGCCTTAAGTTTATTTTGTTTTTGTTGTTTTGTTAGTTTATGAAGACGGTATTTAATCAAACACTCTGGAATATTGTAAAACTTTGTTTTGTCCATTAACTCTACCCAAAGACCATAATCTTCTGCCCTCCTGTAATTAGGGTATTCTTTAATAATTGATTTTCTCATTATTACACTGGGGTGAATTAGGGGTGAATCAAAAATCATCATAGTTTTAATGTCGATATTTTCTACTGGGGCTTTCCATAACTCATTTTTTTCTCCAAAAGTTTTAGTCCAAGAACCGCACACCCCAATATCTTTATGTTTTTCCATAAAATCTACCTGTGTTTGAAGTCTGTTTTTAAAAGAAACGTCATCTGCATCCATTCTGGCTATATATTCACCTTTTGATCTCTTTATCCCTTTATTCAGAGATTTAATTAATCCGATATTTTTTTTATTGTTTATCAATTTAATCCTAGAATCTACATAAGATTTTATTATGTGCAAAGTATTGTCCGTAGATCCGTCATTAATGATAAGAAACTCAAAATCCTCATAAGTTTGATTTAAGATGCTTTCAATCGCATCACGAAGATATTTCCTTCCGTTGTGGACGGGCATTAGCACTGTTATTTTTCTGGAGTTTTTGTTCATATCATAATCCAACTTTTTAGTATTAAATCTTTGGTGTTTATGTTTTTGCTTCGAAACCATTTTTGAGGAGCAATAATAATTTTATCTTCATTTTGGTTAAGCCAGGCCCCCCACCAGCTGAAAGAGCTATTGGCAATTATATTATGCTTGCAGTGACTCATTAATCTCATATCTTCAAAGCTGTTTTTCCCTGTATTATGG
>SDBT01013097.1_pt1 | contig 13307 bp, 28 predicted proteins | sample 2277101 | NCBI WGS metagenome assembly SDBT01 (sample SAMN10404973, study PRJNA504765) | marine sediment metagenome | isolation source: marine sediment core GS10_PC15, 103 cmbsf | place: Arctic Ocean: Southern Knipovich Ridge | collected 2010 | reverse complement strand
ATGTTCTGGCCGAGAAGGAACTCGAACCCCTCTTCATTCCGAATCTTCTTTATCCATGCCCACAACCGCCGCCGATGGGAGACATTGTCCATATGAAAGACCGCATGGTGCATCTTGCAACTTCCAAGACGACGTTCTACGCTATTTCCTCCAGAAGCCCACTTACAGTCGGACGGCCATAGTGGTTCTCTCCACGTCAATCCACATGTTTGTACCAAGCTGTTCATACCTACAAAGTCTCTCCGGACCGAGAGCTTAGGGTGGAAGAACCGCTGCTTCGGGTGGCCCTTCACGATACCGTAGGTCTCAATATCTAGGGACAGGCGTCGTAACCGGTACTTAGGCAGCATCGGGGCGACCTCTATATCCAGGAGTTTGTCGAGTTCGTACTCCAACTTGCCGTCCAGGTAGTCGGCCAACATCTGGAGGTGCCGCTTGAGGGTCAGACCGGACGAAGGCTCTCGCTGAATGAACTCTGGGTGATAAGTCGAGAACACTCGTGACGGCTTGGGCATGGGGTCCGGTTCTTTCACAAGGTTGTGCCAGTCGGTGAAGTCGCCCTGCTTCATGCACGCTTTCTTGAGGGAAGTGCCCCATATTGCACGAGCGGCAGTACCGCCCACCGCTAGGATAAGAACCTCTTCATAATCCCGCTGAAGTTCTACTACATCAGCGAGTAAGAAGGCGTGACACGCCTTCAATTGAGTTTTGTTCGGGGTTCTGTTCCCTGGTGGGCGGCATCGTACCGCATTCGCACAATATACGTCGGCCTTCTGGTCGAGCTTGAAGAAGTCGATGTAGAGCTTTCGCAGGACATGTCCGGACGGCCCAACAAAGGGCTGATCTTTGAGGTCCTCGTTCCCGCCAGGAGCTTTACCGACTATCAACACGGCACGTGAATGAAACTGATTATCTACGAGCTTGGCTGACTTGTGTGATCTCACTAGACCATGCAGCGTGGTCGGGATACAGACCGTCTTGCACTCTTTGTAGAGGCCGCAACGGGTGCATGTCTTGTCCCGACTAAGCTGGATTACGTCAAGAGTTATCGTCATGTGGTGTCCTGCACTAAATTTCCAATCTCTTTAAGGGTCCTTCGTAAATCCTCAATTGTACGTTCATGGTCCTCGATCGTACTTGTCTGGTTGTCGATCTGATTCGAGCAAGAATCTACTCCGTCATCGTATCCCTCATCGTACCTGTCATCTGCCATTAGTCACCTGCCACCTCCTCCGAGGCATAAGCTAGGGCCTCTTCCATCTCATTATAGATAGCGTCAAGGAGTGCCTTTCCACCCTCACCAAAGTCATCCAGCCCTTCGTTAAATAGCTCAAGGACCTCCCAGACTTTGGCACAGACTCGACGTTCAGCTTCCTGGACTTCGTGGTCCACGTGTTCCTTGTCGAATTTAGCCTCACCTGCCATTACAGTGTTCCTTTGATGGGTGCCGACCGAGGACCCGACTCGCAGGCCCCGCTCGACGCCTCCTCGCCCTTGATTTAACTATACCTGCCGCAATGGCCGTTGTCAAGCCCTTTTAGAAAAAAAAATCTCGCCCTTGACTTATCTGGACCAAAATGCTATAATGCTAAGACGGGAACGAGTTCCAGGGGGTGTCGGATGCGAGTCGTTCGGCCCCCCTGGACCACCTTACAATCAAGGTCTACAGGAGACAAAAGCATGGCTTTTCGACTTACGCGAGTACACGGTAGAGATCAGGAGATAGAGCAGACCGAGCTTCTAACCGGCCTCACATTGGCGGATCCAACATACCAGACACAAGCAGAGGATATGGGAGGTGAGGATTTTGCGGCCGACGCCGACGCTCTGGAGATGAAGAAGTCCTTCGGCACTCCCTTTATCATTGAAGTTACGATGAACGCGGAGGAAACCGGTGGAGCAGGCACTGGAGTGCTGACCGCTCTCTCAGCAGGCGTTTCGGATGTCTTTCCAGTGTATGATGCGGACAATGCCGACAATACCGGCACTCCGTTCAAGTTCAAGGTGCTTGACTTTCATGCTGTACTGTTGGACGAGTCGGCGGGCTCTGCTGCTGACACTCTCCAGCTTATGCACGTTGCGACGGACACTACCACAGAGACGGCTATCACCGACGCGATTAGTCTGAATGCAGCAGACGATGCTCTTGTTCGTTGTGCTACTATTGACAACGACGCGGCGGTTATCGACTTGACCGAAAATCTTCGTCTGGACCTTGTCTTGGCGAACTCTAGCAACCACGCAACTTGCGTAAAGGTGACCATCACCTGTATGCGTTGCATCGCTGACGAATAGGATACGCCATGGCCGATTTCACAGTTCCTGCCAGCCTAAAGGCACAGGCAGCCAATGCAGTAACACTGAACGCCGCAATCGAAGGTAAGATCGTTAATCTCCAGTGTGCGATGCTCGAATTCGACTTCGATGAGAGTCGAGTTCCGGTAGACACGTATCTGGACCTGATCCCGGCGTCCCAGAACAAGTATGGACTCATCGTCACAGGTATCAAAGGGTTCATCACGGAGATTTTCGATAGTTCATCGGCAGTCCTCACAATCAAGGACGAGGCCGACAGTCCTAACACCCTTGCTACACTGACACCTGCTTCGGCGGACGATGTCGGCGAGTTAGTGAAATTTGGGGCGAGCGGCTTTACGGCTGAGTGGGAAGCCCTTGCGGACAACTCTGATTATACAGGCCACATGGTCGAGGCGGGAGTGGCTGTCCAGGCGGCACTCACAACTGCAACTACTATCGTAACCGGGAGACTCCTGGTTCTGGTCGAATACTACGCAATCCCGAGCAAGGAGTAGACTATGGGCTTGGTAATTCTTGGACAGAGTGGGGGTCCGACCCAGCTTTCGGCCAACGACGATGTGATTGGACTTATGACCCAAGTGCCAGAAGGTGCTGTTAAGCACAGCGATGGAGGATTGACTAATGCGGACGGCGGCTCTGCGTTTGGCTCTCCGATAAACCTACTGGCCTACGTCACGCATGATACGACCCATGCTGCACAGACCACAACCGTAACCTATACTTCGGATGGTATGCCGTACAAGCTGCGAGTCCTGGGCGTAAAGATTCGTTGTCTTGCAAACCGCTCCGAGGATTTTCGGGGTGGTTACGGATACATCCGTGCCGCAGTTGAAGACGGCGATGGCAGCGGTGTATGGTCCAGCATCCTCGACATTGAGGACCTAGGCAGCATGGAAGCTGGAGACGTGAGAGAACAGACCGTGATTGAGCACAGTAACGCTGTGATCGATACGGATGAGGGCCTACGAGTCAAGGTGACTTCGTCGGCTGATAGCTACGGAACTAACCCCACTGCCTCGTTCATCGTCGAGTTGCAGTGTCTCAGGGTCCTTTAACAGGAAAGAACGACTATGTCTTTGATCACACGACCGAACGAGATTAACCTTCACTGGCAGGCCGGAGCGAACGGTCTTGTAGGAGCGGATTCAACAGCAGTCCTCCTAGAAGACAAGAACTTTGAGCTTTCCGGAACAAGTGCGACCGATGCTGATTGTGCATACGACGATGACCACGGTCTAGCCCTCGAAACGGCTGGCGGTGCGACAGACTCCGAGCAAGTCATTATGCTTCCCCAAGCGGGGGCAGACGATGTTAGCCTGTGGCGAGAAATTGCATGGACTACGGATAATCTACCTGAGTATGAAGCGGTTATCCGAATGAACACCCTAATCGCTCTCATGGAGTGCGAGGTAGGTCTGGTGCTCACAATGCCGTCACCGTTTGACGCCGACACCGACGCCGATCAGTGTAAGTTCACGTATCTCCAGGGCACAGATACCAACTGGCAAGTCTCTGTTAGTGTGAACAACGTCAATAGCTCACATGATACCGGCGTTCCTGTGGTTGCCGACACGGTATACCACTTCGCTCTCCGTGTTGGACGTGACCGAACTTGTCGCTGCTACATCAATGATCGTCTGGTTGCTGTTACAATACCCCTCAAGACCGGAATTGATCTCCTTCCGACTGTGGGAGTTCAGGCTGGTACGGCTACGTTAGCCGCAAAGATTCATGTCCGCCAGTTGGCGATCAAACGCGAACTAGCTGACTAAGTCTGGTACCAACTGAGACAGGAGATACTCGATGGGTAGAATAAGAGTAGGCCCCCCTAGACAGGGCACCGAGGCTGCTGCTGGAACGGATAACAGTCTTACGGATCCCCGAATCATTCTCTTTGACCCCCCTGTCCGACCCTGCATTGTCGCAAACGGGACCGGGAACGGTAATAACGTTCGGATAAAGATCAATACCGAACTGGATGGTTCAGTGTCTAACGACTTCGACAACGACTCCGACGACGACGGCCCGGGACACATCACTATCCTCGATGGAGAAACTGCTGACGCCAGCCTGGGAAACAACCTTGCTGTTCACAGTGTCTCGATTGTAACATTGGACGGAGCGGATGACCTCGACCTCATAACGGTGGTCGGCTGGAGGGATTAGGAATGCCCCTCTATGTCGTAGACGCAACTGAGAAGGCTCTTTACGAAGTGGGGTTTGATGGATCGAACCCCACTAAGTTGTTCAATACCGTAACCCAACCCCCCTACTTCCCGGTCTATGATCCCACTCTCAACAGGTTTTTCTATGCCCAAGTTGATGTTTATAGTATCAACTATGATGGGACTAGTGAGACTCGAATTGTAGACACTCCCTCCTCTCCGGGGCAAGGAGATATCGACCTCGTCAATGGTAAGTTGTACTACCCTCTAACGAATGAAGGTCAAATAAGGAAGTGCGACTTCGACGGAGGAAACGACGCCCTCGTATTCTCTCCAACCTCCACAAGGCCGACTAGATGCCAGATAGACCTATCAGGAGGAAAGGTTTATTGGGTTTACAAAGAACCAGGAAACAACACCCTAATTCTGCGGGCTGACTTTGACGGAGGGAACGAAGAGACTCTAGTAACGGAGGCGGATGCCGCAGTAAATGAAGGAATCGAGCAACTTGACTTAGATCTCGTTAATGACAAGATGTATTGGACCAACTCCACTGCGGACAACGTAAAGAGAGCTAATCTAGATGGAACCGACAAAGAGACCATCGTTACTCCGGCGGGTAACGATGTTTGGGGTTGTGCCGTTGATGGGACAGAGGGCAAGGTCTACTGGACCGAGGGAAACCCCAAAAATGTGAGGAAAGCAGACCTCGACGGCTCTAACGCGGAAACCATCTGGGAGGGTGGAACATTTCCTGCATATCTTCTTGCTGTAGGAGCCGGAGCAGCGTCTGATGTAAGGAAAACTCGATGGAGTCCTTGGGTCTACCGGCAAGGACCAGGTAGATCATTTGGGCAAAGTCATCACACGTATCCGTAATGAAAGACACGAGCGGAAAACTTGTAGCAGCACTGGCCGCAGGACTGGTGTCCATGTTGGTCTTAGCAGCAACAGCAGGGGCAACCTTCCCCACCAGGAAGAATGTCTCAAAGCAGATTAGCCTGGAGTCCCCTTATGTTAAGGACCAAAGCCTCATTCTGTATCGCCTGGAACAGATCGAACTCAAACAGGACGAGATACTCAAGCGACTACCATTCGTTCCCGTGCCCACTGACGGATAAGGTTTATCTAGGGAGGTTGGAGTGCTTGAACTACTAAACCAGATTCTGTCACTCATTCAAGATATTCTTATTACCCCCTCTATCTGGCTCTTTCCGTTCAAATGGATCATTGTAGAACCTGGAGAGGCTGCCCTCCGCTATACTTGTGGAAAGCCTGGAGAGATGTTAAATGAGGGAGTCCACTTTGGAACCTCTACACAGATTCTCATCAAGGAACATGTTCACACTCGCATAGCTCCTAGTGATCCCGTCGCCGTCCTTACTAAGGATGGAACTCCTCTCAAGGTCGATGTTGTTATCACATATGGGATCCCCCACCTCGTAAACTTCTTTGGTACTGCTGAGGATCCAGAACAGCATCTCGCCGCCGTGGCTGAGGCTGCGGTCCGATCTGCCATATCTTCTCGTACCTTTGTTGAGATCGTTGCTGACTCTTCCAACATTGAGACCGAAGTCCGAAAACAGGTTGCTGAAGCAGTGTCAGGTTGCGGCATCAAAGTGAAGAGAGCCCGGCTCCAAAACGTCAAACTACTTCCGGACTATGTCCGTATGACCGATAAAGTCACGCCTGTGATCGATTTGCTGCCACCCAAAAACATTCCTAAATAAATTTGACAGCCGGTATCTCGAATGCTATACTTCAACTGTTGACAATAATTGGGCCGTTGCAGAAAGGAGAGAAGTATGGATCCCATAAACGCACTTTTTGGGCCGCCTCTTGTGCCTCCCGCAAAGCTCAAAGTATATGCTCCGAACGGAGACACCAAAGAGATTATAGGATTCCTGAGTCTCAGAGTCCATCAAGCCTATCCAGGTATAATTGAACTTTTCTTGTGCTCTGAGAATGGCACTAGTGAGATATTGAACAAAAAGGTCGTAGTCAAGAATATGGAGACGGGGATGGTCTGCTACGATCCTCGCACCTGTATCACTGTATCTAAATCGGAGAAGAGGTGGCTTGCTGAAAATCCCCACTGGCCTGCAATTCTGGAGTTATGGGACAACCCAGTAGGTGAAGAAAGTGAGGGGTTAAATCCTTACGGGAACGAGTTAGGTTAGGGAGAAGATGTTATGTCGGATCTAAGTTATGATCGCTGCCCACACGATGATATAAAGGTTCTCTTGGCTGAGATAGGTAAAAATCCTGATACAGATCAATCCATCGAACTAAGTTTGGGCGGGGTGGCCAGCACGGTAGCAATCCAGTCGGCCATTTTGACTCTGGGCACGTCTATGAAGGCGGGCCATGAGAAGGACTTTCTAGATAAGATTGCCTTAACCCTGTGCGGTAAGCTAACTTCGGACCCCCATGCCATCTGTCCGTTGCTTACAATTTGTTTAATGTGCCTACTAATGCTACAAAACGAAGGGGGTGTAGAGTTCGACGAAGAGGGAAGTGTTGTCATTACACCTCGGGACAATTCGGTAGGTCCCAATGCTACGTGCATGTACAATAACGATAAATGGGAGAATGATAATGGGAAGGATGAAGGAACTCTGGGTGGAGATGGGATGTCCGACGGAAGCGGAAATGGAGAAGGTGAATCGGATGGCGAGGGCATTGGACCGACTTGACGTCTTTGCCACCTCACAACCGGGTCCCATGTTCCCGTCTCCCTACTCTACAACTATGTCTGTCTTCAAGCAGGTGAAGGTGAAAATATTCTCAGGAGACGAGGAGTTTACGTGTGAGATAACAGTTGCTTTCGATTCAAGGGGTCTAACACTGCCAGAGGCACAATTGAAGTCCGTAGCCGAGAAGAGGTACGGATCCTCAATTAGGCAGTATATACAGTCTAAAGGTGGAAAGCGGTTGCCCATAGGTGTACAACATACCGGGGGGCTCCATTCAGCAAGTGCTAGATCTTTTAAAATGCAAGAAGTAGCCAAAGCGATAGCGAAGGCCGAAGCCCGGGCGTTCTATGGCCCTCCAATTTCTGAACCTGAACCTGAACCTAAGGACGAATGCGAGACGGACAAGCCCGAAGGTACTCGTAATGTGGACAAGTTTCTCAAGGAACAACAGGACAAGTTGTGGAATCGGTAACTAAAAGGGAGAAAAGTAGTGTGTATACGTGAGTTTAGTCAGGTCGAATGCCGTAGAAAAAGGAAGTTTAAGGCCTACAAGATCATAACTAGGGATGGGAGGCCCGATATTATGGGTGGAAACCTCTACGGGCCGGGAGTGTGTGTTCCAAAAAGCCCCCATGCCACAACAGTAGAACAGTATTACTCATTCTATACTGATGAGCCCTATGTTAAGCATACAGCACTTCATGTGCTTCGCAATAAGAAGGCGGTAGCAAGTTGGATGCATCCTTCGTCCACCTCAGTAATCATTGAAGTTATTGTGGACCCAGCCGACGTAATTGTGGCTGATAAGGAGCAAATGGCAGTGACCAAGCTAACGATCACTCCAGAGGCATGGGTTAACGCTGGATTTGCCCCCAAGAAAACACAACGAAGGACAATCTAATGTGGGCCGAATATCTCATGCTCTTACTCCAAGTGTTCTGTTGTTGCGAGGCCTGCCTCCGAGGTATGTGGTGGAAGGCTCTCTACTGGTTTGGTGCATTCCTGTTGACGATAGCAATTGTGAAAGGACTCAAGTCGTGATGGGACATAGGGAGAAGCTCAAGAGCGGGGACGAGTATGACGCTTTAACCAAGGCTCGTCGTTTCTATGGGCCTGGTGCCGGTGTGGTCAAAAGGATCAAGAGGGTGTTCTGGAAGCGTATCCGGAGCAGGATTCGACAGGCAATGGGAAAGTTGAAGTCGTGAAGCTGCGTTTGGGGATGACTGGTTACACAGTAATGTGGACTCTGGCATTCTGGTTTTCCAGGTCGCCCTGGGTCGTTGTCCCCCTGTTCTTTGTGGTGTATCCATTTGGGAAGTGGGCACAGGCAATAGTTGACAAATGTAGAAAAAACTGAGCTTGCTATTTGACTTTTCATACGGCATGGTGTATGCTTGAGTTGATGGCAATGGGGCCATTTGGGGATAACACAATGGACATAAACTTCATCATGGCATACGAAGCGGGAGAGCTTGACGAGGAGGCAATCATCGCCGGGTTCCAGAAGGGCATCGACGATGGTACGGTCTGGCAGTTGCAAGGTTGCTATGGTCGCATGGCACGGGCCTTGATTGAAGGGGGCCACTGTACCGCAAGGCTCAGTCACATTGCAAAGAAGGGCGGGAACTGATGTTAAGTAAGATTCTATGCCGTGCTCGGACTCGCAAGTTTGTTCTCCAGAAGTTGCGGAGTATGAGACCAGACCTTACTCGGGTGAGTAGTAACCTTCTAGACCAGTACGAGACTCTCCTCCGAGATATTATCATGGAAGATGTTAATAATCACTCAAGCAGGGGGAAGACGTTCAATGAGAGTGCCTTTATGCAGTGGAGAGTTATGAGAAGGAAACAGTAATGCCATGGTATCTACAGGCATATATCATCCTGTTTGGGATGGTTGTTGTGGTAGCACTTATCTCGGTTTGTATGGACATCGCTAACGGAAGGGACAAAGAAAATGACAGAGTTCGACGCAAAAGGACGAGGGGTTCATACGGCCAGGACAAGACTAGAGGCCTTTAAGGGTAAGAAGGCTAAGGAAAAAATAACGATCCGTGGTTACTATTTGTACAGGTCGGCAGCGTGTGGGCAATTGGCTGGCAACTCTCAGGCTAAATGTGTCTGTGGGTACAAGATACGAGGACCGAACCACGAGGAGGGGACTCATCATAAGATGCTTCACCCGTCCTTGAGGAGGGTGAACAAGTAGGGTCGAAAGACAATTTCCTGTAATAGTCTTGCCCTCTCTAGGGTGGTAAGACAAACGAGACGGGGCGAGTGTGGTTACCAGATCATACTCGCCTCTATTGCGTTACCATATATAGCAACACGCCGTAGCACCTATCGGACACAAAAAAATCTTTGCACATCGCTTGCTTTCCCCTTGCAGGTATGCTACACTCTGAATGTCGGCACGCGGGACCGGCAACGGGTGACAGTGTCAAGAGACGCGGCCCGAAGATACCGCAAGGGGATATAGACAATGACGAACGACAAGAATACCGCAACAAAGGCACCAGAGGCTCCGGTTAGTGCGTTCGGTCCGGATAATCTTCGGATTGAAGAGGCGGAAGACAAGGTAACCATCACCTTTGACCCGCGTGTTGTGTTGGGCACGTTCAAAGGCGGACGCAACCGAATTGCCAGTACCGGAGCATTCGAGAAACTCCGAAGCAGTGGTGTCCGTGTAATGCTACATGTTGGAACGATCATCGGCTAGACCTATAATACCGGACTCTCAAAACATAGCTTAGGGACCGAAGTTCCACCTAAGAATGAGAGTCCGGACTTATCGGCCTATTGTGGGCTGTGTAAAGGGGAATGATGCAACTCATCGGACTTGCCATGTTGGCAGTATTTGTTCTAGTCGTCGGGGCAATGATAGAGGGGGACTAGTTATGAGACGTACCTATTCGATAGGGTGGCGAAAGCGGGGATATTATCAGACAGAGCTGATCTACGCCATCATTATCGGACTAGGCGTTCTCTGGTTTTGGATGTAAGGGGGTATGTAATGGAGCTAGGATTCGTTCTGTTTATCTGTTACATCTGCTACGAATTACTAAACGGGAAAGGGAAGTATTGATTATGGGACATAGAGTAAGACTAGTGATACCGACCGATAACGAGCAGGAGATAGCTCCGATAATCGGTCGAGTCATTGGACGCTGGGACGGATGTACGGTCACTTCGGGGTATGGATGGTGGAATAGCGGCGATAAGACGATCCGAGACAAGTTATCGGTCCTGGAGTGTAGCCTAGGGGTATGGGACCAAAACGCCCGAGAATGGTGGCACTGTTTATCGGACGTTGTTCGGGTTCAACAGAATCAGGAGTGTGTGTTCTTATCGGTCGTTACGGAACACGCTGAGCTTATCTATTCGTCTGATAAGAGGGAGCCAATCGGTGATCAGTTATCGGTTACAATGTAGGCGTGCCCATGTGGATGCCCTAGGTACGCCATTCTAACAAAGAGGGATTGAATTATGAAACCGGATAGGCGTAAGGCATTCAAGTACCGAGGGATAACCATTATTCCTATTGACACAACTCCCGCTGAATGCCATGTACTAGGGGGTGTTATCAGGATGCGTCACCGGTGGTGGAAGACAACGCTGGGCCAGGGGGATATACTCGCTGGCACTAAGAGAGATATGCGGCAAATTATCAACACCCACAAGCTCACTAGTTCTTGGCAATGGATGAAAGTGAGGGTTGAATTATGACCAAACAAGAATTTGCGGAGTATGAGCGATCATTCAGGCGGGGGTTGAAGGGTCTAACCCATGTGTCGTCCGGTGCGTGTGCAGGCTGTGCCGATTGCTGTGAGGATTATGAGTACGATGCTAATCAAGAAGAATTCCAAGTAGAGCCGGAAAACTGGTTCTCTAAGTCTAGCTGTGAGATATGCAGTTGTAGCCTCGCGGGCGATAGATATCCGGTCCACGCAATCGATAAAGACGGGAACATTGTACACCTTGACGCTTGCCCCGATTGCGTGTACTACAACGAGTATGGGCAGCTTGACAACACGACGATGATCGGCCTTGGGTAACTCGTTCCCGCTAAGGAATGAAAATGAGGATTGAATTATGACGGTTAAAAAGCTAATTGAGAAGCTACAAGCGGTGACAGATAGTTCGGTTGAGGTTGTTGTTGAGGTAGTCGGTGAATGCTGCGGATGCAAGGATTCCATGTGTGGGATGTTTCCAGAGAGACACGTCCCCGAAATACGAGACCTTCTCACTATTGTGATCATCGGCACTTGACTCAGACGAGGATGGATGATATACTCTAGACGCAAAGCTGGTTGAAGCTGGCAAGGTCTAATCGAGAGGGGTCTATCATGCTCATATAACATGTAGTCGAGCGAGACTGTGGCCGTGTGATTCGTCTTGAAAGCGGGTTGCACGGCCTAGCTTATAAGCTGCCATAATGGCAGGAAAGTGAGGATTGAATTATGAAACACTTGATGCATCATGACGAATCGCACCCTATTCGCTTAGAGTGTGACTTAGGCGACCGGCCACGTAAAGTCAAGTCAACGGACCTAGTGTTCGACATTGATAATGTGGAGTGTGATGTGTGTATACATGCTCGACTACGCTACGTTGAGGATCAAGCAGCACAGTGTAGGATGGTCATACGTCGTCGGTGGGCAGTGGAGCTCAACATCTGTTCACTGTGCAAGGTTGACAATTCGCACTGTGAATGCGGCGGGTGACTCATCCCCGCTAAGGAATGAAAATGAGGATTGAATTATGAAAGTCTATCACGAACATCCAATCGATAAGGATCGGGCAAGAACCAAATGTGCTAACGACCGGAGGAATCGTAAGCAGTGGTTCGCTATCCGCGACGAGATAAAGCTACGACACAAGCAAGAGGTATCGGAAGCCTACGATCTATGGTTAGCTAAATGTGCTCGTTCCCGCAAGGGATGAAAGGGAGGGTTGAATTATGATGCTCGTTATGACGGACAAGCAAGCGGTCAAGCTGGCACAACTAAGTCGCCGAACCGAGGACGGTATCGACTTGGCGACTTGGATCAACGATTCGTTCGCTGATGGTTGGATCATCGGCGAGTATTGCGGTATGACGATGGGAATCGGACCGGACGGAGACTCGCACACTTGACACCGGGCTCGGGGTATCCTACACTCTGGTAGGCAATGGTGCCTAGGAGGTTGAAACGATGATCACGAGATTGACGGTCACGCCGACAGGAACAGAGGGTGACGGGTGCTCACTGGTGGTTGCGAATATCTACCACAATGAGAGGGAGGTAAAGGCCGTAATGGACGGCATGCAAGCGGTACTTGACTATGCCTATGGGTGCGGGTCGCACACGGTGGAGCACACGCGAGTAGCAGAGGTTGACAGCCTCTAGACCGATAACGGATCAACAAGGGTGCGGGCACGTCGTCCGCTATCCTTGTGCCTATCAAGGTCCGATAGACTGCCATTATGGCAGGGAAGTGAGGGTTTAATTATGGGACGAACGATTCATTCAAGGTGGACTAAGCCACTAAGTAAAGCACAGATTGAGGCTGTTCTTAGGAGGGTGGTTTCCGATCCGCTTCAGAGGAGAATAGCTTTATGCAACAATGCGGCGTCTCTCCAGGCTGCTGGGTTGTCCATACCTCTGATCGCACAAGAGCTAGAGGTTTGTGGTACTACAGTATCAAACCTCTTGCGGGAACACGACACAGAGGAGTATGTCATCGGTTCCCGCATAGCTGGGGCGACACATGGGAACACTAGCAAGCATCCTCGCAAGGTGCCCCGTAATCAAAACACTCGCTACTTCTCCAAGAGTGGAAAGCTCAAAGGTCGCGGAGCATATGGCAAGGGGAGAAAACTAGCAAAGTAGAAGCTAGACTTCAAGGTAGGAGGCTCACCGCCTCCTGCCTTTGTACCCACCAAGGTCCGATAACTCGTTCCCGTTGATAGGCTCATCATGGTGGGCATACCACATGTAGTGTGCCACATGTAGTACGCTATATGTAGTACGCTATATGTGGTGTGCCATATGTAGTATGTGCCATAATGGCAGGCCCCCCTAGCTATCGGACTGCCATAATGGCAGGCGAGAACGGGAGGCCGGGGCATGTGGGTACTATTGCCC
>SDBT01013096.1_pt1 | contig 13308 bp, 13 predicted proteins | sample 2277101 | NCBI WGS metagenome assembly SDBT01 (sample SAMN10404973, study PRJNA504765) | marine sediment metagenome | isolation source: marine sediment core GS10_PC15, 103 cmbsf | place: Arctic Ocean: Southern Knipovich Ridge | collected 2010 | reverse complement strand
TTTTTTTTTTATTTATAAATATTTTTAATGTTTGTCAACCATTGGAGCGATACATTAGTGATTGTGTCATTGTAAATCAGATTGAGTACTGTGAGATTTGTCAACAAAAGAATGGATGAGTCCGTGATAGTGTTATTGTTCCCAAGACCGAGTGCAGTGAGGTTTGTTAACCTTTGAACGGATGAATCTGTGATAGTGGAATTGTACCAAAGATTGATATCAGTAAGGTTTGTCAACCATTGAACGGATGTATCTGTGATTGTGAAATTGCCTTCGAGATTGAGTTTCGTGAGGTTTGTCAACCATTGAACGGATGAATTTGTAATTATGGAATTGCGACGAAGATTGAGTTCCGTGAGGTTTGTCAACCATTGAACGGATGAATCTGTGATTGTGCGAATGTTCCAAAGATTGAGTTTCGTGAGGTTTGTCAACCATTGAATGGATGCATCTGTGATTGTGCGATTGTATTCAAGGTTGAGTTGTGTGAGGTTTGTCAAGCATCGAATGGATGTATCTGTGATTGTGCGATTAGCAGCAAGAGTGAGTTGCGTGAGGTTTGTCAGGCATCGAATGGATGAATCTGTAATACTGTCATTCCCTCTAAGATTGAGTTTCTTGAGGTTTGTCAAGTATAGAACGGATGCATCTGTGATTTTTTCATTGCGCCAAAGATCGAGTTGAGTGAGGTTTTTCAAGCATTGAACGGATGCATCTGTGATTGTGGAATTGAAACAAAGATTAAGTTGAGTGAGGTTTGTTAAATATTGAACGGATGAATTTGGGATTGTACAATTGTGATAAAGATGGAGTTTCGTGAGGTTTGTCAACCATTGAACTGATGAATCTGTGATTGTGGAATTGCTACTAAGATCGAGTTCCGTGAGGTTTGGAAATTTTTGAATTGATAAATCTGTGATTTTGTAATTGCCTTCGAGATTGAGTTTCGTGAGGTTTGTCAACCATTGAACAGATGAATCTGTGATTGTGTCATTATCCCAAAGATTGAGCTCCGTGAGGTTTGTCAACAATTGAACGGATGAATCTGTGATTGTGAAATTGTTAGAAAGATCGAGTTGAGTGAGGTTTGGAAACTTTTGAATCAAAGAATCTGTCTGGAGAGTGTAATGAATGGAATTGATCGAGGTCACTAAATGGGGACTAAGAATGGACCATTTGCGAGAAACAGATCGCCATGTACATAAACGTTTTGGATCCTTCCCAAAATATTGCAGAATCACAATAATAATATCCTCTGGTAATATCATCATCATCATCATCATTTTCTGGATATCACAAGCACAGGTTTTTTGTTTTTGATATGTGCAGAAAACTTTATCATCAGTTGCACTTCTTTTCATTTTTTTTTTTTTTTTTTTTTTTTTTTTTTTTTTTTTTTTAATTTTTTTTTAAAAATATATTTTTTTTTTTTTATTTTTTTTTTTTTTTTTTTTTTTGGAAGTAAAATTATTTAAAAAAATAAATTTTTTTTAGTATAAATGGATATTTCCAATTTTTTTGGAAAATCTCAGCCGCATAAAAAATTTTCAAAATGTTCGACTTTGACCCTGGTGTGCGAATAAGTTCACTTATGAAACGACAAACAATAGTTATGACGTCATACCTTTTTTTGAAAAAAAAAATTAAAAAAATCGATTTAAATTTATTTTTATTAAAAATTTATAATTAGTTTGTTCAATAAAAATAATAATTTTTTTTTTTTTTAAAAACAAAATGGGTATAGCACTTATTGGTGCATTGTTCTTTGGTTGTGGGATTGGTGAACCTCCATTTCCTGTTATGAAATGGATTAGAAGCTGGCGCGTTTGGTTATTTATTTTAATTACACTTTCGATTTATTGCGTCTATTGTAGCTATCCAGATAAGAATAATGTACAAGAAATATCCAGGACAATATTGAATAGTTAAAAAACATACTAAACTTATAAATAAACGTTATTATTTTGATTATTATATTCTCTGTTACATTTTCTTTCTATTTTGTAATTATTTTTGGTGTGTGAATAATTTCACTTTTGAAATCACAAATAATATTTTACATGAATAGTACTATTTTAAAGTGAAAAATTCAAAAAAATATATTTCAATTATTTTTATTTAATCCTGGTTATTTTTACGTAAAAAACCAATTACCAATTATCAATTATCAATTATCAGTTATCAGTTATCAGTTATCAATTATCAGTAATCAATTATCAATTATCAATTATCAATTATCAATTATCAATTATCAATTATCAAACAAAATTTATGCGGCAATGTTGAATGGATGCATCAGTGACTGTGAAATTGTTTTTAAGATTGATTTGTGTGAGATTTTTCAACCATTGAATGGATGAATCTGTGGTTGTATCATTGTAACTAAGATTGAGTTGTGTGAGATTTGTCAAATATTGAACGGATGCATTGGTGATGATGTCATTGTTACAAAGATTTAGATAAGCGAGGTTTATCAAACATTGAACGGATGAATCTGTGATTGTGGTATTGGATTCAAGATTTAGATGAGTGAGGTTTGTCAAGCACTGAAGGGATGCATGAGTGATTGTATAATTGTGAGCAAGATCGAGTTGCGTGAGGTTTGTTAAGCATTGAAGGGATATATCAGTAATGGCGGCATTTCTCCAAAGATCGAGTTCCGTGAGGTTTGTCAAACATTGAACAGATTCATCTGTGATTGTGGTATTGACAGAAAGATCGAGTTCTGTGAGGTTTGTCAACAAAAAAACGGATGAATCGGTGATGGTGGTATTTTCAGCAAGATCGAGGTGCGTGAGGTTTTTCAGTAATTGAACGGATGAATCTGTGATTATGTTATTGTGATAAAGACCAAGTTGAGTGAGGTTTGTCAATAATTGAACTGATGAATCTGTGATTGTGGAATTATAACGAAGATTGAGTTCCGTGAGGTTTGTTAACAGTTGAACTGATGAATCTGTGATTGTGGGACTGAAAGCAAGATCGAGTTTTGTGAGGTTTGGAAACTTTTGAATGAAAGAATCTGTTTTGAGAATAGAACGAATGAAATTGATCGAGGTCACCAAACAGGGACAAAGAATGGACCATTTGTGAGAAACGGATCGCCATGTGCATAAAAAAATTGGATCCTCCCTAAAATATTGAAGAATTACAATGATAATATCCTCTGGAAATATCGTCGTTTTCTGGATATCACAAACATAGGTTTTTTGCTTTTGATATGTGAGGAAAACTTTATCATTGGTTGCACATCTTTTCATCTCTGTTTTTTTTTGCTTTTAAAATAAGAATATTTTTTTTAAAATAAATGGACATTTTCCGATTTCAAATTTTGGAAAATCTCAGCCGCATAAACTTTTTCAAAAATGTTCGACTTTGACCCTGGTGTTCGAATAAGTTCACTTATGAAACGACAAACAATAGTTATGACGTCATGCTTTTTCTTGGAAAAAAAATTTGAAAAAAAGAATTAAATGAAAAAAAAAATTGAAAAAAATCTCAGCCGCATAAAATTTTTCAAAAATGTTCGACTTTGACCCTGGTGTTCGAATAAGTTCACTTATGAAACGACAAACAATAGTTATGACGTCATACCTTTTTTACAAAAAAAAAAATTGAAAAAAATAGATTTAAAATTATTTTAATGGAATATGGTCACAGGTCACAGGTCACATTAAAAATATATATTTTATTGATTTATTTTTGCTTTAAATGTTCATGTTCTTTTTATAATGATTGATTGATCGATTGATTGATTAACTGACGATTATTCATTTTCTATAAATTGCTTGTTGTTTTATGTAATCTGATGCAGATGCTGAACGAGAAGCTTCTCGTTCTCCTGACCTTTTACTGATAGATCTACCTCTTTCTTCTTCTTCTTCTTCTTCTTCTTCTTTATTATTATTATTCTTCTTCTTCTTCTTCTTAAAACTATTTGTATTTTTTACATGGTTATATTTGTTGCTTTTGTTTTTATTTTTATTTTCTTTTATGAAACTATGTAAATCAGAAGATTTTGATTTATGTTTTTTGATTTTAAACCATATACCTTTTTGGTTTAATTTGACATCTTTAATAAAATCTTGTTCCCAAAAAATGTCGCTAATGTTTTTAAGACTTAATTGAAATGTTGCAGAATCCCAATTATAATGAATAGTATATCCTTTTTTTGTATTGGATAATTTAACAACATTGAATTCTGGCATTGATGGTTGTAAGGTGGAAAATTTATCATTTACCCAATCTAAATTGTCTTTATCTTTTTCATTTGTAACAACAGTCAAATCTAAATAATTTTCTAATTCAACAGATTTTATTTTATATCTTCTTCCATCTTTGCCACGTATAGACTCACCAGGGTTCATAATAAAGTTGTAAAAATACTGAACAAAACTGAACAACGGAATGATGATGATTATGATCAAATAGAACAATCAGTTAAAAACCCGTTTTATCTACATTTGATGTTACAGTTTTTGATATATATAGTTTTTTATAATTAGAAAAAAAATCTGCAACAATGATAATATATCTTATTATATCGATACATCGATACATCGTACTATTTAAACAACGTTGTTGCAACATTTATTGTTAATGTTTTAAAACATTAAATTAGGGAGAAAATATAAAATTAAAAAAACAACAATAGTAAATAATGATATCATAAAGTATTTTTTTTTATCTCTTTTTTCATTGACTGAAATTATCTTTTTAACATTTTCAATATCTGTGTCGTCTGATACTTTTTTCAAGCATTCATCAAGCTCATTAATATCTATTTCAATATATATAAGTAAACTATTATCAACATCAAGTTTAATTACAACATCAAACAACAAAAATGGAAAATCAAAATAATCGGATATTTCATCAAAATAATTCATATGCATTTCTTCTAAATTTATAAGAACAGCTTTTAATGATTTGTGTCCCCTAGCTGTAATAGTGCTGTTTTCAAATTTACTTATTACAACATTCTTTTCATGTTCTGAATTAAAATTTTCGAAAAAATCTATCAACAGATTTTTCCCTATTTGTCTGGCTTTTTCTAGTTTTTCAGGTTTTTTTGTACGAGACATTTTTATATACAATATAATTTATAAGTCTCTCTCTCAATTCAAAACAAATCAACTGAATAGTTACCAAAATAATTACTGTAAAAATGGTTACCAAAACCAAAATAATTACCATAAAACATATTGATTGTCGTTATTGATGGTATTATTATTAAAAATAAATAATAAAAAAAATAAATAAAAGATATTTTTTTATTTTTTTATTTTTTTTTTATTATCATTATTCATGTATTTCTGTTTTCTACTATTTTATATTTTTTTACAAACAGGTGAATATTTACATTGTCTTTTCCTGTTTTTTTGCTGCAATATTTTACCAATTTTTTAAGTTTTGTCATGTTGGGATTTAGTGAAATATTTAACTTTGTCCAGTAATCTGATCTATTGATTGTTTTTGTGTCTGTGAACCATATATAAATCCAAGTAAGGAGTCTGGCACTATCAGCAATGTTGTTTTCAAAAAATTGAAGTTCTTTTTTATTTATGATTGATAAAACTTCAGATGGAGTAATGATGCCATCCCAATTCTTATCTATTTTAAGCAATGTTTCTAAAAATTTACACACATATTTATCAAATGATTTTTTACTTTTACTGTTGCCTTTGGCTGTTGGACTTATAAGGTTCCACGATTTTGCTCTATCGGTATTAGTTAAAAATCCCTTGCCATTAGGAAGAGTGAGGTACCAAGTTGAGCCATAACGACGAACAATATCTAAAAAAGCGTCATTATGACAAAGAAAAGGATACCCTTTAGCAGTGCATTTACATAACTTATTTAAATTCGTTGGATCTGGATATTCAAATCTGTCAGATAAAAAATTAAAACCATATTTGTAAGTAATTGATTTTAAGGCTTTTTCATGACGTGAAAGATGATTTTGGTGTTTGCATATATATTTTACATCAATATCAGTGTCTGTGGTACATAATGTTCCTTCCTTAAGCAAACATAGAGTTCTACCACATAATAAATAAGGGATACAATTATGTTTTAATCCGTGATTAATGATTAAATTACCAAAATTTTTAAACATTTCCTGTATTTTTTCTTTGTTATAATGTGTTCTAGTCTCGGTGAATTCAAATATTTTTTGGTTCATCCAGTCACATTCATATAGAGGTCTACCAAGGAACTTTTCGACAAGCTCAATATATGTTATTCGTTCGTCATCGTCGTCGTATTTAACATTTTTTGTTTTATTTATGGAAAGGGTTGTATTTAAGTATGATGATAACCTATATGGAGGATATGAACTCATATTATCATTGTTACATTTATGAATGATGTGAAATTGGACATAAAATATGAGTAAGTGAATAACCAAACCAACACATGTAAATATGGATACCTTAGATTTCACAGAAAAATGGACCATGTGAGTATACAATAAAAATAAAATTCTTTATCTTATAGCCTTTAATTTAAAATTTAATTTTATTATTTAGTTTATTATTGTTATTATTATAATATTAAATAAATAAATCAATAAATAAATAAATAAATCAATAAATAACAATGGGGTTTTATTGTTTTATTTGTGGGGGAACGTGAAATTTGGGCATATAAATCTAAGTCACAACAAAGAGTATGTATTTATTGCACGGCAGAAAAAATAGAAAGTAATATATAAAAGTGCCCCTATAACCCTTATCACCACCATAAAAACAACCGCTCAAACTAAATTATTATAAAATAATACAGCAGAGAAACTTGATGATATTGTACATAAACAACATAATGAAGATTTTGATTTTGATTGTGATTGTGATTTTAAAGATACATTTGATGACAATATGGATGATGATAATATATAAACAATTTATTATTAACTTGAAATATGTTAAATGAGAAAAAAAAGAAAGAAAGAAACAAACAAATAAATAAACATTTTTATTTCAATAAAGTGATAAAATAACAATTATCAATTATTTTTTAATTTTTTTATGACTACTATTCTGTTCTCCTTCATCATCTTCTAATCTACTTCTTTTGATTCCACCACCTCCACCACCAATGTTAACATTGGTAACATCATATTCCATTATAACTTCTGGTTCTGGGTGTGTTTGAGATTTTTTTGTCCATGTACGTGGATGTTGTATTTTTTGGTCTGTTTTTTGATTATTATCATAACCATAACCATAATCGTTATCGTTATTGTTATTGTTATCGTTATCATAAAAATCTCCATCATCGTGGTTAAACCCATCATCAGGTATTCCTTGTAAAACATTCAAACCTTCATTTCTGATTTTCATTAATTCTTCAGGACTTTTTTCGCTAAAAGTTTTAGGAAACCGTTTAGCAGTTATACAATTTTCTATACATTTGAACTGGAAGTCACCCTTTTTTCCATTCCCCCAGAAAATAGAAGGCGGTATAATGGTAATATTACTTAAAAATAGCTTAAACATTGGTTTATTATTAATTTTATTGTCTCCTTTTTTGTAAACAAATTTCATTAATTGTTGTTCAGAATTTATTGTATCAATTCCCCTTGTAAAATCATAAAATTTTGTGAATATTTCCAAATCGTCACACCCTGGAATATCTCCTGCAGAAAGTATAATTTTCCCATTCCCTGAAATAGAACCAGCTGGAATATCTCTACTCCAGGGCTTAATTTTAAAATTTGGAGATTTGTTTTTATTTATTTGACCTGCTAAAGTTGGATCTAGTTTATAATCCATGGCATATCTGGGTGTTACAATTGGACTTTTAACATATTTACTAATGTCATCTCCTTCTTCATAATCCTGTTCAGTTGAAAAAAAGATTTTATCTCTAACATCTTTCTTTTCTGATAGCAAATTACAATATGTTTTTCTGAATTTTTCCATAAAATCAGCAATCTTTTTGCCATGTTCATCCATTTCGGGCCATTTAACAAATACATCAACAAAAAACCTGAACAACTGCTTTTTTTTTTCTGATTCATCAGTGATTCCATACATATATGGAGAACTACCTAATGTACCACCTAAATTAATATAATATTTTTCATGGACGTAATTTGGTGGATCAGTATTAATCGAAGCTTCTGTTGCAATTGCAATATTATGATGTATTTGAATTTTACTTTTGATGTTTTTTTCATAAATTTTACCCAAAACAACTCTCTTCCATGGGAAATTGTCTATTGTATATGTTTTTACAAGACTCATAATTATCAGTAATTTGAGTTGTACGTAAGTTTTTATGATTTGGTAATAAAAATAAATTATTTTTGAAATTAATTTTTTTACCTGAAAAAATTAAAAAATAAAAAAATAAATAAAAAAAAATAAAAAAAAATAAACAAATTGTATTTATTTATTGGATAGATCAATTGATCAGTAAATCAGTAAATGTTATGACACACAATCTAATACATTTTTTGAAATATATATTGCAACACATAAGGACATTGATATTATTAATATCCACCCTGTTGTATATATCACTACATCTCCATCAGATAACTTTACTAACCATTGTGGATGACTAAAACAAACCATTTTTTTTTCTATATGTTTTTCTTCTGATTGGTCCAAAATATTAATATTGTTATTATAATCATCATCATCATCATTATGATTTTTAATATTGATATTTTGATGATCTGTTTTTTTTATTTGATTATGATCATTATTATTATTATCATCAGTATTTTGAACTATTATATATTCACAAGAATAAATGGGAAGTAATAAAAGAATCAAAAATGTCATAAAAGCAATTTTTCTGTTAATAGTAGTAGATTCTTGATAGCATCTTAGATATGGGAGATACATGAGTTATTTAATTATAAATGTAAAAATAAACAAAAAATAAAAAATAAATTCATTTTAAAAATCTGCTTATAAACAAAAAACAAAAACAAAAAAAAAAACACTTTAAATGAAACAATGTCAGTGGAGTTCTATTCAAAATCCTGAAGAAACAGGATTACCCCCTGGTTGGATAGTTTTAGGAACTGTTAACAAGAAACAAAACCAAGAAAAGAACCCGCAAATAACAATTAGTGAAGAAAGCACTGTTGACGACTTGAACAAAAAATGGAAGAATAAGGTTATTGGACTCCATGATGGCGTGACATGGGAATATTATGCATGTGGTAGAGACATGAGTGGTGAAGATGAATGGTACATTAAGGCAAAAATTATCGATATTATCCTTAATGAAAATAAAGAAGTAGTAATTACACTTAAAACAAAATCTAAAATAACATGGTTTGTTATAGACATTGATATGGTTTGTATGGGAGATCACATTCCTAAATATGATAATGCCCCAAATATTTGGAAAAATAATGAAGATGGCACATATAATGTCACATATGAATACCACAATGTAATATATGCAGACTGTTGTATAGCAAATGGTATGGTCCGGCCAAAATATTCTTTTTAATAATAATAAAATAAAAACATTATTTGAAATAATATTTAAATAAAAAAGACAAAAATAAATGGTAAAACAAGTTAAAAAAAGGTTGAAACAGGTAAAACAAATAAAAAAAAGGTTGAAATGCGTAAAAACAAAAGAAATACCACCTAATCTCAACGAAGATATTATTAAAGAAATATTTTCAAGATTAACAACAAAGTTAGGTTTTGTTGCGTCTTTTAATCGTTTTAAAAATTTAGGTTTGGTCAATAAAAAATGGTCAAAATGTATAAACATAGAAAAACCAGGTCAAGATGATTTAAATCCAATTAATATATTATGTTCGAAAGCTGAAAAACTGAATGGAAATCATTTTGATAATATTGTAAAACAATTAGGTAGTAAAAAAAGTGTAATATTATTAATAATAATGCGTAGAAAAATTAATGGTATTTGGAACAGATTAAGAAGAAATTCAATAAAAATGGATAAAACTGAATTGAATATCAATATTGTACATATTGAATAAATAAATATAAGAACTATTTTTCAGGAAGATTGGTGTTTATTTATTTTTTCAATTAATTATACTGAATGTCTGATTGAAGATCTTGGACTCTGGATACGATCTCGTCCTGTGACCCGTTTATTATTTTTTTTTTTGCGACTAAATTTTTTATCATGCCGCTTCTCTAAATGGATATTTCTTTCTTTAATTTTGGAACGACTTTGGTATTTATCAAGCCATTCTTTCGCGTATGGGACTAAATATTGTCTATAATTTTTATCTTTTTTACTGTTATTTTTAAATCCTTCCTGAATAGAATTAAATATATGTATTTCATCATCTCTACAAATTAGAACAAATGTATACCAAAGAAATTTATTCTTTAGATCTAAATCTTTTAAATCTGCAGCTTTTTTTGCAGCATTATAATATTTCACAACATTTGTATCTTTAGAATATTTTTTTTTAAGAATAGATTCCAGTGTTGTTAATTCCTTCATATCTATTTTTGGTAACGTTATTATTTCAGCAATATTTATATCAATATAATCTTTTTGGAGCATTATTGTTACTATAGTGTGATTACAAATTATGAATTAAGTTTTTTAGTTATATAATTACATTGATTAATAATAAACAACTTATAATATTAAGTTAAGTTCAGTCAAATTTTTCCATTAGCAATATTTATTTATGACATGATTCACATAATTTTAATAATTCATGATATAAAGTTTTACCAAGTAATTTTTTAGTTTTTTCATCATCTCGAGACAAACAAACTGGACAAGAATAAACTTTATTAAAAGATCCATCTAATTCAAATAATAATTTTTCTTTTCCAAGTGCTCCTGAGTTGTCATAAATAATGAATTTATCTAATGAAGGAATTATTTTTAATATATTTTTTTTAGCATTTTTAACAAAGCTTTCTAGATTTCTTGCTCCTTGTTGGACTGCCTGACGTTTTTTAACTCGATCCTGTAATTCTTTTAAGGGTACAAAAGGATAAACTAACCAAATTCTATATTGCATGCGTTTTATGCGTTCAATTTCATGTTGAATCCACCAGGGAACATTCCCTGTTGTTTCAAATCTGATGGAAAAACGTTTTAATAAACTTTCATTTAGTAAGTTAAGACTAATAATATCTGCTTTTTTACGATAGGTGTTATATAATTCAGAAAGCTTTTTATTTTTCATTCCTTCTTTAGTAACAGTTTTTATTATATTTTTCCTTTTACTATTATAATTTGGTAATAATTTTATAATAACATCAACGTCAATATCTATCATTTCATTTTTACGTATGCGAAATCTATCATTATTAATAATATTATTAATCACGGTACCCTTACCTGATCCAGGAGGGCCATACGTTATTAAAAAAGTTGGTAGAACAGGATATTTATTAAGCCAAAAATGTTTATTAATTTCTTCATTTATAGTAATATCAATATCTAAGCCGATTTGTTGTTGTTTTTGTTGTTGCGAATAATTACATATATATTTATGATCTAACCAATCTTTACCTTGGCAATTTTTATTACAATATAACACAGACCTACATCCAGTGCATAAATGTAAAATAGTGTTTTTATTATTATTATTATATTTTGAATTGCAATATGTACAACAATTATCTAAATGAATAATCTTTATGATTTTATATATATTAGTGTATGTGTTATTCAAAAAAAACATCAATTTTTGTTTTATAATGAATTTAATTTATTTTTTTTGTTGGCAATGTTATGATATTTTTTTATATTTATTTATTTTATATTTTTTTTTATTTTAAATTTAATTATTATTATTTATATATTTTTATTTATTTTTTAAATTTAAATTTTTTTTTAAAAAAAAAAAATTTATTAAATAAAAAAAAAAAAAAAATTTTTTTATTTTTTTTTTTTTTAAAAAATTATTTTTATTTTTAAAAAAAAATATGGTGATATTTTTTTTTATGTTATTGATAGAAGGGAGGTGTTCACATACATGACTTGACATTAATGCAGATAAAGTACTAATGGTGAATATCAAACTTTATACTTTTTACAACTGACTGATTGTTAGTTAGTTGATACATTACTATTTATAAACAAATATGACTGCCAATTCAGCCGCAATGGCTATTATGAATCATGATGTCAATCTTACAAGTAAGAAGACTTGTATAACAGAATTTCCACTAGAAAAACCGTATGAAAATGTAAAATGTGTGGCAGCTCTTGCATTACCTGCTGGAGGGTATGCACACAAGAATGAAGCAAAATCTTTTGGTGATTTTGATAGAACAGGAAAACATCAAGAATATGCAAATATGTTTGAATGTCTGTTTAATCTTTGGTTTGGTATTATAAATCAACATGAAATAGGTACTCCTGCGATCAAACCTTTTTTAATGGGATCAATAGAAACATTAGAGGAATATAGGAAGTTAATAGGGAAGGATAAAGCTGGAAATAAGTTTATGAATAATTATACAACAATGAGAATGGATTCTTGTACAACCTTTAATAAAAAAACAGCAGAAAAAATTAATGAACTTCAAGAAACCGAATTGCTTTCATTTGGTGGGAGGAAAAGGCACGAAAAACATTTTGATCACTCTTGTTACTTTAAGGATATTATTTTAAAGATGGAGAGGTTCCGAAATAATAACAATAGAAATAACAGGGAATCATGTGGGGGAGAAGAAGAAGATGATGATGATGTTGATGATGACAATTATTCAAAAACATATACTCTTAATTCAGCAATGAATGATTTTGAAGATAATGATGATAATAATAACAACAATGATAGTATTTTAATTTCTAGGAGAAGAAGAAAAAGAAAAGAAACATTAAAAAAGGTATTAAAGATTGATGATATGGAAGATAAATTTAAAATAGTGATACATCCATTTTATTATAGAAAAGAAGTTGATAATGCAGAAGGTTATGCTGGATGTATTGTTTATTTTCTTCAAATGGATCCTAATTGGAACTGTGGGAGAGCGGTTGATAATTTAATTTTTTATAAAGGAAAATTAAGAAAGAAGTTTAATAAAAAATTACCAGATGAAATAGCTAAACGGTATGAAGCTCTTGAGACATATAATTATTTATATCATATCACTGAAGATAGTTACAAAAATCTATGTAAATTATACTTACTTAACATTGATCCTTTAAACATTGAATCAAATAATACATACGATGATAATACCAACAATAATATGATGGATATTGACTCTATAAAAGAAAGTGAAAGTGAAAGTGAAAGCGAAAGTGAAAGCGAAAGTGAAAGTGAAAGTGAAAGTGAAAGTGAAAGTGAAAGTGAAAGTGAAAGTGAAAGTGAAA
>SDBT01013095.1_pt1 | contig 13309 bp, 9 predicted proteins | sample 2277101 | NCBI WGS metagenome assembly SDBT01 (sample SAMN10404973, study PRJNA504765) | marine sediment metagenome | isolation source: marine sediment core GS10_PC15, 103 cmbsf | place: Arctic Ocean: Southern Knipovich Ridge | collected 2010 | reverse complement strand
AAGAATACCTTGTTAAATTAAAAATATTAATTGTTCACCAAGAACTAATTATTACCTGAATAATTGAAGCACGCTCTGCGGCATCAGGTTTGCCTGGGCAAGCATTGCCGTTCCCGACTGCACTAGTATCTGGTTCTTTGTGAAATTGACCATCTGCTCTGCGATATCAGTGTCCCTCATTCTGGACTCGGCCGCCATCAGGTTTTCATAACCCGACATCAAACCCTTTGTAGCGAACTCAAGCCTTGTCTGGTAGGCTCCGAGATCGGCCCTTTGCTTTGACACATTCTTCAAAGCTTCGTCAACAAGACCTATCACTCTGTTCGCGAGTGCCGGTGTGCCGAGAGTATTCGACGAGCCTGTTGATATCTCTTTCATCCCAAGCCCGCGGGCTGTCATCGTGTGGATAAATACCTGCTCCCGCTGGTCCATGTTCGCTCCGATATGGAAATACAGAGACGCAGTAGGCGTATTTTCTCCAATAGGCATCGCAAATCTGCCCGTCAGCATATTCATTCCGTTGAACTGCGCGTGAGAGGCAACCCTGTCGATCTCGTCAACCAGCTGCGACACTTCCACCTGGATCTGCATCCTGTCACTTTCGGTATAAATACCGTTTGAAGACTGAACGGCAAGCTCCCGGATCCGTTGAGTAATATCCTGGATTTCCTGCAGATACCCCTCGGTAGTCTGGATAAAAGAGATCCCGTCTTCCGCGTTCTGCGCCGCCCTTTTCAACCCTCTTATCTGAGACCTCATCTTTTCAGAAACAGCAAGGCCTGACGCATCATCACCTGCGCGGTTGATCTTCATACCTGATGCCAATTTTTCGATGTCTTTGGTGACATCCCAATTGGCGAATTTGAGAATCCTGTTTGCAAAAACAGCACTCATGTTGTGATTAATAATCATTTCTTATCTTCCTCCTTGAAATATTTTGCGGCATCCATGCCTGTAAAGCTTTTTGAAAAAAAAACCGCAATCAAAAAAAATAGCTAAACTAATCCATTTTGATTACGATAAATTATACATGTAGAAAATGTATCACCTCCTTGGTTGTTGTTACTAAAAACATCCATGTTTCTAGTGATTTGGCGCCAGGGCAAAAAAGAAAGCCGAGGGCCAGGGTTTACTCCCTTTCCAATACCTCCTTTCGAAATTAATTAAAATCCTTCATTCATAATATCGGGCAACTATGTACAAAACTTAAATCATTATTTTCCTGGTGCAACTTCGGGCACCCCGAAGCAGCCGGTTCAAAACCGGCGTTGCGCCAAATCACTTTATTGGGGCCGTTTCACCGCGACTAATCTTAAGAATACCTCGTTAAATTAAAATATTTATTGTTCACCAAGAACTAATTAGTTCAGGTTTTATCAACCGGCAAACCTTTTGCCGGCCACCATTTCGAGGTTATTTATTTTATCCCTGATCAGTGTGTAAATTTCCGGGTTAGATTCTTCCAGCTTTTTAACCCTCTCCAGCCATAAATGATATTTATCCTTGTATTTTTTATGCGCAAACTTTCGGATGGTATCCGGGATTTTTTTTGTGTAATACGCCGCATCTTCTTTCTCTGACAATATTTTTTCCAGCAGCTGGGCTAATTCTCTTGTTCCCAATGCAGGCAATGATCTGCCGAGTCAAATAGGGGTGTCTGTAATCTATTTTATTACCCATAGGACAATCTACCGGTGTTCACACCCAGTCAGCCTCAGGTCCCCAATTATTTCATTAACAGGGCCGGGGTCACATTTTCTCAACTGCCGTCAGGCCGAGTAGTTCCAGGCCCGTTTTCAACACAGATTTGACCCCATACACAAGAAGGGCCCGGGATAGAGACAGCAATTTATCATCAGTTATTACTCTGTAGGTGTTGTAATAACTATTGAAATCCGACGCAAGCTCAAGCAGGTAGCGTGAAATTATGGAAGGTTCAAACTCACTGGATGCACGTAACACTGAATCCTCGAATGAATTAATAAGCACGGCAACCTGATATCCTTCATCACTGAAAGTCAGGTCATCTGAAAACTCTACCGGTCCGTGAGTATTTTTATACTTTTTCAATAAACTGTTTATACGGGCATGCGTGTACTGAAGATATGGACCGGTCTCGCCGTTGAAATTCAGAGCATCTTTCCATTCGAATGTAATATCTTTTATCCTGTTGTTCTTGAGATCATTAAATATTATCGAGCCGATCCCGACCTCCTGGGCAACTTTTTCTTTATTTTCGAGCCCGGGGTTTTTATCATTGATTATGCTCAACGCGAGCGTAGTTGCCTTGTCGAGCACATCTTCCAGAAAAACCACATTTCCCTTCCTGGTGCTCATGGCGCTTTCCTCAAACCTGATATGACCGAAAGGGATGTGATAACAGTTCTCACTCCACCCGAGGCCCATTTTACCGAGCACTTTAAAGAGCTGCCTGAAATGAAGAGTTTGAGGGCTTCCGACTACATAGAGCGCAAGGTCAAAATCAAATTTCTCATGCCTGTAAACTGCGGCCGCTATGTCCCGGGTCATGTAAAGAGTTGCTTCGTCACTTTTTTTTAGAAGCGCGGGCGGCAGATCCTCATCCAGTTTCACTACCAGCGCTCCCTCGCTTTCTTCTGTTATACCCGCACTTATTAAATTTGATATTGTTTTTTCAAGCATGCTGCTGTAAAAACTTTCACCGGTGTAGTTGTCAAACTCAACACCCAGCCGGGTGTATATTTTTTTAAACTCCTTTATGCTCAGCGCTCTAAACTTTTCCCACAGCCTGTAAGCCTCATCATCATTATTTTCCAGCCTGTAAAACCAGTTTCTTGCTTCACTTTCCAGGTCCGGGAGCTCTCCTGCTTCAGAGTGGAACCGTACATATAGTCCTAAAAGGTATTTTATAGGATCGTTTTTCAGATCCTGCTCATTACCCCACTTCTTAAACGCGGTGATCAATTTTCCGAACTGTGTGCCCCAGTCCCCGAGGTGGTTTATCCCAATGACCCGGTACCCGAGAAAAGTAAATATTTTGCACAGTGAGCTGCCAATGACTGTAGACCGCAAATGTCCTATACCGAAAGGTTTTGCAATATTCGGCGATGAAAAATCAACGATTACGGTTTTACCATTACCGGTTTTACGGAGATTGTTTTTCGTTCCCGGAAACAGGTCCCTGATTACCTCTCTCACAATAAACGCCTTGTTGACAAAAATATTGAGGTAGGGGCCTCTGGCTTCTGCTGTCCGGATCATCAGGATGTTGTCAGCTTTTTTTAAAAGCAGATCTCGAAATCCCGATGCGATTTGAGCAGGGTTTTTTTTATATTCCCTTGCAAAGAGAAAACATGGAACAGCGAAGTCACCAAAACCGGCCTCAGGGGGTGTTTCTATCAGCGGGTAAAGTTTTTCCTCGGAAATACCGAGGGCAGGTGCAAGAGCTTTTGAGAGCCTTTTTGTGATATCTATGCTCATAGCTCAATTACAATTTAACATCTTCATTTTTGATGACTTTTGCTTCCCCTTTGAGCTCGTCTATCAGCTCGTTGAGGTAATCGTTGTACTGTCTCTGGAGAAGCTGCATCTTTATCTGCTGTCCCGCGACTTCTACATCCACGCCCGCGAACAGCTTTTTGTTTTGATTGTATATTGCCTCTATCTGTTCATCCGGGACATCTTTCAGTTTTGGCTCTATCTGCTCGTTTAAATATACCTGAATAATCGCCCTTCTTTTTACAGCCTGCACCAGGTCCAGAACATCTTTGCGCTTGTCGTATCCTTTATTAATGGCTTTTTGATAAATAAGGTGTTCATTTATCAAGTTTGTTAAAAATTTCTTTTTATTTCCAATGTCATTTTTATAAATATTTTTCTGAACTTCATCGATCGGTAATGAATAAACATGAACAGAGAATTCCCTTCCAAATTCATCCAAACTGAGCGTCTTGTTATCTATTTTTGCTACCCACTGACCGGTTTGATTTTTTGTTGTCTGTGCGATAATGATGACATTGTCATCCGCTGCTGCTTTATGCGCGCTGAACAAATAACGGTCAAGAAATACCCCCGCCATAACCAATAATACCGCTAAAGCAACTATAGATATCTTTCTCATTTTAATTCCCTTTTATTTAATATAAATAATCTAACCAATATCGGTGTGATGGACAATATAATTTTACCTTTGCGTACCCGGGGCAGTAAAAAGCCACCTGCAGAGCAGGTGGCTTTTTACAAACCAAAAGATTTTCAAATGCATAGCCTTTGAGTTAACATTTTCCGAAAATTATAGACCACTTCCATATGAGTTGGCTTCCTTTTGGCAGTCACAGGTATTGAATAGATCCCCCGGTTTTGTTGACAGTTTTTAATTCCTGCTTTTCAATATAGTACGTGTCTTCATAGCCGACTGAGCCCCTGTCAAAAACAAATTTCGGCTCAAAAGCGATAACCATTCCTTCAAGCAGGTGCCCCTCAAAACGGCTGTTTATTATCGGAAGCTCGTCCAGCTCCAATCCCACCCCATGGCCAATAAAGTTGGCGCCTCCCATAAATTCATCGCTTAATCCTTCTTTTTCAACATAACTGTTTATTTCCCCGCAGATCTCTCTCACAGTTTTCTGTTCCTTTATTTTATTTCTGAATATTGCGTGTATTTCCATGGACACCCTGTGAGCTTTGATAAAAACAGGATCCAAACCGCCTATCGCAAAAATACGGGTGCAGTCCACTATATAACCCTCATGGTTAAAGGCAACATCTATCAATACAGGCTCATTTTTCCCCAATTTTTTATACCCGGCGCCGAAAGGATAAGCCGTACAAATACCGTCACCCCCTCCCGATGGAGAATCCATAAGAGAGTGCCTGCCCGCGCTGGCTCCGCTCAGTATCGTACTGGAGGGCACTTCCATGTTGAACCTCCTCGTCCTGATGATCAGGGAGGATTCTTCCATTACGAACAATTCATTCAGCCTCGTGTACAATTCATGCTCGGTCATATCGGGGTCCAGCATATCCACCAGTTTTACAAACACATTGTCCAGTCTTCTTCCGCCCTCGATAATGTGTGATATTTCATACCCTGATTTTACAGCCCTGATGTATCTTGTGTCCATTGATATGTCGGCAAAACGCGCGCCCCGAAAAGCGGATAAAAGACCGAGATACATTTTTGTCGGGAGGACATCCATTTCAATTCCGATCACACCGTTTTTCAGTTTATGATCGTTGACGTATTCCTGAATTTCACTGATTTTCTTATAGCTTAACACCCGTTCAACCGGCGATTCGCTTTTCGCACGCTCGAGTGTTCTTTTTACGAAAAGCACCGGGCCATGATCTCTGTGCAGGAGTAATACCGCGTCCTGCATAGAACCTGAAAAATAATATCTGCCCACATTCTGCAATATCAGGCAGAAGTCGATCCCATTTCTGATCAGACATTTTCGCAGGTTTTCACATCTTGCGGTGATCTCACTTTCAGGTATCTTCTTCATAATCAAAAAGGTCCTTTAAAAAATCAAGTTTTAAAATGTTGTCTTCAAAGGTGCGGTAAACATGAAGTGTATTGTGGTCTCTCGGAGATATGCCGAACAGTTTCCGGTTTTTATTGATCTTCCGGATCAACTGCAGGATGTCAACTCTGCTCTTTTCAAAAACCAGCACCAGCTCATCCTCTTTTTCTCTCAGAGATTTGATCCCCACAATGATGCACAGAACTTTCAGTCCCGCAAAATAAAAGAGCTCTAAAAGCTCATTCGGAAGCAGACCGAAGCGGTCGTTTAGCTCGTCTTTCAATTCGTTCAATTCATACGTTGTTCTGACCCCGGAAAGTCTTCTGTACACCTCGATCCTGAGCTTTTCGCTTTCGATATAAGTTTTCGGGATAAATCCGCTGTATTTTACATCGACAACCGGCGAGACAGCCGTGGATTGAATATCACCATGTGCCTCTTCTGCAGGCGGCAAACCGTCTGGCCCCACGGTTGTATCCTGTAAAACATCACGCGCCTGCCTTCCGGGATGCGAACCATTAAACCGCTGACCTGCGCCGGGTGGGGCCGCAGTCCCCGATCCGGGCGCCCCTGTGCCAGTCGCGGGACCACCGGCCGGCCCGCGCCTTAGTTCCTGTATTGCTTCATCCAGGAGCTTAACGTACATCTCAAAACCTACCGTAAGCATATCCCCGTGCTGGTCTCTCCCGAGTATGTTTCCGGCCCCCCTTATCTCAAGATCTTTCATCGCGATCGAGTATCCCGCACCCAGTTCGGTATGATCATTTATAACCATAAGTCTTTTTTGCGCCTGCTCTGTCATTGATTTTCCGGTCGGATAAAACAAATAAGCGTAAGCCTTCCTTTTGCTTCTGCCCACCCTTCCCCTTAGCTGGTAAAGCTGGGACAGCCCGAACCTGTCAGCCCTTTCCATGATGATCGTGTTCACGTTTGGAATATCAAGCCCGGATTCGATAATAGTCGTTGTCACAAGGACCTGAAACTCCATGTCAAAAAAATCCTTCATTATCTCCTCCAGGTCCCTCTCGTCCATCCTCCCGTGGGCAATCTCAATTGTAACACCGGGCAGGATTCTTTTCAGTGATTCAGCCTTTTCCTCGATGGTCCTCACTCTGTTGTGAACATAATAGACCTGCCCTCCCCGCTCTATTTCCCGCCTGATCGCCTGGATTATTATCTCTTCATTGTATTCGAGAACAAACGTTTCGATCGGCATCCTGTCCCTTGGAGGTGTTTCAATAACACTCATGTCCCTTATCTTTGTCATAGACATGTATAGTGTTCTGGGGATCGGGGTCGCAGTCATTGTGATAACATCGACCATCTTCCTCAGCTGTTTGAGCCGTTCTTTGTGCTCGACCCCAAACCTCTGCTCCTCATCTACGATCACAAGCCCCAGGTCTTTAAACATGATATCTTTCTGAATGAGGCGGTGTGTCCCGATAACCACATCGATGGTCCCTTTCTTGAGGTTTTCAATGATCTCCTTTTGCTCCCTGTGAGTTTTAAAACGTGAAAGCATATCCACTTTGACCGGATACAGGGAAAACCTGTCAGCAAATGTCCCCAGATGCTGCTCGGCAAGAATAGTTGTGGGCACCAGCACAGCAACCTGTTTTCCATCCATAACCGCTTTAAAAGCCGCACGGATAGCAATTTCTGTTTTACCGAACCCCACATCACCGCACACAAGCCTGTCCATGGGTCTTGGGTCTTCCATGTCCCTTTTTAATTCTTCTAAAGTCCTTATCTGGTCAGGTGTTTCCTCATAACGAAATCCTGACTCGAATTCATACTGCCACTCTGTGTCCTTTGAAAAAGAATATCCTATCTGGCTCGCTCTAATCGAATAAAGCTCGATCAGCTCTTTTGCGAGATTTTTCACAGATTTTTTCACATGCGCCTTTACTTTTTTCCAGGTATCGGTGCCCAGCCTGTCGATCCGGGGAATCCTTCCTTCGTGCCCGATATATTTCTGGACACGGTTGATCTGATCCACCGGTATAAAGATCTCGTCCCCATCCCGGTACTCGATCTTGATAAAATCTTTTTCAACACCGCCGGTTGAAAGTTTTTCAATCCCTCTATAATAGCCTATCCCGTGGTCCACGTGTACGATGTAATCACCATTCTTTATATCAAGCATGCCTGTAAACGGCGCTGATTTCACTTCGAGGAACTGCCTCTTGTAACGCTTTTTCCTGCTGAATATTTCCCTGTCCAGCACGACCAGCAGCTTCATCCTGTGTGACAAAAACCCTTCGTGCATATCCAGTGTCATAACCAGCAGGTCCTCATAATCTTTCATCAGATCCTCCAGCAGCTCCCTCACCCGGTTTGTCTGACCTTCATAGCTTGCGCCCACGATTACCATGTACCCGTCTATAAGAAATTCCTCTATATCACTTTTAAACTGTTTTATCTGTCCCCTGTAACCTTTTTTCTCTGAGATCCCAAAATCAAAGACATTGTTGTCGGATTCGGGAAGGATGGAAATACTCCCGAACGCAGGGGGGTCTGCAACCAGATCGCTGAACTCTGCCGACATCATTTCAGGAGGAAGAAGAAAAAATTTATCTTTCTTTTCCAGATAAAGTCTTTCGGTTTCTTTTTTAAAAAACCGGGCCTGTTTTAAGCAGTCGGTAAAAGAATCAAAGATAATAATATACTCGCCGCCGGCGTAATCCAGTACTGTGCCCGGGTCATCATGAATTATCGCGACATAGTCTTCTATGCCCTGAAAAGATCCAAAATCCCGGATCTTTTCAATTATTTCCTCGTTGTATCTATCTTTTTTCTTTTCCAGTTCCCTATTTATTTCAGGGGTAATAACCACCTCCTTTGCCGGCAGGATGGTAATTTCATCGACCTCCTGTACCGATCTTTGCGTTATATATGAAAACTCACGAATTGAGTCCACAGTATCATCAAAAAATTCCACCCTGAACGGGTGTTCGTTCCCGTACACAAATATATCAAGAATGTCCCCGCGCAGCGCGAAACACCCCATGCTGGACACCCTGTCCTCCCTCTCATAACCGTTTTGAATCAGTTTATTCTCCAGTTCGCTGAAAGGGACTTCATCACCTCTGGCAAGCTGGAAGCAGCTGGATTCAAATACTTCTTTGGTAATAAAAAAATCAGTGAATGTCCTCACCGGCAGGACAAATACCGCATTTTTCTTTTTTGTAAAAGCGTGCAATGCCAGAATTCGTTTGATAACAATCTCAGTAAACGGACGTGCGTCATCGTAAGGGAGCGTCTCTCTTGAAGGGAATAGATAGATATCCGGATCTTTTATAAAAAGGGACAGATCTCCGTACAGGTCTGAAGCGTCTCTATTGCTTTTTGTAACCAGAACGATACCTCGTTTTAAATGCTGAAAAAACGCTGCAATAAAAAGGGCCTTACTGGAACCTGCCAGTCCCGTAAATTCACCCCCCTTTTTATCGAGCAGACCTTCAATACAGTTCAGGTCGTATTCTTTGATAAATTTCTGCAGTACATCGCTTAGAACTGTCATTATGGCCTTTCATAAAAAATGATCTTTAACGGCATCAGGTTAACCTTGTCTGGTTACTTCCGGAAAATCAAGGACAAAATCACCGGTATAAGTAATCGAAGAAGATATTTATAATCGAAATTTTATGGATTGCTTTTCCGGCAGGTCTGAAAATACTACGGAGTTTTAGATTTTTTTCAATTAGTTTCGAGTGCTTCCTCATACAGATCGAAAATTTCTTTTGTTTTCCGCAAAAATTTAGGGGTAAGTTCGATTATATTCATTCCCCTTTCCTTTATGTCCCTTATAAAAACTTCCGCTTTTACTTCGATCTTAACGATCGTGTTATCCTCTGCGTAAGAATCAATTATCCCGTATTTCCTTTCTTTTTTCAGCTCTCTGATGATCGCGATGAGATCTTCAAGAGTTTTAATATTTCGTTCGGCATTTTCAAACAACATCTGGGAAATCCCAAACCGGTCCGCGTTGACAAAAGTATCGCGAAACTTTTGAGCCGTCATTTTGTAATTGTAGTTCAGTTTATCCCTGATGTCTTCGATCATCTGATCAGCCCCGGTTTTACAGACTTCTGTTCACGATATTAATTAGATTTATCAGGCTTTTTATGAAATAGCATTTCAAGTTCACTGTGTTTTGTCGAGTCTGAACTACTGGATATTTGGGCATTAAATAGTCCGAAAAAGGGTTATTATCGGGTTGACAACTTCATCCGACAATAATACTGCGTAACGGCTGAAACCTTATTATGCACAGTGTTTATTATAGATTATTTCCACTACTTATAAGATATACCATAGTTTCAGGATTGCAAGGATATTTTTATTTTTTTTCAATAGTTCTTGGTGACAACTTCGGCCACGACTAAGCCGGGCAGGCCCGGAGCGGCGCCAAGAACTAATTATCACTGAAATTGCGGGGAGAACAATTGTTAAAGACAAAAGGAAAACCAAGAAAGTATCAGATAATCGTTGCAGTGATCGTAATTATTCTCCTCATTATTTTATTAAAAAAATTGCCCTCAAAGAAGAAAAAAACTCCTTCAGAGATTCCAAAAATCGAGAAGCTGAAACCCGTTGAAGAGAAAAAGAAGGAATATAGAATCGCCGTGATCATTGACGACATAGGTTATCCTTCAGATATGCTGTATGAGTATCAATATTTTAATGGGAAGCTGACCTTTTCCGTGCTTCCTTTTTTAAAATCATCAGCCAAATACGCGGGTATCCTGCATGAAAAAGGTTTTGAAATTATGATCCACATACCCATGGAACCTCAGGCTTATCCACAGACCAACCCGGGCCCATACGCACTCCTTACGGACAACACAAAGGAGGAAATCGAGCAGAAGCTCTCGATGATGATAAAAGACAACCCTTTTGCGGTCGGCGCGAACAATCACATGGGTTCATATGCCACAACGGACCGTGATCTAATGCTCTGGACGCTGGGTCTATTGAAGGGCAGCGACCTGTTTTTTATTGACAGCGTAACGACCCCGGATTCACTTGCCCATGAAATCGCCCTGAATCTTAAACTCGATACCTCCAAACGAGATGTTTTTCTGGATAATGAAGATTCTTTTTCAGCCATAAACAATCAATTCGAAAAATTAAAAAAAATCGCAAGGACCAACGGAACCGCGATCGGCATCGGCCATATTAATAAACAAAACACCTTAAAAGTACTGGTCCATCAACTTGGGCTCCTTAAAGAGGAGAATTACACGCTAATTTTTGCATCGGAAACTGTTGTACGTAAATGAAGACAATAGCTTTACCAATTTGAATTTGACTTTTAATTCTTTTACCAATATTCTTTTTTATCAAGCAGGACCCCGGTACCTTACTCTCGATTCCCATGACTTTCAGGCAGGGAAATTCTTCTGTTCAGGAATACGGAATACCGTATCAGATCCAGGGCAAGGGTTACAAACGAAACTCAGGAACTTATTTTGAAAATACTCGGTATAGAAACTACCTGTGATGAAACTTCCGCCTCCGTAGTCGAGGATGGAGAAACCATACTCAGCAACATCGTTGCCACCCAGTTTGAGTTCCATAAAAAATACGCCGGAATAGTTCCTGAGATCGCCGCCCGGAGACATCACGAGACGATCAACTATGTTATAGAAGAATCTTTAAAAAAAGCCGGACTTAGTTTCGGTGATATCGATGCGGTTGCCGTGGCTTATTACCCGGGCCTCATCGGCTCATTACTTATCGGCTTGATCGCAGCGAAAACACTATCCTTTACACTCGGGCTTCCGCTTATCGGGATCAATCACATTGAAGCCCATCTCTACTCGATACATTTTAATAACAAGGTCGATTATCCGATCATAGGGCTTATTATTTCAGGGGGCCATACGCTTCTGGTAGTTTCAGAGAATGCCGGACAGTATAATATAAAAGGAAGCACACTTGATGACGCGATTGGTGAAGCTTTTGACAAGGTTTCCAAACATCTCGGCCTCGGTTATCCCGGGGGGCCGGAGGTGGAGAAAGCTGCCAAATATGGAGATGAAGAGAGTTTCGATTTTCCCCGGGTTATTTTAAACGGTGGGCCCGACAGGTACAACTTCAGCTACAGCGGGCTGAAAAACGCTGTGATCAATCAGAGAAAACGGTTTTTAAAAAATGGGCCGCTGAACTCGACCGCAAATATCTCGGCATCCTTCCAGGCTGCCGCTACTGATGTTTTGCTCACGAAAGCTCTCTGGGCGTGCAAAGATTTTGATATAGACAGGGTGGCTCTGGCCGGCGGGGTATCGAATAACAGTCGTGTTAGAAATATATTCAAAAATGAAAAAAAACTGACAACCTATTTACCCGAAAAAGCGCTGACTCAGGACAACGCTGCAATGATCGCCGGACTCGCATATATAAAATATAATAAAGGTGAGATAATGGACCTGATGCTGGAGCCAAGCTCAAGACTTGGTAATATCGTCAAAGGAAAAAGGAAAAAACATGCAAATTGAAGAAAGAGACATACGGATCGATAAACTCAAAACCATAAGAGATGGGGGGGTGGTTCCTTATAAAGACCGCTACGAAAAAACCCATAGCCTGCTCGGGGCGAAAGGGCTCCCCCTGGACACAAAGGGTGTACGGATCGCGGGAAGGATCCTGACCGTCAGGTCTTTCGGTAGATTGATATTCGCCACGTTGAAAGATTTTTCAGGAAAAATGCAGATCGCCCTCCAGGAAAAAGCCGTTGGGAAGGACAATTTTTCTTTTTTTAAAAAAAACATGGATATAGGAGATTTTATAGGCGCTGAAGGGTCCATATTCAAAACAAAAACAGGGGAGATCACTCTGAATGTGAGTAATTATGACCTTCTTTCTAAAACCTTGAGGCCTCTCCCCGAAAAATGGCACGGCCTTACCGAGCGGGAACTGCTTTACAGGCAGAGATATCTCGATCTCGTAATGAATGACGGTACTCTTGAAAGATTTCTAAAACGCACGCGGATAATAAAATCCATAAGAAATTTTCTCGATTCGTCCGGGTTTGTCGAGGTAGAAACACCGGTGCTTCAGACAAAACCTTCCGGGGCAATTGCCACACCTTTTGTCACCCATCATAACGCGCTGGACCTTGACCTTTACTTGAGAATAGCACCTGAAACATACCTGAAACGATGCATGGCCGGCGGTTTCGAAAAGGTTTATGAGTTTGCCAGGAGTTTCCGAAACGAGGGACTTGACCCCTCACATCTGCAGGATTTCACCCTCCTGGAATACTATGCCGCATACTGGAATTATGAGGACAACATGCGGTTCACCGAAGATCTTGTCAAACATGTCCTTGTGGAGGTTGACGGTTCACTTGAATTAGTTTTTGGTGATAAACACATAAACTTTGACCATGAATGGAGAAGGGTCCCCATGAGCACCCTTATCAAAGAGGCAACGGGTATTGATATCGGTAAATTTTCCAGTGCCCGGGAGCTGAAAAAAGCAATTGAAAACCGCGATATCGAAATCCATGGGATCGAAACTATGGGTTTTGGCACATTGACCGACAACCTGTTTAAAAAAGTATCAAGGCCCACGATCGAAGGCCCCTTATTCGTCATACATCACCCGATAGAGCTTTCCCCCCTTGCCCGGAGAAACGACAATAACCCCGCGGTTACCGACCGCTTTCAGCTGGTCGTCAATGGATGGGAAATAGTAAACGCCTACAGCGAGCTGATAGACCCGATTGACCAGAGGGAGAGGCTCAAGGAGCAGGCCGAACTTCACAGCAGCGGAGACAGCGAAGCGATGGTGATGGACGA
>SDBT01013094.1_pt1 | contig 13310 bp, 13 predicted proteins | sample 2277101 | NCBI WGS metagenome assembly SDBT01 (sample SAMN10404973, study PRJNA504765) | marine sediment metagenome | isolation source: marine sediment core GS10_PC15, 103 cmbsf | place: Arctic Ocean: Southern Knipovich Ridge | collected 2010 | reverse complement strand
CGATCTCATGGATTCCGATCGGGGTCGATGAGGATCCCCCGTATGGTCGAGAAGCGTTCCCAGGGATGCGTGCTGGCACGACTGTCAGAGTATCGCTACACCGTCCAACTCGGGGGGCTGAGGAGGGGCTAGGGTGACGGGCCATGAAGATCCACCATCCGATCACTGGACACGATGCGGAGGTCAATGAGGCCCACGCCCGACTTCTCATCGATCAATCAGGATGGGAGGCGGTCGATGACGACTACCAGAAGAAGGTCGAGAAGGAGAAGGTGGAGGAGGCCCCGGCGTCGATGAGTCGAGCGGAGGCCCTGAAGAAATCCCGGAAGCCGAGAACATCGGCAAAGAAGGAGAATGACTGATGGCCAGGAAGATCGGAGCCGGTGTCCTTGAGTTGGCCCATGTGGTCACCATCGCTGTACCGGCAGCCCCAACCGCAGCAGAGTTGAATGCAGGAACCTTCCTCACAGGGTTCCTCACCGATGGAGGTTTGGCGACGCCCCTTGATGGGTCGATCGTGGATGCAGCTGATATGGGGTCGGCGTTCAACAAGACCGCATCGGGGACCTTCGGAGGTCAGGCGTTGAGTCTGGAGATGTTCCGAGATGATGCCGCTGACACGGCGTGGACGACCCTCTCCCGAGGCACCGGCGGGTTCATTGTCATCAGCCGATTCGGTCTGGCCACCCCCGGCACCTTTGCGATCGCCGATGTGGTCGACATCTGGACAATCGATGTGGTCACCCGGAACCCCAGCGATGTAGCTCGGAATGAGATGCAGAGGTTCACAGCTGAGATGGCCGTCACGGAAGATGTGACCGAAGACTTCGCAATAGCCGCATAATGGACATCAAGGATGTCCTCAAGCGAAAGATCGCTTCGACGGAGGTGGCGTGGATCCTGATGGATCCCACCCTCCAGGATCGTCGGGATGAGTTGGACACGGAATTGTCAGCCGCCCGGATCTATGACAAGAGGCACACCGACGCTGTGAAGCGTGCTGATGAGGTGGAGAAGAAGATCGATGATGTCGATCTAGAGATCGCTGAGAGTCGGGTCCCGTTCAAGTTCGCTTCGATCGGTCGGGAGAACTACTCCAAGCTGATCGATGAGAACAAGCCCCGAGAAGGGAACACGATGGATCAAGATGTCGGGTTCAATGCGGACGAGTTCCCTCCCCGTCTCCTCGCCCTGTCAGCCGTCGATCCCAAGATGGATCTCGATGACGCTCGGCAGATCTGGGACGGCGGCGAAGGTCAGTGGTCGGATGGTGAGACCACGAAGCTGCTGCTGACCGCCATCAAGGCGAACAAGGAGGTGGTCGATGTCCCTTTCACACGGCTCGGATCAAGGATGGAGACTCTGAGTATCGGGACGGAGTTGCCTATTCCCGAGACATCGGAATCCCATACACAGAGTTCCTGACATGGCCTCTTGATGACCAGGCGAGGGTCCTCGCCCAGGGGCGGTTGGATCACACCCGATGTCAGGGGTGCGGGCTGTACCACGACGAGGTCGAGATCTTCCTCGAACACAACGAACTTCAGAAGTGGAGATGCCGGGCATGTGAGATTCGGGAGTCGAGAGTGGCGGAGGAGATGATGAAGAAGGGATCCAAGCATGGGGTCCAGTACCGCTGGTTTCCCATCGGTGAGGAGTTCACCGGCCACCTGATCACGAAGGAGGATCGAGGTGGCTGAGCGACGCAAGGTCATCATCGACATTGTTGCTCGGACCTCGGGCGCTCAGAAGGGAGTCGCCGGGCTTCAGCGGAATATGTCCTCCCTTAACAAGGGGTCGGTCAAGGCGAACAAGAGTCTCGGGGGGATCTCCAAAAGCACCGCTTCAGCGAAGCGTGGCCTCGGATCGCTGGTGGGAGGTGCCGGAGGTGCGGGACTCGCCATGACAGGGGTCGGTGCGGCGGTCCTCGCTACGGGCGCCATCATTAAGGGCAGCGTCGGAGCTTTCGCCTCATTCGATGACAAGATGAACCAGTCGGTGGCGATCATGGGGGATGTGTCCGACGCCATGCGGAATGACATGAGCATGGCGGCTCGGGAGATGGCTAAGACGACCCGGTTCTCGGCTGATGAGGCGGCCGAATCGTACTTCTTCCTCGCTTCGGCAGGGTTGGATGCGGAGCAGTCGATCGCTGCTCTCCCCGCTGTCGCAGCGTTCGGTCAGGCCGGGATGTTCGACATGGCCCTGGCCACGGATCTGCTCACCGATGCTCAATCATCTCTTGGATTGACGACGGATGATGCCTCCACAAACCTCGCCAATATGACCCGAGTCTCGGATGTGTTCGTGAAGGCCAACACTCTCGCCAACACATCGGTCCAGCAGGTGTCGGAGGCGATCACCAACAAGCTCGGAGGTGCGCTGAGAGGGGCGAACATCGACATCGAGGAGGGGGTCGCCGTCCTCGCTGCTTACGCCGATCAGGGACTCAAGGGGGCGTCCGCTGGGGAGGCGTTCAACATCGTCCTCCGTGACCTGAAGAAGGTGGGGAGGGAGTCGGCGGATGTCCTCGCAGAACACAACATCGAGATCTTCGACGCTGAAGGCAACTTCAATAACATGGCCGATGTGGTTGAGGATCTGGAGGATGCGTTTGAGGGGTTGACGGTGGCGGAGCAGGCGCAACTCGCCGCTGATCTCGGGTTCCAGGATCGGTCATTCAAGAACATCCAGCTTCTGATCGGTCAGTCGGATGCGATCCGAGAGTACGAGGGGGAGTTGAGGAAGGCGGGTGGCACCACTGAGGAGGTCGCCGGGAAGCAGATGGAATCCTTCTCCGCTCAGATGGGGTTGCTGAAGAGTCGGGTGGTCGACGCAGGGATCTCTCTCGGGGAGGCTCTGGCCCCGGTGGTGTTGGAGATCGCCAGCGGATTCCTCGACATGCTGGAGGCGATCATGCCTCTTATCAGCGGGGCGGCAACGCTGTTCAAGGTGCTGTTCAAGTTCTCCGGTCTCGCCTTTGCATTCAAGTTCCTCGCCGCAGCGGGCAAAGGGTTCTCGATCCTGTCGGGTCTGTGGGATGAGAACGCTCGGGCGGCGAACACGATGACCGCAGCCATCGAAGGGATCAACAAGGCAGCCGAAGAGGGGACCAGCCCCTATGACGCTCTCGCCGATTCGATCCAGCATGTCGGGATCACTGGAGATCTGACCACCGAATCCCTCACCGAGTTGATGATGGCCTCAGGATTGAACAGCTCTGAAGCGTTCGATGCGATCAAGATCAATCTCGACCTGGCCGAAGCCAACAATCTGACCGCCAAGGAAGTTAGGGCGCTGAAGGATGCGATGCTGGAGGGGATCGAAGCGTCAAATCTTGATGAGGATGCGAAGGAAGCTCTCATCGAGGAGTACGGGCTGTTAGAGGTCATAACCGATCGAGCCAGAGCGCATACCGAGGGAGTGACTGGAGCGACGGAGGCGCTGGTCGATGAGGAGGGGAATCTGGTCGACTCTGAGGGCCGTCTGATCGACGCCACTGGAGCGTTGATCGACAGCATGGGGAACCTGGTCGATGAGGAGGGCAATGTCATCGTGGAGACCTTGTCTCTGGCGGAGGCGCTCGCTCTGGCTGAGGAGAATCAACAGTCGCTCGCCGACACGATGAGAGCCTTCGCTGATCCGCTGTTCGCCGCAGCCCAGGCGATGAAGGGGTTGATCGAAGCCGAGCAGAATCTGATCGATGTGCAGGGGGATGCTGAAGCCACCGCTGAAGATCTCGCCGACGCAGAGTTGGCGGTCCTCGATGCCCTATTGAAAACCCAGGGTGGGTTGGATGCCCTCGACGCTGCGGGCCTGGAGGATATGTTGCTGATTGTCCAGGATGGACTCGGCAAGAGTCGAGAGGAGGCGATCCTGTTCCTGGATTCCCTCAACCTGCTCGACGGTTCCCAGATCGAACTCGGGGTGAATACTGTGTTCACATCCTCCGGGACCCCGGCGGCAATCCGGGCGGGCGGCGGCGGGGGCGGAGATTCCGCAGCCGGTACGGGGAGGAAGCATGGAGGACCGGTCACCGCTGGTGGAGCGTTCATCGTCGGAGAGGAAGGACCGGAGCTGTTCGTGCCGGGGAAGTCGGGGATGATCGTCCCGAATAATGCGCTCGCCGGGATGACCACAAACAACAACAATCAACAGAGGAACCTCCAGGTGGTGTTCAACAATCCGCAGCTTGCGAATAACCCGGTGTCAGGGGTCCGGGCGGCGTTCGCCCGGGATCGAATGCAGAAGGTGGCCTGATGGGTCACGACTTCGACTATCGGGTCGATGGGACCGCCATCGACTCTCTCGGAGGGTCGGACATTCGACTGATCGAGGGGCTGTCGGGTCAGCGGGTGGAGATGTTGGAGATCGCATACCGGCATGGGGTCTATGTGGCGGATCGTCACTGGTCGATGGCCCGGCTGATGCAGTTGCAAGTCAAGTTCGATGCGGTCACCCAGCCGATCGGTAGTACATGGGATGACAAGCGGGCTGTGGAGGCTCTGCTGTTCGGTGGGAAGAAGACCCTCACCCGGAATGATCCGGGGGTCGGAGGGGATGTCGACACGGAGATCTTGACGGTCGATGAGGTCACCCAACCTGAGGGGGCGAGCCGGTTCTACTGGCCGTATGAGGTCTGGCAGCTTCGGGGGTATTGGGAGGAGTCGATCGCCTCAATCGATCAGGATGATCTCGCTCTCGGAGGGTCGGCCACGATCAACCTTCCAGCGGTCGGGGGGTCCCATCGGACGGAGCCGAAGTTCACCATCACCTGTCAGACGGCAGGGTCAGCCCCGGCTATCGAGTTGATCGGTGCGCTCGACAAGCTGTCGATCGTCGGAGCGTTCGTCTCCTCTGATGTGATCGTGATCGATGTGCCGAACCGTCTGGTCACCAAGAACGGGACCCGAGAGAAGAATCTGCTTAGGGTCAACCGGGGTTTTTGGATGGAACTCGATGAGGGGTCCACTCCTAGCTTTAACTGGACCTCGGACTCGGGGTCGTGGGATGTGAACTCGGAAGTGAAGGATCGGTACAGATGAGCCTCAGGACAGACGATCGGCAGTGGCTGATCTACGAGACGGACGGAGAGGTCGGTGGTCTGGTCCGTGGGGTCGAGGTCATGGCGTTGGTCATGGCTGGCAAGGTGTTCGCCCGGCATCGGGTCGACGGGATCAGAGGGATCGGTCACTTCATGCTTCGGATCGCTAATGCTCGGATGCGGGAGATGAAGAAGAACGGGGGGGCGCAGGAAGCGGTCATGGATCACCTGGAGAAGATCCTGAAGGTCGCTGTCGGGGGGTCACCGTGGACACCCGACGCTGAGAGGGCCCTTGATGAGCTTTACGCTCTCACCGTCTACACGGACACCAGGGCGAAAGATGCGGGGATCGTCGGCCCCGGCACGATCCGGGAAGCTGTGAGAGGAGACTGAGATGGTGACGAGACAGCAGGAGAGGGTTCGGAGGTCGGTCCGGTACAACCACGATCGGCTGTTCTACGCCGGGGGTGAGGGGATCCTTGAGATCCCGATCCTGAAGGGAGGGGCGGGGTCATACCCGGATGCCCCATCGAGGAGGATGGCTGTCGATGACGACGGATCTTTGCTTATACGGAGGACGAACTTCGGGGTCCCGGGTGTTCAAGGTGCAGCCAACCGCTCCGAGTCGAACGACGAGGACAATGTCGTCGTCGCCTTCTCCAATAACAACGATGAGGAGTGGGGCTGGTTCTTCCCCGAACTGAGGGAGGTGGATGGGGTATTCCTCGCTTTCGAGAGGTCATCGAACGGGGTCTACAACTTCAGGACCTCCGTCGACACCACCAACACAATCGACGGGACCCATGTCCAGCAGACCTCCAATTACCCGGAGTCCACCTCCTCATATCCGACCGAGTACCGGAATGCGATCACCTCCTATGCCCTGTCAGGGATCCGATATGCGTACTGGAGGACGACGGATCAGCAAAACGACGGGTTCCTCGCCTTCCACATATACGGCACATTCGGGTCGGGTCAGACCCCGGATCGGCTGCTCTGGTTCGATCAGGCGACGGCCCTGGAGTACTCCAAGCCTCTCGACTATGGGGATGCCCCGAGGGGGTCGCATGTGGACACTGTGACCTTCATTAAGAACAATTCGGGGAGTCTCACCGCATCGACCGTTCAGGTCACAGCCGAGTCGCTCTACCTCAACTCGGGTGCGTGGTACACCTTCAGTGAGGGAGGTTCATATCAGGCGACCCTCTCTCTGGCCTCATCGATCGCCAACGGTGCCAACTCCCCGAATATCACGATCAGGAGGATCATCCCCGACGCCGAGTTAGTGGGTCTCCACGCCGGGCGGACCTTCGTGTCGGTCGGGTCGTGGGCGTGATCGGTGACCGCCCCAACTAAGGCCAATTTCACCCCGCCTTCGGGGTTCACCCTCCCCGACCCTGGGATCCTCCGACCTCAGTCTCGGCTCACATGGTCGGGTGAGGTCGGCAATGTGGATGTCCGGTTCCAGTGGGACACGGACTCGGGGTTCGGTGGTGGCCAGAATGAGATCGTCCACATAGATCTCGGGGTCCCAACCTCTGGCACCTACACGCTCACTTTCAATTCTCAGACGACCGCCGCTATTCAATGGGATGACAATGCGGCAGCGGTGAAAGCGGCCCTGGAGCTTCTGTCGGGGGTCCATGTGGTGACGGTCACCGGCACCGGCACGACCGCTGACCCGTTCGTCATCACTCACACCGACCCGATCAACTCGGGGAGGAATGTGCCGGACATGACCGGGACCGACTCTCTCGATTCGACTCTGATCGTCACGGTGAACACGCAAGGGTCTGAGGGGCCTCCGATCGGTGTTCTCACTCTCGATGATTCATCGAATGGGGATGAGCAGGTCCCCGGATCTGATCTCGGTCTGGCCGGTCCTTGGTTCTGGCGGGTGGCGGTGGTGGATCGGGATGATGGAGCGGGGACATGGTCATCAGCGTTCACGCTCAACTTCGTGGACCCGATCGACCACAACCGATACCTGGCTCTCAACGCCAACCCTGGTTACGCCTTCGACGCTGCGACGGTCGGGGAGAATCAGGGGGACTCCCCGAACTACCGGATCTTGGTCTGGCAGGATGCGACCGGAGGAGACTTCACTCTCACCCACGACTCGAATGTGACCTCTGCGCTTGGGTTCGATGCGACGGCCGTTCAAGTACAGGATGCGTTGGAGTTGCTGGCCTCGATCGGGTCGGTCCGGGTTCGGAAGCACACCCTCGCCTCAGGGGTCAGAGGTTGGGACATCGAGGTCAGAGATCCCGGCCATTCGGCGGAGACGATCACCCTCCAGGACGCAGGGTTGACCGGAGACACGGTCGGAGGGTTGGAGGTGTTGGTCACCGGAGATGATTGGGGGAGCGAGGGGACGGTCGGCCCGGATGGAGATCCGATCGACTTCAACCGATACCTCACGACTGTGCTGAACGCTGGTTACGGGTTCGACCCGACCGATGCGCCGGCAGGGGGTTGGGGTCCTGAGGGGACGATCGGGCCTGACGGATTGAACATCGATGATGCTCGCTATCTGGCCCTCTTCGCCAATGTCGACACCACCCAGCCTTGCCCGTCGATCGAGGGGCTGTCATCCCCTCAGGCTGAAGCAGGCGACACGATCATTGTCAGCGGTTGGGGGTTGGTGTCGGGAGATGATCCGACCGATGCGTGGGATGCGGAGGTCAGGCTGTACGAGTCGCCCTCATTCGCTGCTCCGTTCGTGGTCATGTCCACAGTCACATGGGAGGCGGCGGTCCTCGACACGATCACGACGACCGTGCCTGGTGGGGCATCGTCGGGGTTCGTGACGGTGGTCCACACCACCACCCCCTCCTGTTCGGGATCGAACTTCATCGGCCTCACGGTCATCCAAACCCCGCCCGATCTGAGGTCGGGCTGGTGGGTCGAAGTGTGGAATCTGCGGAACACGACCATCGAGATCTCACCTCTCATCGATGTGGTGTCAGCCGACTTTGAACACATCGCCAATGACATCGGTCAGGGGGAGATCATCCTCCCGGCCAACCACCCGGATCTGTCAGACATCATCGATCGGACGGCGAACCCGCCCGTCCAGAAGCTGGTCAAGGTCTACCTCCACGACCGGTTCGCCTACTCGTTCATCCCTGATGATTCGGAGGATGAGTACAGCGAGGATGGGGCGAGGGAGGTTCGGATCTACGGGGCGGGTCAGGAGTCGCAGCTGGAGTGGGGCCGGGTCCTGTGGAACGACTTCCCCTCTCAGCCCGCCAAGTCTCGGGTCTGGCTGTGGGGGTCGGACACCAACCTGACCGAGTGGGGTGATATGGAGCCGAAGACGATCATCTCCAATGGGGGGTTGGAGGATGCGGTCCCTGACCCGTGGGTCGGGGTCGGAACGGGAACGCTGAACGCCACGACATCGGAGGCACGGACAGGGGTTTATTCGCTGAAGGTCACCCCTGCTGCTCTCGATGATGGGACCGAGATCGCATTCTCGGTTCAAGAGGGGCAGCAGGTATATGTGGATCTGTGGACGAAGGTGAACACGATCGGTGGGACTTATGAGGTCCAGATCCTGGCCGTCGATCCTGAGTCGGAGCTGGATCCCCCGGCCGACTTGATCCTCGACAGCGGCACATGGGTCCCGGCGACGACCGGGTTCACCCTCCGGGCGCTCGACTTTGTGGCGGCGGAGAATCTGCAATGTCGGGTTCGGGTCATCCAGACAGCCGGGAGTCTGATCGCCTGGTTCATCGACGACACCGATGTTTTCAACGACATCGACTATGGGGGTCTGCTGTCCTTCAATGCGGTGGCGACCCTCTCTCGGGATCAGGCGGCGGACGGGGAGTACTCGCTCAAGGTGGCAGCCAACGCCGGGGGAGATGTCGGGTTCAACGGGGTCGAAGCATTCTTCAATTCGACTGCCAATCAGAAGTACCGCTTCTCGGTGGCGGTCACCGGGCCGGTCGGAGATGTTGTCCAATTCGATGTTCGACTCGGAGGGGTCCTGTTCAATGTGCAGCAGGTTCTCACTGGACTCGGCACCTTCGATGTGATGACGTTGGAGGGGACGGCGGGGCCTCTCTCAGCGACGGAGAGGTTCACTCTCAGATCGAAGGAGTCGGCGGCTCTCACCTTCTTTGCGGATACCCTCAAGATCAGTCCAGGGGAGGCGGCGGCCACCCCCGGCACGATCGTCACTGATGTTCACACGGCGATGGTCGCCCGGCTGACGCTCGACTTCGTCACCCTCGACTTCTCAGCGACCCTCGACTCGGCGGGGTTGCCGTGGCCGGAGACCCTGGCGTTCGAGGCGCAGCCAGAATGGTCGATGTGGGATCTGTTGGAGAAGCTGGTCGGGTTGGGCTACCAGGTGCAGTACGCCCCCGTAAATTGGGTTGAGGGAGGCGACACAGGATGGGAGATCCAACTGTTCGCCCCTCTCAACGGAGGGATCGATTGGAGTCTGGTCGAGGACGGGCCAGCGATCCTCCCCGGAGACACGGTGGTCGACGCCGATGCGAGTGGAGCGCCCCCAGCATCGACGGTGGTCTACGGAGAGGGAGAGTCCGGGCTGTGGACGGTGGCGCAACTCTCGGCGGGTGACATCACAGCGTTGGAGAGGCGGGAGGAGTTCGTCACGAACCGGAGCATGAAGGACACGACCGCTCTGTTCCGGGCTTTGACTCATCGGCTGGATGTCACCGAGAGTCGAGGGGAGCAGTTCACAGCGGATCTCACCGATCAGGGAGATCCCCTCCCCTACTTCAACCTGAAGCCCCTCGATCGGATCCGGGCGCATCTCCCTCAAGGGAAGGACGAGAGGGATGTGGTCCCTGATGATGTCTATCGGGTCGCCACGATCGCCGCAAGGCTCGACGGTGGAGGGAGGCAGCAGGCGTTCCAAGGTGACTTCGGAAGGTATCAGCTGCACAAGGAGAGGATCCAGCAGCTTCTATTCAACCGGTTGCTCAAGAGATCCACCACCGAGAATTACCAGCCGGGAACCGGGTCGGTATCAGAGGGGGGGTCCACCGGGTCATCAGCGACATCATCGGCGGTCGAGTCGGGGGGAGAGGTCTCCGCTCACTCTCACGGATGGCCCGATGTTCAACCCATCCAGACGGGAGGAGATCTCGGAGGGACGATGCCGAACCCGGCTGTCCTCGGATGGAGAGGCAGGCTGTTGTCAGCCGGTGCGCCGGCAGATGGGGAGGGGTACTTCTTCGACACGGTCTCCGGTCTGTTCAAGCTCGGGCCTGGAGGAGGAGGAGGAGGTGATGGCACCATCGGTGAACTAGGCGAAGACATCGCCACAGGAACAGTCACCGAATTGGAAGTGTCAGCCATTCCGTCAACCGGAAAGGATTTGACGGTGGTGGCGTTGCTCCGCTCCGACGACACTGCCGAGTTCGATGACCTTCACATCAACGTCGGGAACGGCACCATCGACACAGGCTCCAACTATCGATGGTTCCGTGTTTTCGACGGGTCGACCGAGGGTCTGTCATCGTCGGAATCCGACACCAAACTGGACACATCAGGGTCGGTGTCAGGGGCCAACGCTGACGCTGGGAACTTCGCCACGCTTGAGTTGACCGTGTACGACTACAAGGACACCACCCGTCAGAAGTTCTTCCGCTGGACGATCCAGCATTACCGAGCCACCGCTTTCTACACGATGGAAGGTTGGGGTCGGTGGGAGTCCAATTCAGCGATCGACGTTATCCGCCTCACGCCTAATAACGGCGATTGGGTGGCCGACTCGTTCATGCGTGTCTACTCGAAAGCTGGCGGTGCTGCGCCTGGTGCCTGGGTGACGCCGACGCTGCTCAACTCCTGGGTTGACTTCGGGTCGGGGTGGAGTAGTGCCGAATACCGCAAGGATTCGACGGGGATGGTGCATGTCCACGGACTCATCAAGGATGGGACGACCGCCGTCTCGACCGTTCTCTTCACTTTCCCGACCGGCCACCGACCACTGAACCAAATCATGTTTCCGTCCATCTCCAACAACCTGTTCGTAGGGTTGGAGATTCTCGCCAACGGAGACGTTCGGATTCGGACGAGCGGAGCGAGCAACGCCTACCTGTCGCTCGATCCGATCTCATTCTTGGCTGACGGAAGCTAGCCTCTGATGATGTCGAGGAGCCGGGACCGGGAGGGGTTCGATGAACGGGTCAGGCTCACCCTCTTAGAAGGGGACATGGACGCAAGCGAGATCGAGGTGGCAGAGATGCGTAAAGAGTTCCGCCGGTTGACCGCCGCCATCGTCGGGGCGGCCCTCACTCTGGCGATCACAGCCATTCTTCTCGGGGTCACCCTCGCAGCTTGAGGAGACTCGCCGGGTTCGTCGCTGTCCTGGTTCTTGGGATCTCGATGGTCGCCGTCGCCGGTCCTCGAGGTGGTGGTATACCTGAGGAGCTCCAGCCTCCCGGTCATCAGAGGGAGCATCGGAGATGTCATGCCAAGTGGGAGGAATGTCCCACAAGTAGCCTGATCTCATCCTCCACCACCATCATCATCAGCTCATCAACCATCGGATCGAGCATGACCACGATCTCGCCCAGCACGACGAGGTCTTCCGTCACGCCGACAACCAATTCGGAGATTACGACCTCCTCTTCGGCCCCTCCTGTGTCGATCGTCACCTCTCCGGTTCGGTCGAGAAGCACCACTACGACATCGATGATGATCCCGACCACGACGACGCAGCGTGAACGTGAAGCCGAGGTGGAGACGACCCAGGCGCCGGCCGATCCGACGACGATTATCGAGGAGGAGATCATCCCTCCGATCTCAGTGACGGCGCCATCCACGACTCTCTCTGAGGTCGATGAGGATCGTCAAGGTGAGGGCATTCCTGTGGTCGGGGTCGTGGGGGGAGCGGGAGTGGTTTTGCTGGTGTCAGGGGTCACATGGGCGGCTCTGATTCGGGCGAGGAAGATGAGGGAGATGGACGACTGATGGAGATGTTCAGGGATCTCCCCGAGTGGATCCAGTGGCTGATCCCCTGGGCGACGGCCGTGGCGATTCTGGTCGGATCCCTGTGGGCGGTCCTCTCCTTCGCTAAGTTCATCATCAAGGTTGCCCGATCCGACAAGTCGGGACTCGATTGAGAAGGAGGAAGGATGGCGATCAGAGGCACATCGAACTGGTGGATCACCCATTACGGGAAGCCCTGCATCCCTGACGACCATGTTCGGTTGGAGTGGTATCCGGGGGTCACCACGATTGTCCACCGGGGGACGGAGAGGATCTGGCAGGCTCTCGGAGCGGTCATGGTCGCTTACGGGTATCGGGTTCCCACCTCCTACACCGGCTCCTATATGTGTCGGAATATCACCGGGGGATCGAAGTGGTCGGGTCACGCATGGCCGGTGGCGATGGACATCAACGCCAAGACGAACCCGTACATCAGGACTCCGACCCTTCGCACGATTCGATGGGGGGTCGAGACGGACATGCCTGCGGCGATGGTCAAGGAGATCGAGTCGATCACAGCATCAGGGATTCGGGCCTTCGGCTGGGGAGGACGGTGGAGGTCGATCAAGGATGCGATGCACTACCAGGTGCGGGTGAAGGTCAGTGAGATCGCAGCAGGAGTGAAAGCCCCGAGAGGGTTCTACGAAGGACAAGGAGATGATGAGATGAGTCTGAAGCGAGGAGACAAAGGTCATGCCGTGACCAAGCATCAGAAGGGGTTGATGGCTTGGAATCCCAAGGCTCTCCCCCAGTTCGGTGCTGATGGCGACTTCGGAGGTGAGACGGAGGCGTGGGTCAAGAAGTACCAGGAGGCAGCGGATCTTCCTCAGACCGGGGTCATCGACGGAGTCACCTCTGCTCTCATCATCAGCTACACGATCGATGGTGGAGGAGATCACGATCATCCCCCGACACCGCTCAAGGATCACTCGCACGGATTGGGCGGGACGACGGGAGGGGTCGCATGAGGTTCATCAAGGCACGCCCCGTCCTGTTCTGGGGGTCGCTGACCACCCTGGTCGAAGCGGTCATCGGCTTGCTCCTGGTGTTCGGGTTGGATCTGGAGCCGGAGCAGGTCGGAGGGATCATGCTGTTCCTCGCCGCCCTCGGCACGATGTTCGTGTTCATCATGCAGGGGCTGGTCACCCCGACCGACAATCCGAAGGATGATGCGGGGAACCCTCTCACCCCCGGCCCGATCGGATCAGAATCATCGGAGGGGTTGCCCCCGATCTGAGATCTCCTCACCCGAGAGAATGAAGCCCCCCCTGGTCTGGTCCACAGACGGGGGGGG
>SDBT01013093.1_pt1 | contig 13312 bp, 20 predicted proteins | sample 2277101 | NCBI WGS metagenome assembly SDBT01 (sample SAMN10404973, study PRJNA504765) | marine sediment metagenome | isolation source: marine sediment core GS10_PC15, 103 cmbsf | place: Arctic Ocean: Southern Knipovich Ridge | collected 2010 | reverse complement strand
ACGAACCAGGAATTGTTTCACTTACATCAGGTGCAGACCTTAGATTGTTTAAATTCAAATTTACAGAAGACAGGCTTGTAAGATTTAAATATGATCATGGTTGGCTTAAAGATTCACCAACTCAAACAACGACTTCAAATGCAGAGGAAGCAGGAGATTCGGTTTTAATTGAAGTTGCTGCAACAACAGGTCTTACAGCAAACGATTTTGTTGAAATACAAGGAATGGATAGCAAACAAGAAACAGTAAAAATTACAAGCGTAGATTCAGGAGTAAGCATTACGGTTGACAATCTTGCAGTAGACCACGAGGCAAGCAGTTTGGTTACGCTTCAAATAGTTCCGGTTATTGTTGAAAGATACATGCTAGTAGCATCAGCCCTTGCAGGAGTTGCAAGAGTTGTTGGATCTACTTTTGACGAAATTACTAGGTATGAAATTGGAGACCTTTCAGTAAGTAAAGGAGAGCCTTTTACACAATGGCGCGAAACAGCAACTCAACTTAGAAAAGAGTGGCTTGATATTAGACAAAGTTTAAGAATAAGACCGGCAGTCGGTTAGGAGGAATAAAAAATGGTAGCAGCATTTAATGTCACGTTGGATACAGGCGGAACAGATAATTCACCAGGTTCAAGTGATACAATAACAAACCTTAGGTTTAATGTCGCAGATGACAATGACCAAGATACAGGAAACCCAGTTCCTATTCCAGGAGCAGGAACAAACTATAGTTTTTGGAAACAGATTTATTTAAAGGCTTCAACTGGACCAGATACACAGGTAGATAACGTTGAAATTTATTCAGACGGAACTACTTTTGATGCAAACGTAGCTTTGAATATTGGAGACGAACTTCCTGTTCATAACAGCGGAGCAACTACTGGTTATGATGTAGCAGATGCAGCCGAAGTAATGACAAACCATACAGACATTACTGGAGTAACAAATATGAACACTTATACAAGTGGTTCGGCTAAGGCTGTTTCAATCAGCGAAGCAGGAAGTATAATTAATGCAATAAACGAAACAACTAACTATGTTGTTTTACAAATAGCGGTTGGAACAGGAGCAGGTCCAGGAACGTTAGCGGCGGAAACCATAACATTTGTTTACGATGAGATTTAGTACAATGAAATAATTAGGAGGGCAATACAATGTTCTGGAGAGCCGTCTACAAAGACGGAAGTGTCCTTAACCAATACAATGGTGAAGGAAAACCTAACGGTTACGAAAACATAGACCGAAAAAAGCTTTTGCAGTTTCAGTTACTAAAAGAAGGTAAAGTTTTCTTTTCTCTAATTCTTGAATCTGGTCAGAGGCTTATTTTTAGGCGCAGAGTTTTTCAAAACCTAAACAAAACCAATCATGTTTTTTTGGTTGGTTGGCAGAAAGACGGCAACCAAGCTATTTCTTATTTGTTTGAAGATGGAAGCATAATAATGGCAGGTAAGTGGAAGGAAAGTCAGTTAATGCACAAAGTAAAATTGATTGAGTGTGAAAAGTAATGGCAGTGGATACTTGGGAAACGGGAACAACTGTAACTCATTGGACAGAAATACTTACAACTGGGGGAACAATTTCTGTTCATGCTGATTTTAAAAAATCAGGAAACTATGGTTGTGGAATGACAACTGATGGTGATAATGACAGCGCATCAATGATTTTAAGAAATGATGACTTAAATGATGCTACTGCTACAGTTTGGACTTGGATAAGAATATCAGACGTTTCTAAAGGTTTTTCTTGGTATGAACTACATTCTGCAGGAGGAGAAATTGCAAAGTTTGGGTTAATACAAGGCGTTTTCAAAATGGCTTATCAATCCACTGTAAATATGTCAGCCACGCCTTCAAACAATGTTTGGTATAGAATTGAAATGGTATACAATGGAACCACGGTTATTTTTAATGTTTATGACACTGAAGGTTCTTTGATTGAAACAAGCGGAGCCGTGACACCTTCCAATACAGGTAATGCAACTTATGTTAGACTTCAAACGGTTGATGTATTTAGTAGTCCTGTTATAACTTCATGGGATAATACAACTTACACTTCTACTGCTTCTCTTGTAGTGCAGACAAAAACTTTTACTGCAGATAGCGTTTTGAAAGCAAGTGGTTTAACGAAAACTTTTACGGTTGATGGAGTTCTTGTAAATGTAAACACTAAAGATTTTACTGCAGATAGTATTTTACAAGCTCAAGGTCTTACAAAAACGTTTACAGCAGACAGTATCTTAAAAGGAACTTTAACAAAAACCTTTACGGCAGATAGTTTGCTTCAATCTCAAGGTCTTACAAAGGATTTTACGGTAGATGGGTTATTACAAGAAACTTCTACGAAAGACTTTACGGTTGATTCTTTATTACAAGAAACTTCTACAAAGGATTTTACGGTAGATGGTTTTCTTCAAAGTCAAGGGCTTACAAAAGCCTTTACGGCAGATTCTATCTTAAAATCTCTTGGTTTAACAAAAACCTTTACGGCAGATAGTTTGCTTCAATCTCAAGGTCTTACAAAAACCTTCACAACCGATAGTGTTTTGAAAGCAGTTTTAACAAAAACTTTTACGGTAGATGTAACTTTAATTAATGAAACGCTTGGAGAATTGCAAACAGATTTTGCAACAGTCCTGGCAGATGATTTTTTTGACGCAGCAAAGCAATTAGATTTTGCAAAAATATTGGAGGACATTCCTATGAGTGAAGACGTTACCTGGACAAGAACAAGCCAACCTGAAGACGAATTTGGAAGAGCTTCTGCTTCTTCGGATACAATAACTGAAACCATTTCGGTTTTGATTCAGCCAATTACTGAAAAAGACAAAGACATATTAGCTGCAGGAGTTGCTATCACTGGTCATATGAAGGCTTATGTAAAGCATTCGTATGACTTAAGTGGTGGTGGTTCTAGTACTCCAAAGGTAGGAGACAATTTTACTAGATCAGATGGACAGCTTTATGAAGTTAAAACAGTAATTGGAAAGTATTCTGGAAGCAATATAGAGATTTTTAGAAAACTTGTCTTACGGGAGATAGATAATGGTTAAGATTGAATTTCAGATTGTTGAAAAGTTTGACACAGTAAAGGTTTCTCAAGAGTTAGTTGGAAAGCTAAAAAAAGTCTTGCTTGAAACAATGACTGCTATACAAGTTCATGCTAAAAGACTTGTTCCGGTTAAAACTGGTTTACTTAGGACAACTATTCATGTAAATCCAAAAAAACCAGCTACCAAAATAACAACCGCTTCAGGAACGGATTATGGTGCTTTTGTTGAATTTGGAACTTCAAGAATGAGATCCCAACCATACCTTAGACCCGCGAGAGATATTGCTTTAAAGTTAGATTTGCCAAGAATCTTAAAAAAGCACAAATTACGTTAAAGAAAAGATTTAAATACTAGAAAAACCGTTTATTAGTGCGCCGTTGCCAATTGGCGATTATAAGGGATAGGACAGCGATTTATTTCTGTCCTATTTTCCTTTGCTTGCGTGTTGCTGGGAAGACCTGGCGTGAAAATCCAAGAGGTATTATAATGGCTACGTTGTCAAATGCTGACGATATTGTTGCTGAATTTCTAAGAGCAAGGCTTACAGATCCGCGTGATAGATATACTTCTGATTCTGATACATTTACTGCCACTGCTAGTCAAACTGTTTTTACCTTAACACCTACTAATGCAAGCGAATTGGTTAGGGCGATTACTTCAGTAACCGTTGCTGCGGTTACTCAAAAGAAATGGCAAGAATTTACTATCGACTTAAAGGCTCCAAATATTACTCAATTAACCGGAGTAACTGAAAACGATGAAGTAATTGTTAGCTATTTTACTTCCGCTTCTGGAACTGAATGGATTTATCCAGGAATGCCTATTGGAACAATGACTGCTTCTAAGTTTCCAAGAATAAGCGTACAGGTAATTGATATAACTGGTGAAAGAGCAGGACCTGTTAATGCTGAAATGATTGACACGGTTCATTTTCAAATAGATACTTGGACAAAAGAAAAATATACTACTACGATTTCAAGCGAGTTTTATAGTGAACAAAAGCTTGCAGATTATCTTGGGACTAAGGTTAAAGAAGCATTTGCTGATAATGTTGATGACTTGTATCCCAAACTTTACGATTATGTCAGGCTTGCCTTTGGGCAAATGCCTTTTGAAGAAAAGACTCATACTTTTCGGCATAAACAGGAAATTACACTTAACGGAATTGATGTAGGACACTAGGAGGAAATAAAATGGTCGTTATTGAATTAATGCAGGGAAAAAAGGAACAGGTTTCTTTTTCTGATGCAGAAGGAACTTTTGGAACAGCCGCTACTTTAGTAGAAGCACTTGGAAGAAATCCACGGTTTGATCCAAATATAAATAACCAAAATTGGACACGGGTACTTGGAGCAGGTACTGAAGACCTTGACGTGCCGGTTAGAGAACAAGGTCAGGAAATGTTTGGAGGAATACTTAGTTTTGTTCCACAAAATTGGAAGTTTTTAAAATTTGTTTTACTCAAACAATCAAGTGATGTAACAGACACTGGTTCAGCTCCAACAGTTCATACGTTTACAAACACTGAAGCAGGTCTTTTGTCTTTTACTTTAGAAAGAGCAATTCAGGCAAGCACGGATAGAGTGCGAACTTATGAAGGCTGTCAGGTTCAAAGCTTTTCGTTAGCTTGGGATTCTTCAGGCCCTGGAAACTTTTTGGAAGCCTCAGCAAATATCTTAGCAGAAGATGCAAACAATAGCACAAGCACTACAAGCCTTTCACCGCCTACAAATGATGGTTTTAAGCCAAGGTTTACTACGCTAACGCTTGAAGGAAGTACAGTAACTTATCTCAAAAGCGGTACTTTTACAATAACCAACACGCTTACAGATGGAAGGTATGCAAATCAGTCGCTTGCAAGACTTAAAGATCAAAGTGTTCCACAACTGAGGACTTATAATCTTACTGCTGTGGCTCATTATACAGACGATACTTTTTGGGATATGTTTGATTCAGCAGATGTTTTAGGAAGTACAAACACGCTTGTTTTTCAAAGAGCAGCAAATGATAATCTGACAATCACATTTACGAATGCTTATTTGCAGAATCCACCAGATCCAACAAACTTGGAAGCTCCAAATAACGTTACGTTGAATATGGAAATAAACTCTTGTGCATTTGTAGCAAAAGATGCACTTACAGATTATCAAACATTTACCTAAGGAGGGATTGAATGGAAAAAGAGGATTTCATAAGCGAAGAACCAATTAAAGTAACAATAGACGGGAAGATTTTTTTAATCAAAGAATTTACAGGAGAAGAATATGACAAAATAAGTAGTGACTATATTACATTGAATGTAAAAGGCGATCTTGTTTTGGATTTAAGTAAACGAAACAAAGCTTGGCTTGGAATTGCAGTAGTAGATGCTCCTTATAAGGGCGCAAATGACAAACCATTCAAAGAACTTAAGTCTGAAGAAAAGCAAGAAATTTTGCAAAAACTTAAAGCAAAAATTAGAGTGCCTTTAGTTAATGCAATTTCTAAAATAAATGCAGTGAGTAGTGATGTAGCAAAAAATTACAAGATGCAATCGTAGGTCAGGAAACAATTTATTTACCTGAAGCGGCTGCAATAGTAAGAAAGTTTAATCTTTTAAAGATTGGAATTTCTTTAACCGAACAGAAAAAAATGACTGGAAAGGAAAAAAAGATTTGGCAGTTGGTTGTAGAAAATCAAGATAGGTATTTGAGTAAAAAGAAAATGGAAGCAGAAAATATTGCAAGGATGAAGTAAAATGGTTGTAGCAGGAACAGTTGAAATAGTCGGAAGCATTGACATAGAAAGCATAAAGCGCGGACTTAGTGATTTAAAACGTGGTCTTAACGAAGCAAAAAATGCTGCAAGGTCTGCTTTTGGAGACTTAAAAAGAACAGGCGAAGCTGTTTCAGGAATAGCAGGGCCTTTAGCTAAAATAGGAACTGCCCTGGGAACAACCATTTTGGGAATTGCTGCAATGAGTCCGGCAATTGCTCCAGTAATGGCTCGAATGCAAGCAGACTTTTTGTTACTTTCAAGAATCTTAGGAGAAGAACTCAAACCAGTTTTTGAAAGCGTAGAAGGAGCTTTTGAAGATTTTGTTAATTTTCTTGGAAGTGAAGAAGGACGCGGAGCAATAACTACTTTTGGAACAGCTTTACAAGATGCTATTGGCTTATTTGGAACAGCTTTTACAAAACTTGACGAACTAAATACTGCTTCAAAAGCTTTCTTTGAAACATTAATTCCGGCAGAAGATCCAAATGCTCCAGAAGCTGGTGTTTCTGGATTAACTGGTGGAGAAGCACTTACTGCAACAGGTTTAATTGGAGGAATTAGCGCAGTAGGTGGAGCAATTTTAGGAGGAGCAACAGGTGCAGTAGCCGGAGGTTCAATTTTAGCCGGTGGAGCAGCAGGATTCTTTGGAGCAGAAGCATTGCTTGGAGAAGGTGGACCGCTTAACTTTTTGCTTGGACCAGCTAGAGCAGGGCTGCTTGGAGGTCCTGATGCAGGAATAGCTGCTTTAATTGAACAATTTTTTGATACAGAAGCATTAACAAATCAATTAATGAGATTGGTTAATATAAGTGAGTGACATGACGACAATGAAAATTGGAACAACATCTCAGACTTATGCAAATGCAGACTTTAGTTTTCAAGTAAATCCAAAAATAATAAACGTACCGTTTGCAATCAACGATACTACTTTTAATATTCCATATGGTACGAATCATATCTTTTTGGGAGCAGGAGGAGTTGCTGTTAGGCGAATTATTTTAACCGGTGAAGTTTTTGGAGCAAGCAAGCTAACTAACTTAAATGCTCTTGCTAAAGAGATTCATTCAAACAACGTAAAACGTTTTTGGATTAGTGCAACGAGCTATTTTAACGTAAAAGGAAAACAAATAGGCCACAACTATAAAGGCGGTAGAACAAATTTTATAGACTACGTAGCAGCGATTGATTGCGTTACTCCTTTTGCTTTAGCCGGAACAGCTTCAACTTATACTATTTCTTTGTCAAATGCAAACAAAACAACTCTAAACGATGCAACCGGAGGTTCTAGTGGAGCTTTTACAAACGCTGGAAATGCTCCTGCTTCAGTTCAGTGGAGTATTGAAAATGCTGCAGGAAGCAGCATTACTAAAATTGAAATAGGTGACACTAGCGATTTTGACAGTAGTCCTCATAAGATTGAATGGAATGGAACACTTGGTTCTGGTTCTACTTTGCTTATTGAAATATTTAACTATGCAGCTCAGGGAACTCGTGGGACTTTTAAAGAAATGCGCCTTGCTTTTCCAACAGTTTCTGGAACAAAAACAGGGAATGTAAAACTTTTAGGAGAAGCCGTTCCCTGGATTAATGCAAACGGAACAGACCAAGCGTTTTCTATTAAGCTTACAGGAAATGACAATACGGCAAATATTATAGCAACTTGGAATTCAAGCTTTATTGGGTGATTGAATGAGTCTTGCAAGAATAGATGTAGAAATTTCTTCCGGAGTTTTTGAAACAATAAAAACTTTTACTAAAGCTAGTTGGGAAGGGCCTTTGAATGGAGTAAGGTCTTTTGATATTGTTGTTGATTCAAGCGGTTCAGACTATCGAACAGATTTTGCTTTAGGTAGAACAGTAGAATTGTCTTTTAATGACGTTCTTGAAGTAAAAGGAATTATACTAAAAAGAACTAACACATCAACAGGAGCACTTAGACTTGAAGGAATTGGTTTTGGAGAAAAAAAACTAGCTCAAGCAAATCTTGCAGTACAAGCTTTTAGTGCAACAAACACAACTGGTGTAATGAATTCTGATACAAACAATATTCTTTCAAAGGTTCCTGCCATTTCTGCCGGAACTATTGAAAATCAGACTGTTAATAATTTTAGAAGCGATTTAAACGAAAGTGCTTTAAATGGAGTAAACAAGTTAACCGAATTAACAGGCCAAGATTGGAGTATTGATGACGTAAATGACGAAATTGACATAGAAGACCACAAAGGATCTTCTTCAAGCATTGGAACTCTTACTGACGGAATCGATGTAACAAACGTTTCAAACGAAGAAGATGACCGAACTACTGTTAAAAAAGTAACAGTTATTGGAAAAGGTTTTGGAGCAAACCAAGTATCTAGTTCTGTCTCATTTATTACTTTGGAAGATTTTGAAAGCATTGCGGATTGGACAACTGTTTCTACTGCTGGAGGAACTGATTCAATTGTTGCTAGTCCTGCTATTACAGGAAATGCTTTAAAAGTTACTACAGATGGAGTTAATGATAATCAAAATTGGATTAAATATAAAGAATTTACTACTACTCATTTTCAAATTTATATAAGAAAAGATCATCTAAATAATCTTTTTGATGTGTCTGCTAGAAATGATTCTGGAAGTTTGTTGGGTTTGTTTAGAAAAAGTTCTGGTTCAACAACATTAAGTTATTTTGCATCGGGTACAAGTAAAGTTCTTACAAATTCTTTTGCTGTTGATACTTGGTATATTTTAGAATGGGAATTAGTTGATAGTACTCATGCAAATGTTTATATGAAAGATGAAAGTGGAACAATTATTGGCAGTTCATTGAATGTATTAAATAGTTCTAGTAATATTGCTTCTTCTGATATTAGAATTCAACTAGGAATAAAAGATGATGATTCTTCTTCTCACGATGCTTTTTTTGATGAAATACAAGATTCTCCTTGGACTCAAGGAGATTCTGAAATAACAATAGTTGATAAATCTCTTGATTCAGATCAAGAATGTTTAGACAAGGCTACAAAAATTAAAGCAATTAAAGGAAATACTAGATTTTCTTATAATTTTCAATTAGTTGATCCATTTTTTTCATTTACTTTAGGAGACGTTGTTACTTTAAATTCTGCAAATATTGGAGCAAACGATGTTGATTTAAGAATTATAAAATACCGGCGTGTTTCAATTCCAAACAGAACTAGCTTGTTTTTTCAAGTTCGTGGAACTGGAGAACGAGAACAGGCCGAAAGTAAATACTCTCAAGATGCTGCTGTTTCAAGGTCTCAAAGAGAAGCCGGAACAATGACTCAACCAAGTGATGACGGAACAGGATCGATTGGAGTTACAGGCGATGTTACTTCTGCTCCAAGTATTACAGCAGTAACAGGCGCAGTTTCAGAAAAAGGTGCATCTGAATCTGGTTATCAGACATCAAATTTTTCATCAACTCTTACCGGAGATAATATTTGTAGAAGTGTTACTTTAAGCGTAAATAATGCCAATACTACTTTTTTATTTCATGGACTAACTGGAAAGTTTCAACTTAGTTTTAGTGATGCAACCCCTGCAGATGTTTCACAACCTCAAGCAATTTTTATTAGAGCAAAAAATACAACAGACACAGAATATTATCCTGATACTACTGGTTGGAAAGTCCACAATGGACATGACCAATATGATTTAACTCACGATCATGGTGGAGCAAGTTCTAATGTTAGATTTGGACAAACAATTTCAGTAAATTTTTTCATGCACATACCGCTTAATTGGCAGAATAAAAACTATGTTCTTCAATACAACATTTCAAACGAAGTCGATTGGCTTGCTGCAGGAACTGTCTTTTTTGCTTACCATGGAAGCAGAGGACATGTTCATGGAGACAGTTTTGACACTTCTGACAGCAACCATCCACACGGAGATAATTTTTCTGGTTCAGATTCAGGACACAACCACTAAGTGATTTTATGAAAATAAAAAAAGTAACAAGGATTCAGGACGAAAATAGCGACTGCCTCGAAGTAGTTATTGATGACAACGGAGAAGAAACAATTCAATGTTTTACTGATGCAGAAGAAGCTTTGAAAGAAATAGATGGTGAACCGTTTTTTATAAAAAAGATAAAAGAAACAGTTCCTAAATTGAAAGCTTCAAACGGTGAACCTAAAACGATTAAAACAAAAATAGATTTAAAAAAATTCAAAGACAAGGAGGTCTTGATATGAAGATAAAGATTCAAAAAATAGAAGAGTATCCCAACTGCAGGAAGATTACTGTTTCAACTACCATTGATGGAAAAAAATTTAGTGAAAGGTTTAGTGCAAGTCCGGAGCAATATGCTAACGGAGTTTGGAAAAAGGCTGTTGAAAAATGGGCTAAAGGCCTGAAAACAAAACCAAGTAAAAAAGTAGTTGAAGAAAAGGAATTTGAGGTATAGAAAGCTTTAAATAGTTCAATGAGGTTTTAAAATGGTTTTACAGGTGATTAAATGAATCCAAAAGAACTTCAGTCTGATGGAAACGGTGGACACATTTGGACAGGTTCTAATGAAAAATTCCAAGGCTATACTGCAAGAGCTTTGCAGGATGTTGACAAAACACTTAAAGAAATTAAAGAAACGAATGAAAAACAATGGGAACTTATTAGTGATAATAAATCCAGGCTTGATGTAATAAAAGGCCAGGCAATGACTCGAGCAATGTTTGTAAGTGCAGGCGTTTCAATACTTCTGCTATTGATTGCTTGGGTTGGAACAAACATAGACAAAATAATGAAAGCTTTTGGAGGCTGATAGTATGGAATATAGCAAACTATACGGATTATGGGTAACAGTAAAGGACGGCGCACAAAATGCAGTAGCAATAGTTGGTGGACTAACAGTAGTTGTTCTTCAACAGGTTACTACACAATGTCCAGATTTGACCATAACTTTGGGAACCTTTAGTGTTACAAGTTTGGCAATCAAAGCAGTGTTGAGATTCATATCAAATTATGAAAAGCACAAAAACGACTACTAAGAGGTACTAAAAAAATAACTAAATTGGATTAGGAGGCAAATTATGCCATCAAATAACCCAATTCTCTTACTTCAAGTAATCATAGCCTTAGTTGTCGGAATAGGACTATGCTATATCTTAGAACAATGGCTTAAAAAGAAAAAGCCATTTTTTGTACTAAGCAAATATTATAAGCTTATAAACTCTAAAGGAGGTGGAAGCTATGGACATTAAGTTTGATGCAGATGATCTGATAAAGATTGTTGGTGTTACAGTAGTTCTAATTACTGTTGCAAAGGCCCTCATAGAGTTCGGTGCAGCAGCACTTTAAATAATTCATGTTGGCAGGTAACTCCTGCCAGCATTTTCTTATTAATTTTCCTTATTAACCACCCAATCTTAACAAGATTTATATGCCAAATTTAGATAGTACAAACTAATTTAAGCCAATATAAGCATCTTATTAAGAAAAATTACTTAATAACCTTAATATTAAGAAATTCCAAGCACACACGTTTTGTACACTCACTCAACGAGGTTTAAATCTTATTAAGAAAGAAAAAAAAGTAACCAAAAAAAAGAAAGACTTGTTTAAAAACTGTTCCGTACAATCTTTATTTCTTAGCTATGGCTATATTGTCCTTATTAACTTTTTTAGCTATTTCTTATTAACTTTTTTTTTAGTGTCTGGATTTTCTTAATATTAAGGTTATTAAGTAAGATTTCTTAATAAGATTGGAATTTTGCCACTACACAACCCGTACTGTTGTTTTATGGTGTTTTAATCTTATTAAGATTCGTTTTAACATATCTATTTTTAAAGCCTACCATACAAAGTTTAATTAAGTTTAATTATCTTGGAGGTATTAGATGGATGGAAAGAAAGAAAGACAGATAATTACTGTTTTTTACAACGACACAAGCGGAACAGTAGCCAAGCTTGTTGGAGAAATGATTGGAAATCTTAAAGGAATTTTTGTTACCTTAAAGGTTCCAAGACAAAGGAACCAGGTTCATATTCCGCTTTCAAAAATTATACGAATTGAAGAAGGCGATTTGAGATGAAGGTTCCAAAATGTGTAAGTTTTGATGAAGACTTAATCAAGTTTATTAAAACAAAAAGACCAGAGTTTCATAAAAAGTTTTCTAAAAGAGTAGAAGCTTTGGTTAGAGCAGATGTAATGGATATTGAAGAATCAGCTGTTGAGTTTAAAGTCTCTGAGACTGCTAAAAAAATATCCAGGCTTACTGAAACTATTACAGGCCTTAAGCTTGAAAGGTCTATTCTAGAAAGAGAAATGGAGTTTTTACAGGCCGAAAGCAAAAAGGAGGAATCTAAATGAGGGAAATGAAATACATGGCATGGGATGAAAAGAAAAAAGAAATGATTGGTCCTTGGGATATGCATTTTTTTAGTATAAATGCTGATTGGATAGGTCACCCAAACCTTTGTTTTGGAGAAAGAGTTATTGGAAATCCTACTGAAGAAAATATAATTCACAACATAGAAGAAGCAAAAGACTTTTCAAAAAGATTCAAGGTAAGGCAGTTCACTGGTTTGAAGGACAAAAAAGGAATTGAAATCTACGAAGGCGACATTGTAGAATTGAAAGCGGCTTTTGGAACAGAAAATTATATTTCAGAATGGAGTGAAGACAATCTTGGATTTTCTTTTAAATCAATTATTCCGTCAGAACACAATATGTTTATTTCTAAAGAAGAAAGCCTTTTGCATGCTGAAGTTATTGGAAATATTTGGGAGAATGGTGATTTACTTGACGAGAAGTAAATTACAAAAGGATGCTCTTAAAAAAGCACAATTAAAAGCCCAGGTTTCAAATATTGGGCGAAGTTGTAAAACAGAAACAAGAAAAAAAATAGGCGATGCCAACAGAAAACAAATTGTGTTTTTTTGTGATTGTTGCGGTAAAAAATCAAGTACTAGTCCATCACATTATAATAAGAAAAAAAGACATTTCTGTTCTCATAAATGTTATTCTAAATTCAGGTCAGAAATGTTGCCTATTTATGAACACAATAATTGGAAAGGTGGAATAACTAAAGAAAATCAAAGAGGTCGCGGTAGTAGAAAATATAGGAATTGGATGGAACAAGTTTTAGAGAAATCAAAGGGCGCGTGTTATTTATGTGGTAATGAACCTGAAGAGTGTCATCATATAAAATCATGGGTTGATTTCAAAGAAGAACGATACAATCCTGATAATGGTGCGGCGCTTTGTCATGATTGTCATATGAAAGTACATCATGAAAATAAAGAATTCCTGGAGGAAAAACAATGAGCTTTTTTAAAATCCTAATTGGTTTTACTGTCTTGAATGTTTTTTTGCAGGTAGTTCGAGGAAATCCTTGGCTTGAATTGTTGTTTGCTGTTGTTATTTTTGTTATGGCAATATTTGCAGAAAAACTATGGAGGGAGTCTAAATGAATTGTGAATATATAAATGGTAAAACATGTCCTTATGCTACAAATTATAGTGGCGATAGTGATAGGTATAATAAAACTACATGTAAGCCAGAAAT
>SDBT01013092.1_pt1 | contig 13312 bp, 14 predicted proteins | sample 2277101 | NCBI WGS metagenome assembly SDBT01 (sample SAMN10404973, study PRJNA504765) | marine sediment metagenome | isolation source: marine sediment core GS10_PC15, 103 cmbsf | place: Arctic Ocean: Southern Knipovich Ridge | collected 2010 | reverse complement strand
ATTTTTTTTGCTCCAATAAAGCTCCTGCATAACTGTTATAACTAATGGCAATTCTCTCTAAAATTCTTAGTTTATCAGCTTCTGTTTTCGCTAGAGATAAAGCTTCTCTATAAGCTTGTATTGAATCTAAATGGGGCTTTTCTGATTGTGGATATTTTCCTTGCATTAGTAAAACTCTTGCATGCTCACTAAATGTGTTGCCAATTCTCTCTAAAATTCTTAGTTTACCATCTTCATTATCTTCATTATCAAGAGATTTTTGACATGCCCGTTGAAGATCTTTTAATATTTTTTCAACCTCAGAAAATTTCTTTTGCTTGATCAAATCATAGATATTGTTATTCCGTAAAATTTTATTTTCTTCTTCAAAACAAACTGCCACAAGTAAAGCTCTAGATTTCCTTCTAATTGCAATCAGATCTTGTTTTATTTCATCATCTCTACTCTCTATACTTAAACCTAAATCACACAGTTCAACAACCCTTTCATGTTGATTTTGATTAAAATGTTTTTCAGCTTCTCTGAGATATTTTAAAGCTTTGTAATCATTAAAGATGCTCAAAGCTACACTTCCTACCCCATTTGCTAAAAATATTTTAGACACTCTTCTTAACTCTAAATTCGCTGTATATGATCTCTGTCCAGCTTTTTTATGACACCCTTCACATTTCGGTGTTCTTCTTATGCCATCCCCTGGAAACAGCTGTTTTAATCTTTCTCCGGAAATACTTTTTCCACATGAATGCATCCAAGCCGTTCTAAAGCCTTCCATCGTTTCTAAAAAAGCCCTATCAATAACCATTGCAGAACTTGGCATCAATGATCCCTCTTCTTCTAGTCTTTCTTCATCATCTTCCATTGCAGCAGCAGCTCCTTCGAATAGACAAGCTGATGGCAAAAACCTTGATGATGATGATGGCGATGGTAAATATGTTACTTTTCTTTTTTTTTCACGTCCTTCATCACTCCAATATGTATCTGCCTCTGTATCTGTATCTCCATAATCTTCGCTATCTGGTCTTTCTGTTCTTTTTCTACCTCCAACTTCATAAGAAGAAGATGAAGATGATGGAGGTGGAGGCGGAGACCAAGATGATGAGCTAGATGATGATGATGGTGGTGGAGGCCAAGATGATGATGACATTTTATTACCTTTTTTTTATTTTTATAAAATAAAAACTTACATTATTTCATTTTTTTTAAATAATTATTAATAATTTATCAATTAAACTACCATAATTCAACAAATAACTGTTTTTTTTACTAAACACTTAACTTGAGTTTTTAAAAAAAACTTTACATCAAATAATTTTTTGACACTTGAAGGATAGATCTTTTTTTCATAGAATATAACCTATGCAAAAAACAATTATCATTAGACATAAAAAAGAGAATTTAAAAAAATGCTCTTTAAAAGGCCTTGAAAAAAGAGATGATATCTCTTTTTTTAGATATCCAATGAAAAACTCGATAAATATTTCTTTAGACCTATCGAATTATATTTTACTTGAGATGAGTAGCCAAGAGCTTTCTTCTAAAGATCAAAATAAAGGTCTTTTATTGATAGACTCTACTTGGAAATATGTAGATAAAATTTTAAAAATTTTACCTGAAAATATTGAAAAAAGATCTTTGCCAAAAAATTTTAAAACAGCATATCCAAGAAAACAAACACTTTGCCCAGATCCGATAAGGGGTCTCGCTTCTATAGAAGCTTTGTATTTAGCTTATTTAATAACAAAAAAAGATACAAAAAATTTATTAGATAATTACTATTTCAAAGAAAAGTTTTTGAAAATAAATTCTTTATAAAATTTGAAATCGCAAATCTTATTAAAAAATAATTTCAGCCCCTTTTGTAAGAGGCTAAAAAATAAGACTTTTTAGATAAGCGCTTCTTGATTTTTCTTAGCTTTTTTAGCATCATCGATTTGTTTTTTATAGCAGTTAAAACATACTGGAAAATATAGTTCTTCGCAGCCAAGTTGAACACTTGGGCCTTCTATAGTAGCAAGGCCATCTACATGTTTTAGATTCATAACAGATTTTTTATTACAAAAATTACATGTGCATTTTATCTCTTCTATAGTATCTGCGATTTCCATTAGCCTTTTTGAGCCTTCAAAAAGATTTGATTTAAAATCAGATCTAAGCCCGTAGCAAATAACAGGAATATGTAAAATTACAGTGATCTCTCTTAGTTGATTTATAAGATATTCAGATAAAAACTGGGCTTCATCAACTAAAATACAACTAATGTTTGCAAACTTTTTGAAATCTAGCTCTGTATCTGGTTTAACTGATAGATCAGCCTCTTTTTCTAAACCTGCTCTAGATTTTATCTTATCTTTTCCAAAACGATTATCTAGCTCTGGTTTGATTAGATATATTTTTTTACCCTGATTTCTGTAGTTATGAGCTACAGCGAGTAGATTTAAAGTTTTAGCAGAACTTACTGTTCCGTAGCGAAAATACATTTTAGCCATAAAAACCTCTTAAGCTTTATCTTGCTTTTAAATTTATTGAAGTAATGAGTTATTGAAAAGTTTTTTTTTATTTTTTTTTGATAGCAGCTTTCGGGTAGCTATAAAAAAAGCTAATTATTAAAACTAAAATTGGAATAATCTCTAACCTTCCAAGCCACATAAGTAGGATGAAAATAATTTTACTAAAAGATTTTAAAGACTCTATTGCAACATCTGTAGATAACCCTGCTAAGAGCTGAAGTTACATCAAAAAATATATCTATTATTTTTTTTGTGGCTCTAATAATAGCAATAAAAAGAGTTGGAATCCAAAGAAAAATCAGACTTGTAGCTTCATAGAGTCTCCCTGTTTTTTGACTCTCCGGTAAATATACGCCCGAAGGCTCTTCTTTTTTAGGAATCTTTTTTTGTTTTAAAACTTTTTTCTCTTGATAAATCGTTAAAGATCGCATTCTAAGGATTATTGATTGAAAAAGAAAAATTACGCTTCTAATTTTCAAAACACCAACAGTTGAACCCGATGAGCCCCCTATTATCATTGCAACAATCATTAAAAATTTAGTTGCAGCTGTTAATGAAACAAATATTCCCAGCAGAAAATCCACAAGTTCCAAGAGATGATTCCCACTCAAAAACATAGTTTACATAATGACTTTTATCGAAATTAATTAAAATTATTAAAATAGCACCACCAACTAGCAAAATATAAAAAACTCTGTTTTGAATATTTTTGAAGATTTCTAAAAACTTTCTTTGCACAAATATCTTATAGTGAACAGAAAAACTCATAGAACCTAAAATAACTAAAAAAATTCCAATTAATTTAATAATAAAAGAATAACTTCCAAAACTATTATCAGTGATAGCAAAACCACCTGTTGCTATAGCTGACATCGCATGGTTGATAGCTTGCCAAATTGGCATTTTTGCAAAAAAAATAATAAAATTCCTGCTATAGTAAAAATCATATATACCGAAACAACTTGAAAAATCGGTTAGTCCCTTAAAAGGCTGTCTATGAATATTAAAAAATTACTTCCAAGTTTTGAAGTTCTTTGGGTATATATAAAAATTATGGATCTAGTTGTCTTTAATATGCTTTTATTAAAACCTTTGGATTTTGTCTCTGTACAATAGAGTTGATACTCTTCTATATTTGGTTCTATTAAAGATAAAACAAAAATAATGAGCCCAACTCCTCCTGCCCACTGCTGAAATGATCTGAGCCACTGAAGAGTATGAGGTAATTTAGATACCTTATCTAACATTGTAAGCCCAGAGCTTGTAAAACCTGAAAATGATTCGAATAGAGCATTTATTGGTTTTATCAAAGCTACTATAGCATCTGAAGGAGCTACATACAAAGCTGCTTTTGCAACGAAAATATAGGCTAAAGCTCCAAATAGTGGACAAAAAAACCAGCCTAAAGCCACCGATATCATTGAATCCCAAAGATGTATTTTTTTAGGCTCAAAGCAAAATCGATATAATAGATATGCTAGTATAAGATTGATTGAGCCTATTATAACAAGTGGCAAAATACAAAAATACTCTTTAAAGATTATCCCAATCAAAGCTGTTGTAAATGCCATAAATGCTGGAATAAATAAAAAAAAGACCAACATTACCAAAAATAGCTTTTATATGGCTTTTTTGCTTAAATCCCAGAACCATTTACTTATTTTTAAACTTTTTTAAAAATATATTATAAAAATATGAAAGTATAAAACCTCCAATAGCTCCGTCTACAAACCCCCACAGTGCTCCGACAATCCCTCCTAAGAAGGTAGGCTCATATCCTAAATAAAGACCTGCTATAACAGATACATCTCTAATACCCCAACCAAAAGATGATATCCATGCTAAAAAAAGCATAAAAAGCCCCCATGTAATACCACAGGTGAGAGTAAAAGCTTTAATATTTAATTTATTCATATAGTCCTCTTTTAAATGTTATCTATAATTCGCATTGTAATTAAATAGATAAATTAATCAATCAATTTATTTGAGCTATTTTTAGTAGATTAAAAACCTATAGACTGTTATGTGATAATTAATAAGATAAATATTATCTCATTTACTATTTGAGGATATATGGAAGAGAAAAAAAAAGATGTTAAATCAGAAGCTTTAAGTCCATTTGCTAAAATGTCAAATTTAGATGTTTTGAAAAATTTAGATGTTGATATGAATAAAGGTCTTTCTTCTACCGAAGCTAGAGAGAGATTAGAAAAATATGGACCAAACGCTCTAGAAGAAAAAAAACGATCAATTTTCAAACAACTCTTTCAATTTTTTTGGGGACCTATTCCTTGGATGATCGAAATAGCTGCTATTTTATCAGCAGCTTTGCAGAAATGGCCAGATTTTATAGTTATAATAGCAATGCTTTTAATTAATGCAGCACTCGGGTTTTTCCAAGAATTCAAAGCAGGAAATGCAATCGAAGCACTGAAAAAGAAATTAGCGCTTCACGCAAGAGTTTTAAGAGACGGTAAATGGCTAGATATTGAATCTAAAGAGCTAGTCCCTGGCGATATTATTAGTGTAAAACTTGGAAATATAATTCCAGCTGATATCAAATTAGTTAGTGGAGAGTATTTAACGGTCGATCAATCAGCGCTGACGGGAGAATCGCTTCCAGTTACTAAAAAAATAGAAGATATCGCTTTTTCAGGAACAATAGCCAAAACAGGAGAAATGACAGGAGTTGTTACAGAGACAGGAATGAATACTTTTTTTGGAAAAACTGCAAAATTAGTTACGGAGGCCGAGACACATTCACATTTTCAAAAAGCTGTTGTTAGAATTGGAGATTTTTTAATTTTTTTAACTCTATCAATTTGCGCTATTATATTGATAGTCTCTATATATAGGATTGAATATAAACATGTCCTTCATGAAAGCATCGGTCAAATCGTAATTTTTATATTAGTACTTGTTGTTGCAGGAATTCCGATTGCTCTTCCTGCTGTGTTATCCGCTACAATGGCAATTGGAGCTGGTGTCTTAGCTAAGATGAAAGCAATTGTATCAAAATTAACTGCCGTTGAAGAACTGGCTAATATGGATATTTTATGTTCAGATAAAACAGGAACCCTTACAAAAAATGAATTAACAGTTGGCGATATTGAGCTTTTTGAATCTAAAGATCCAGAGGAGGTCTTAACAATAGCTGCTTTAGCATCTAATCCAGATGGAAGAGATGCGATTGATGAAGCTATTTTTAAAAAGCTTGAGGATAAAGAAGCTTTAAATGAGTTCATGCGAGAGAAATATATACCTTTTGATCCAGTGATTAAAAAAGCTGTAGCAACAGTCAAACAAAAAGATGGTTTGGTAATACAAGTAGCAAAAGGAGCTCCTCAAGTAATACTTCAAATGTGTGAGGCAGATGAAACCCTTACTAAAAAAGTAATGGGGGCAATTGAGACTTTTGCATCTAAAGGATATAGAACTCTCGGGGTTGGAAAAACTACTAGCTCAAATAAATGGATCTATTTAGGGTTGATCCCAATGTTTGATCCTCCAAGAGATGATACCAAAAAAACTCTTGGCTATATTAAAGATATGGGTATAAATGTAAAAATGGTAACCGGTGACCATGAAGCAATTGCCAAAGAACTTGCAGGAAAATTAAATCTTGGAACTAATATAGTATCAGTTGCAGAGCTAGAAAAACATGAAGAGGAAAAAATAAAAAAAGATGATCTTTATGAAGAAGCAAATGGTTTTGCAGAAGTCTATCCTCAACATAAATTTGATATAGTAAAAGCTCTTCAACATAAGGGCCATGTAACGGGAATGACAGGCGATGGCGTAAACGATGCTCCTGCTTTAAAACAAGCAGATATTGGAATTGCTGTAAGCGCCGCTACAGACGCTGCAAAAGAAGCAGCTGACATAGTTTTAACAGAACCTGGCCTTTTAGTAATAGCCCATGCTATTGAACAATCTAGAAAGATTTTTAATAGGATGAAAAGCTATGCAATGTATAGAATTTCGGAGACTTGTAGGTTACTTCTATTTTTATTACTCTCAATGCTAGTTTTTAATGATCATCCCTTAACTGCTATTATGATTATCTTAATAGCTCTTTTAAATGATGTGCCAATCATGATGATTGCATATGATCATATGCCGATTGATAAAAATCCATCTTCTTGGAATATGAAAGAGATATTAACAATATCTGTTGGACTTGCTATTGTTGGTGTTATCTCTACTTTTGGTCTTTACTGGATTGGAGATCAATATTGGTTTTCATCCATAAAAGATTCTGTTGTAAAGTTTCATCACTTAAGAACTTTGGCTTTTATGGGAATACTCTGCGGGGGAAACCTAACTATTTATTTAACTAGGAATACAAAAGCTATTTGGTCAAAACCTTTTCCCGAGATAAAATTCTTTTCAGCTACGCTACTCTCTCAGATTGTTGGAACTTTTTTTTCAGTATATGGACTTGGAACTTCTGATTTTGTAGGCATCGGCTGGAAATATGTTGGCTTTGCTTGGATCTATATACTTATTTGGTTTTTAATTTGTATGTGTGTAAAAGAGATTCTATACAACATAATAGGCAGAAAAGCTCACTATATATCAAGCGCAATTAGAGATGCCGAAGAAAAAATGCACCTTCGTTGATAAAAAAGCCTTATAACAATTTACCCTAAAAAGTGGTAATGCATTCCTGCTTTTAAAGCCTAACTATTGTAATGCATTACCAAGCTCTCTATGAAAACAATAAAAAAAACCAGACATTTTGCTAGAGAAGCTAATAAGAGTCATTTTTAAATCCTATTAGATCATCGCCATCTTTAAAGATAACCCCATAAGATTTTAAACATTCAGGCTTTTTTTGGAGTAATACTCTAATCAATTGAATACTCGTAACAAAACAAGATGAAATAGCCCAAAGAGCCTCAAAGTTTTTTAATATTTTCCAAATATGAGGATTAACCCTCAAAGAGGTTCTCATATTTTTATCCTTAAATTTAAATTCAAAAATTTTAATAATTATCTTCTAAGAAAAAAAATCAAGTTCTTATTATTTATTTTTTCTTTTTAGCAACGATTAGAAAAAAAACAATCCCTGAAAAAGCAAAAAAACTAGCGATCGACATATCTAAAAATCCAAAGAGTTTTTGTCCACTACCTGAACAATCTAAACCACAAACAAGAGATGTGATATTCAAATATGAAAAAATAGTTTGTACAAAAGCGATCATTGCTCCAATTATTGGAAGAGCAATAACATATGAGAAAATTTTTTTATCTTTTTTATAAGCAGCTACTCCCAAAATAATAGCTAAAGGAAACATAAACACCCTTTGATACCAACAAAAAACGCATGGCTTAATATTTAAAATCTGAGAAGCATATAAACTGCCTATCGTTGCAATAAGAGCAATCATCCAAGCAAAATAAAGAGAATGTCTTTTAATACCTCTAATCATTTAAACTCTCTATAGTTTAGTTGCTCTTCTAGATTATTAATTATGTTCTCAAAATCAACCATATGTCCATTTATATACATACTCGGAACTTCAAATTTAGGCATAACTTTTTGAGCATAAACTAAATTCTCTTCAAGATAATTATTAAAAACTTTTTGATCTAAAATATCTTCGAATATCTCTAGGTTGATACCATCTAATGTAGCTACGATCTCAATTAATTCTTGTTTAGTAATATTTTTAGTTTTTTTCTCAGAAATAATTTTTAAAAACTCAAAAAACTTATCTTTTTTTAGCTCATAAATAGCAATAGCAGCATTAGAGAGAAGTTTTGATCCATTAATGAAAGCTATGGGTATAATTACATATTTAATCTTTTTGGTATCGACATACTCTGTTTTGATAACAGGGAAAAGTTCATTAAAATATTCTTTGCAATATTTACATTTAAAATCTTCAAAAACCACAAGAGTTACTTTCGCCTTTTTATTACCAAAAACCAAACCATTTTCACTATCAATATCTTTTGGAACTACTAGATTTATAAAAAAGCTGCTTATTACAAATATCATTGCAACAGATATTGTAATGATTACTAATAGCTTATCTATAATTTTTCTCATAATTTGATAAATATCTGAAAAGAGAAAAACTATCAAGAAAGAATTCTAGAAACCTCTTGAAAAATTTCAACGAAAAGCACAAAAACCACAAAAATGCAGATTATAAATAAAATAGGTTTACCGCCAAAGAGTTGATGAAGGCTTTTTTCTTTTTTAATATATCTTTTTGAATAAACCATAATAGTTGGCAAAAATACTAATAAAAGCGACCCCCCTATTCCTCCAGCATAATTTAGAGCTACTAAAAATAGCTTGGGATTTATCAAAGTGAGTGTAATAGGCGGTAGAAATGTAATCAAAGCAACTAAAATCTTGTTTCGCCCCTTTTTCTGAATTTTAAAACCATCTGCAATAAAATCAAAAAGCCCTAAAGAAACCCCTAAAAATGAAGTAGTGATAGCAAAAAAGCTAAAAAATTGTCCTATATAATAAATACCTTTGATATTTGCGTAGTATTTCAAAGGTTGAATAGCATCTAGATTCTGACTCAGAGCTTCTTTCAAACCAAATTTTCCTTCTAAGGGAATTATCCCTAAAATTAAAAGTTCCCAAATAAGATAGACTAAAAAAGCTAAAGAGGTTCCCGAAATTATAGCTAATCTTATTTTTTTATAATCTTTTTTCATGTAGTAGGTCAACGTTGGAATAATACCTTGAAAGCCAAAAGATACTAAAATTACAGGAAAAGAAAAAATAGCTGCTTTTGAGTTAAAATGTAATAAATTTGAAAAATCTACATGCCGGGTTCCGAAAAATATAAATAAAAAGTAGCTAATAGCTAAACCAATTATTAATAAAATATTTACTCTATCTACAGCCAAGGCTCCAATATATACAAAAATAGCAAAGAAAATAGAAAAAATTAAAGCACACAAACTAAGAGATAAATAACCTCCCGCAAAACCTTTAATAAAAGCTCCCCCTCCGGAAATATAAGCAACAGATAAGCAATAAAATAAAAACAGATAAATAATCCAAGAAAACACTTTTCCAGATCTACCTAAATATTTACTTGCCATAGAAATAATATTTGAATCTTTTTTCATATCTAAAGCTATCTCTAAATATAAAAGACCTGTCGCTGTCATAACAGAAAAGCAAATCAAATAAACTATGATAGCTGGAAAAAAGCCTCCCATTGCAGTAACGATTGGAAGAGCTAACATACCAGCTCCAATTGAAGTACCCGCTACTAAAAAAGTTCCACCTAATAAATGAGCATGTTTTAATATTTTCATAGAAGCTATGATGCAATAGAAAAAAATTTTCCTCTAGTTCTTTTTAAAAAAAGACTAAAATAGTTATAATAGTTTTTTATTTTAATAACTTTTTATATTTTTTTTATGTTTTCAGCACTTGCAAAGCTTAGTTTGTCTTTACCATCTTTTGATTTAAGGTCATTTCAACCTGAAGCTGAACTCTCCTACATCCAAGGAAATATTGCAGATAATTTGCCCGCCAATAATAAAGCTACATTAGAAAAATTACTTGATAATTTATCGATAGAGTTTTTCCCAACATTTATCTTATATGCTACTCAAAATGTTACTCTTGGTAAATTGGCTAACTCCATTCATCCCTTTAATACTTTTGAATTTTTCCTGTCCACTAAAGAGAGAATAGAAAAAACAAAAAAAATCTATCATAAAACAGGTATTCTTGTGGGTTTTGAATATTTTAAAACTCAGTCCATTCAAGGTTTTGCTTGTTTTCTTGAAAAACGTCATGAGAATGATGAACTTTTACCTTATTTAGATGATTTTTGTGAAAAAACCAAAAAAGAAAAAACTCTTTTAGAACCTCTTATAAAAGATAAAAATTTTGAAAAGTTCGTAGAAGAAATTTTAGTGAATTTATAGTTAAAAAAAATATTAATTCTTTACATTCGTTAACATTGACGAATTAAATTTTTTGAATTACGATCTAAAAAAAGTAACCAAATAAAAAAAGTGCGACCTCCGAAAATTTATTCAATAGATGAACATCGTATACCAACTTATAAAATTGATCGACAAGCATATTATGTCATTGAAAAGCTACGTACAAACGGATTTATTGCTTTTTTAGTGGGAGGAAGTGTAAGAGATCTACTTTTAAATGTTAGACCTAAAGATTTTGATATTTCTACATCTGCAAAACCTGAAGATATAAAAAAACTTTTTAAAAGAAGTTGTATTTTAATAGGGAGAAGATTTCGTTTAGCTCATATTAGATTTGGAAGAAAAATTATAGAAGTCTCTACTTTTAGAGCAGGTGAAATGGGCGAAGCTAAATTAATTTTAAGAGATAACATTTTTGGATCTCCCAAAGAAGATGTATTGAGAAGAGATTTTACAATAAACGGTCTTTTTTATGATGTTGGCGTACAAACAGTAATCGATTACGTTGGTGGTTATTTAGATTTAGAAAAAAAAACCTTAAGAACAATTGGTGATGCATCCATTAGATTTATTCAAGATCCAGTAAGAATGATAAGGCTATTAAAATTTAAAGCTAGATTTGATTTTGAGATAGAAGAAAACACTTTTTTAGCCCTAAAAGAAAATAAAACTGAAATCTTAAAAAGTTCACCTATAAGAATATTAGAAGAATTTTTTAAAATGTTAGAATCTGGTTCTGCTAAAAACTTTTTTTATCTTCTAACAAAACATGAACTTTTAGATTTATTAACTCCAAAGCTCTCTATTTTTTTTAAAGCAGAAAAACATTCGTATGATTTATTAAAAATTGTAGATAATTTCATTAAAAAAAATCATCCAAAAGCATTAGATAGATCAATTTTAATATCTTCTATGCTTTTTTATATTTTGGAGAAAAGACTAAAAACAAATTATGTAGATAAAAAAATATTTCTTCATTTAGGAATAATCTCTATTGATGCAAAAAATGTGATTGATGATATATTTAAACCTTTTTTCCATATTTCTAAAAAAATGAAAGCCCAGATCATTTCAATATTATCTAATCAATTTAGAATATGTCCTTTAATAACACCTAAAACAATCAAAATAAGAATTCCCAAAGATCCTTTTTTTGATTTAGCTCTTGATTTTTTCGATCTTCGTTGCCAGATAAATCCAAAACTCACTAATATATATACTCGATGGAGAGAAAAATTTATTGACTCTCACAAAAAACAAAGAAAATTTTTTAAAAGAAAAAATGCAAAAATATGATCTATTTATCTCTGCTTCAGAAGATAGCGCCGATATTCATGGAAGAAATTTAATAACTGAGCTTCTAAAAAAAAATCCTAACTTAAAAATCTTAGCTATTGCAGGACCAAAAATGCGAAAGCTAAACATAGATGTTTTTATGAATATGGAAAATTTTCATGTTATGGGTTTTATAGATATTATTTTTGCTCTTCCAAAGTTGATAAGAAGTTTTTTTCAGATAAGAAAAAAACTTCTAAAATTAAATCCAAAAGCCTCAATTTTTATCGACTATCCAGATTTTAATTTAAGACTAGAAAAATCACTGAGAAAAAAAGGTTATAAAAATAAATTAGTTCATTATATCTCACCCACCATTTGGGCATGGAGAAAAAAAAGATCTGATTTTATGGCTAAATATTTAGATCTTTTAATTACAATCTTTCCTTTTGAAAAAAAATATTTCTCTCATACTTCATTAGATGTAAAATATATCGGCCATCCCCTAATATCTATTACCAATGATATCTATAAAGAAAAAAATGAAATTTCAAAAAAAGATCTAATAGGTCTATTTCCAGGATCTAGACTAAAAGAGATCGGAAGAAACCTTCCCATTCAACTAAAAGCAGCAAAAAAGCTTTTAAAAGATAATGAAAATCTAAAATTTGCCATATCTTCTACAAATGATAAATTGATTAGTAAAATTTTTGATACCGAAAATTTAGATAGAACAAATTTTCAAATTTTCCCAAGAGATCAAAACTATCTATTCATGAAAAAAATGAAAATAGCTATGGCAACTTCTGGCACAATAAATTTAGAGCTTGCTCTACTAAAAGTTCCAACAGTTGTAAATTTTGCTATAAACCCAATCGATCTTTTTATTGCAAAAAATCTACTCAAAATAAATCTAAATCATTATTGCATCGTCAATATCATCTTAAAGAAAAGAATTTTTCCAGAACTCTATGGCCCAAATTTGAACATAAATAGTTTATACGATTCTTTAAAAACCCTTTTAGATGAAAACTCTAATAATTACATAAAAGCTTCTTTAGATGAGCTAAAGCACATTTTAGATACTAAGAAAAATCCATCTGAAAATGCTGCTGATTTAATTTTAAATTATCTCAATTTTTCAAAAGCTAAAAGCAACATACATATGCATGTTGCACAATAATTTTAAAATATTTTCTTTACCGGTTAGCTTTATGATAATCTCCTTGTTAGATAAAAAAATATCATTGCCTGTCAATGAGTTACATTAGTTTAAATATAAAAAGTTTTTTTAATAATGTTAGAGCAAAGTAGAAACGTCCTAATTTCCCCAAAGCACCTGACTTCGGTACTATGACCTGAGTAGAGAATCTGGCAAAAACTATTAGAATATATAATAGTAGCAAAACTCAAGCAACTGCCTAAAAATTTAAAAGATGAAATTTGGAATTTAAAAAAAGATTTCTTAGAAGGAGATCAAGACCCGGTTTTCATTAAAGAGTTTAGTTATCAAGAGAGAAGGCTAGTAGTTGGATATAGCAAAAAACGTGCAGAAAAAGATAAAAAAGACAGAGATAGAACTATTGAGAAAT
>SDBT01013091.1_pt1 | contig 13312 bp, 10 predicted proteins | sample 2277101 | NCBI WGS metagenome assembly SDBT01 (sample SAMN10404973, study PRJNA504765) | marine sediment metagenome | isolation source: marine sediment core GS10_PC15, 103 cmbsf | place: Arctic Ocean: Southern Knipovich Ridge | collected 2010 | reverse complement strand
TTTTCTTATCTGTTCCAGATTCCATCCCATATTCTCTAACTTCAATTCGATCCAGACGTCATCATAAGAACTGTTCTGGTAATTACTTCCTGGATGTGGTCTATTAAAGTCCATTCGGCCGGACAAGAATGCAGCAGAGCTCACGCCGGCAAATGATAGGAAATTCCTTCTGTTTATTTTCATTTTCCCTCCTCTGCAAAAATTGACAAGCAGATCTACTATATACAATCATTACAATCTTGTCCAACAGATTTTGAAAACTCATGAAACCTGATGGGCTCCAGGTTCTAGTGGATATGAAGTACAACATTTTCAGCAAGTTAGCATTACCCCATAAATCGGTTCCGGAGACCGCTGCTCTGTCCTCTGAGCTACAGGCGCACTGTTTATTGTGGCCTAATTATAGCAAATTAAAGGAATGAAATCTTCAGATTCTCTACCTTCTCCTCAACCCAGCCAGCCTCTCTTTTGCATCGTCAACTTCAGGGAAGCATGTCCACTCTCACAAAAAACTTACATCCAATCTGGACCAAGAGCCGCTGGGGCAGGTCACGATTATTCTTAATCTCTCGTTATATAAAATTAAATGATGATATTTTATTTGCTATCCTCTTTTTCTGTGGTTTTTTCTAGTAGATAAATTAATTGTTCAAGGTTGTCACATTCTGCTTTGAACAAAGAATAAAATGTATCCATATGTTCTAGAGGTACGGAAAATTCATCTTCCTCAGAGGCTATACTGTTAATAAAATCATTTATCTCACTTCTTAAAATATTATACTTATTAAAACGTTCTTTTAATTCATTGATCTCTTGATCTGAAAGGGAGTTCACAGGAATGCTAGTTTTTTTTAAAATGGGAGAAGCACCTGAAAAATCAGCTATCAAACCCAACTCATTACGTAATTTAGATGACCGCTAAATTTCAGATGCCAACAGACTTCCCATCGTTTTCTGTTCATCAGATAAACCTTTATCATATGATACTCTCCTTTTTTCCTTCTCTTTCATATTGGCTCCTATTACGTAAATGATTTTTCCCTTTTATTATGGATTCAAATAATTAAAAAGCAATTTTGAGAATTTCAAAACACACTCTGTAGACCACTTGACTGGGGTGGGGCTCATCCCTTGATCCATGAGCCACTTCTATTCGCGAGATTTAGCCTCAAGCTTTCAGTAATATCCAATCCATCCCGATTTTCTTGGTGAATTAACCATTGAGAGCCGTTCTCTCGGGTGAACTACTTGAAACAACATCAATACCCCTGAGCTAGGGGAAACTACTTTTAGAATCGGTCTAACAAGTTGAATCGGCTGGGGAGGGATCAGGCAAAAAAATAGCAAAAAACAAGTTCTGAAGGGTAAACCTCACATATACCGAAATTCCCGGAAACCTTCCCCGAGAAAATAGTCTCATTTCAGCAGGTCAGTGAGTTGATTTAGCCATTTTATCCTGTTATAATCTTTGGCATTATTTGCTTCTTGATGGCAAAGAGAATCAAAATCACAAATGAGGAAAAGTCCGAGAAGACGCACTCTTAAAAAGATCCTGGAGTTCAAAGAGAATCTCCATTCGGGTGGCCTTCAAAAGGCCAATTTTGCACGCTTAGATCTCACAGAAAAGGATCTTTCCAACCTCAATCTTTCCGGCTCAAAATTTAAAAAAGCAAATATGAAGAAGGCAAATTTGACGTCCGCTGTCCTTAGAGGAGGAGATTTCCAAGGAGCCGATCTTGAGGCTGCAATTCTAACAGAAGTTAGAGCAGAAAAAGCCAATTTTTCAGGTTGCTTTCTGAGGGGGGCCACACTCATGGGAGCTGTTCTCCAAGACACAGAATTTTATCAGGCAGACCTCACTGAAGCAAACGTCAGGTTCGCTTCTCTGCGTGGAGCTAAACTGGATGGTGCAATCCTGAAGCAGGCAGACTTCCGTTACTCCTTCGGTCTCTCCTACGAGGAGAATAAATATCTACATGACAACGGTGCCAAGGTCAGTTTCTTATGGTATAAAATGGAGATCTTTGTCAGATACATTCTTGGTCATCTCTGGACCAAGTTATTATTCGCAGCTTTTATAACAGCTCTGGGTTTAACCAGTTTTTTTTATTTCAATGATCCCATCCGCAAAAGTGTACCTTCTCTCATGTATAAGCTTCAAATCGCCAGAGACAACCAGCAATATGAAAAAGCACTTCAAATCGATTCGATTCTTATTAAGAAACTAAAGCGAGGGAACAACTGGGAAATGATTTTTAATAGGAAACTTGATGAAGCCAGGTTTTACAAATTTTTAGAAAACAGGGAAAAATCTGTGGAAATTTTATCTGGTATGCTCGACAGTTATGGTCAGAGCCCTGAAAAAAAAGCCAGAATCGACTTTGAGCTGGCCCTCATTCAAAAGCTGGAAGGAAATATGATCCAAGCTATATCCATACTAGAAAATATCGATCTTTCTCTGAACAATAAAATATTTGCATATAATGTCCGTGTGCATCTTGCCCGCAGCTACAGCGTATCAGGACAGTATGATAAGGCGACTTCAATTTTAAAGAAAATCATAGAAGAGTACAGTGATAACACCTGGCGTCAGTACAATGCCCTGCATGACCTTGAACAGGTTTATCTCCGTAATGGAGAAAAAGAAAAAGCCCACAACATTCTGGAGAATTTGACCTGGGATCCCCAGGATCCTCTCCCCTACTTTCGAAGCATGATAGACTTGGTTGACACACTCTCAGCGAAGAAGCGTTATCAGGAAGCTAAAAGCATCTGCGACTACCTCCTGATAAAGGTTAGGAACAATTCAGAATTATCGGCCAAAGTCAACGACAGGCTTAAAATAATTAAGAGTAAAATCGGAAGAAATTGATTTCCAAGAGTTCATAAGTGCAAAAATTAAACGTTAATTTCAGTGAGTCAAATTCTCCTTCAGGAAGGATTCAATCAATTCCACCAACTCGGTGGATAAAATTGTTTGTTTTTGTGTCCCTCGCAGTGATCTTTATCTTAAAAGTGAAAGATACTAAAGTTTTCGAAAGGTATTACACGGATAGAGAGTTTATCGGCGACCAACGTAAATACATGCGCTTAGTTCAATCGCTGGCTGAAGACTTTGATCTGGACTTGTCGGATATTTGGTATTCTAGAGAAGAAATGGAGAAGGAAGCAGACAAAATTCTAGCCACAGGAACACGAAAAGTCGGCGATTTGTATCTACTTGGCCGAGACGGGGGAATTTATACTCTGCATATGCCAGGCACGGCTTTTTTAATTTTACCCGCTTACTGGCTCGATAAAACTCTATTTCCCAACAATTCTGAGAAAGCTCCAGAAAGCCTAAACTTTTTACCTCAAAAACTTTATTTCACTCTTGCCTGGTTGGTTGTTTTGTCCCTAATCTCGATGTTTCTTCTTTTCCGTCTACTCTTCCACATATTGGAGTCATTTTCTCTTGTTGCTGGTCTTTTTATACTGCTTATCTGGAATTCACCGTTCCTCCATTACTCTATGTCTATATATCCTGACTTTCCGTCACTGCTGTTTACTTTACTGGCTTTAAACGCCATTCTTTTTCCATTCGAAAATAAAAATATCAGCAAAACCTTTTTAATCTTAGGCATCTCCGGTTTACCATGGTTGCACCAAAGATATATTCCTCTCGCTTTGGGTCTTTTTGTCTCCTTCTATTTTTATAAGAGATACACGGGATTCTCTAAAAAAGATTTTTTTGTTGTTTTCTTCGCCCTTGCAATTTTGAGCCTACCTTATTTCTATTATTTTTACTTTATCACAGGCAATCCTTCTCCCCTCAGTACATCAAATGCATTCGGATTCACTCATGCAAAATGGAGCCACATTCCCTTCGGTTTTTTTGGGCTATTGTTTTCCAGGTCTCAAGGATGTATTTGGAACTATCCATGGATAATCCTTTCCCTTTTTGGTTTTTACTGGGGATTCAAAGAACGCTCAAAATTGACAATGGCACTATTCCTAGCCTTTATTCCCTACTATCTGATGGCCAGTGCAGGCACTCCATTGGGAGGAGGAATGGTTCCTGCGGGAAGATTTCTTATTGCTGTTTTCCCATTCTTTCTTTTATCGGCAGGCAAAACACTTAAAAATCTTTCTAGTCGTTTTTCATACACAAAATTAACTTTTTACATGATTTTTTTACTGATGTTGATTTTGAATAGCACATTTTTTCATGCCTCAATGAATTACAGTATGATAAAAACAAATATGGTCTGGGTCATAGCAACCCTTCTCCCTCTCCTCTCTATTTATGTTCTCATTTATCTTGGAGATCGTTTTCTTTTTGAAAAACATAGATTTAAAAATCGTTGATAGGGCTGCTGTATTATTGAATAGTGTCAATCAAGATGCCCGGCTTTCTTGAACCAATCCACGGTGATATTTCCCCCTTCTTTTTCAAAGTTCCCTCCTTTTTCTTCTAAAATTCACAGTTTACTTCTTATTACGACTAGGGCAAATAAAACGCTTATCTTGGATGAACCTCTTTGGACAAATCGACTGGGGTGGGGCTCAGGCAAAAAAATAACAAAAAACAATTTCTGAAGGGTAAACCATGCATTTGCCAATAATCAGTAAAATCCTCCCCGAGAAAATAGTCGAATTTTGGCAGGTCACGGACTTTTTTGAGTAGGAAATGTGGGGATTATTTATCTTTCAACCCAGCCAGCCTCTCTTTTGCATCGTCAACTTCAGGGAGGCCGGGATCGGCGTCTTTCCTAAGGATCTACCTTTTCTCTTGTTGCTGCACATGAACCATAATAACCTTCTTCGCTATTCCATTCGCCTTCCATTATATCTCCCGTCACTGTAACTTTGAATGACAGGGAGATGTCACCCTCTGGAGCCTGAGCAATAGCTTTAAAAGTAAACACTTCACTCTCAAGTTCCACTTCTGTAATCTCAGAACCAATATATCCCATATCATCATTAAGTTTGCCGGTGATTTTATTATCTTTGTACTCCAGGACAAGGGTAAGTAAGAGAATGATATCAGGTCCTCCCTCAACATACGTTTCCCCTGTCCATTTCCCGCTAAGGTCAATCCTTTCCTGAGAAAGAACAATGCCTGAAATCAACAGTAATGACAAAAACAAAGTCATGGGTAAAATGCCTCTCATGTTTCATCTCCTTTGTCTAAATTTGTTATGTTTTCTTGATCTCCATTATATTTGGAAAGGAAGATAATATAGTTTCCTATTTTTATTGATCTATACAAACAATAACGTTTGCTATTATAGATTGACGATATTATTCATCCAGCCTCTTCTTTGCATCTTCAATTTCAGGGAGGCCGGGATCGGCGACTTTCCAGAGGAATGAAAGTTCGAAAACCATCGAATAAGAAAATAATCCTGAATGGCCCGAATTTAGCTGAAACGGCACACTAGCGGGCACAGCGAAAGCCGACCTGGTTGCCGAACCTACCCTGGCCGAGAGGATTGAGCCTTGAGCGACTCGCGGAACGACAGGCCCCCTTTACGCTGCTCCACGAACCACCGCGCAAAACCCGGACGCGACCACTTTCAGGCCCTTTCGGATTGTTCGTCAGCGAATTCTTGTAATACTTTTTATCATACCAATCACTGCACCATTCCCAGACATTACCATGCATATCATATATTCCCCATTTGTTTGGCTTGTTTGTCCCCACAGGATGTGTCTCCCAACCTGAATGACTGTAACTTAAATCCCAGGCATACTCACTGAGTTCTTTTTCGCTATGTCCAAAACAATATTTTGTCTGTGACCCTGCCCGGCAGGCTTTCTCCCATTCTGCCTCATTAGGTAATCTCTTGCCATAAAATTTCGCATACTGGTTAGCCCCATACCAAGTGACATGTACCACCGGATGCTTCTCATAACCTTTGGCGAGATACCATTTGTCACGCAGCTTTTGCTGAATCCAACCCCCAAACAATCCATCCTGCTCGCTGTGAAGTCCCCCCCGCTTGAAGTAGTTGTAGATCATTATGTTGCCGTTATCGTCTTTATCTTTACCGTATTCATTTAAAAATTTTATATATTGCTCATTGGTCACTTCGTATTTGTCAATATAATATGCATCAAGATAGACTTTATGGGGTGGTTTTTCATCTTTACCTTCTGACATGGACTCAAGGAAGCGGAGAATCCATGTAGATTTGTCAGCTGACCCCATCAGGAATTCCCCGGCCGGGATTAAGACCATTTGTTCTGTGGAATCTTTTATAAAATCCGGTTGCTCTGACATGATAGCCTCCTATGCATGACGAATAATAGAAGTTGCGCATTCCCCGCAAATTTTCTGTGTATCAGGATTATTGGTCTGACACTTGGGGCACTCTTTTGTCATCGTCTCTCCTTGCCTATATGACAATAGAATATTTATTTAAGGAGGGAGTGTCAAACAGAATATAGACTAATCCCGTGGGCCAAATACGGGCCAAATTGTGCCTACTAATGCCTAATTCTGACTAACGGTGCTAACGTTTTGACTGCCTTCTACCCCTGGAATAGGGGAGAGCAGTCTGGTAGCTCGTCGGGCTCATAACCCGGAGGTCGTTGGTTCAAATCCAACCCCCGCTACCATCTTATTTATCAACAACTTACGTAAATTCCCACCTCCAAAGGACCCATAACCTATTCTTTAGCCCCCCATATAGGAGGTATTTATGACCACAACTTTAAGAGGGATTGTGTCTGCCTTTATCTCAACCAGGAGGCTAAGGAATCTAAGCCCAAACACAATCATTTTCTACAGCCAGCATCTCGACAAATTCCTTGAATTTATGGAGTCTCATTGGCCTTATGAACCAGTGGAACGGATTGGTCATCCCATTTTAAGGGAGTACGTGTCCGGGCTTATAGAGAAGCATTCTCCAGGAGGAGTCAACCATCATATTAAGGTCCTGAAAATACTATTTAAATTCATGGTTGAGGCGGGAGTAATCACTGAGAATCTTACAAAGAAAATTCCAAAGCTTAGGGCAGAGAGAATTGTTATTCCTACTTTTTCAAATGACCAGATCAAGGCAATGCTGGAAGTTACAAAACAGCAGATGGATTTCCCTGGGATCAGAAACAACACATTAATCACTTTACTCTATGATACAGGTTGCAGGATATCAGAATTATTGGGACTCAAGATTAATGATATTCAGCTTGAAGAGAAAATTCTAACTGTAAGAGGGAAAGGTGGAATAGGGAGAGTTGTGCCTTTTGGAGATCGATCGCTCGTTAGTTTAGTCAAGTATTTGAATAGGAGAAATAAGTTATTTGGGAAAGCAGAAGTGCTTTTTCTTATTAAATTCGGAGATCCTTTAACACTTAGAATGACAAACAAAATAATTGAAAGAATCGGAGAAAAAGCAAACGTGGAAAATGTGAGGCTATCAGCTCATACCTTTCGACATACATTTGCTAAAAATTGGTTGATGAATGGAGGAGACATATTCAGTCTTCAAAAAATCCTTGGACACAGAACACTCGATATGGTCAGGAATTATGTGAACATAACGTTCAAGGATATACAGTCACAGCATAATAAATTTAGCCCAGGCGACAATCTTATGAAGTAGGTTTATTGAGTATCTTTATTAAAGGTGTGCGACATTTGATTCGCGGGGATAGGTATATCATGAGTTCAGTGTCCAAATTATCCGATCAGCAGAGCGGGTGGCTGTTAACCACTAGGTTGTAGGTTCGAGTCCTACCCGAGGAGCCAATTATGACTCTTTGTGTATTTGAAGATAGTAGAGAAGGGGTAATTTAAAGTATATCTGAGACTTCCGTTGTTAATTTCACAGTTCTGAAGTAGCAATTTCAAAAGCTGGCTTTTTATGTCCGGTTCAGAACTTAAAAACAGATCATATGCTCTATTAGCTAATTTAAGTATATAAGATGCAGTTATATAGTATTCGTTATCTGCTTTATCAAGATTATCAATCTTAGATTTGATCTTCTTTTGACTGGTTCTAAACTCTTGGTATTTTTTGTCATACATGTTCTGAGTAATTCTCCAAGCAGGCCATGTTGAAGCTTATAAGGCAAAGGAAAATAACTTCTCCTCATCAGATTTCAGCAAGCTTATTCTTTTTATAATCGATTTCGATGACTTTATGTGCTTTTATTGTCTCGATTCATTTCTCGATTTTTATCATTCTCTGCCGATTTCATTTCAGGAAGAATCGATCTGGGGAATCTTAGTTTATAAGGAGGAAAATAAAAGAAATACAGAGCTAACCAACATTCAAATCATAGAAAATAAAATACTGGGATTTATCGAAGCGAATAGAATTCAATCTCCTCTAGTGATCGATTATTTTCATGTCTTTAATAGTATGATCCAAGAAGGGAGTGCTGTTATCTTCTTTGATCAGAGGAGGAAGGCTTTCAAAAAATACACTTTTCCTTTAAGCAGGGAGCAAAAAAACGAGATTATCGAGTCTTTAACAACTTGAGAAGTTTTTTGTTTGTTTCATGCTCGAGGAACTTATCAAACTCCAAAAAATAATCTCCAATGTCATAAGTTACAAATGCCCTGACAGGGATCCTCTCTGAATCGCTCAAAGGCGTACGCATTTTTAGGCCATTAGCTTTGAGGAGTGTGTACCATTCATCAATCTGTTCGCTTATGAAAGACAATGTCACCGCTTTTTTCTCCGAATATCGGTGAAGGCCTTGGGTTTCGTCTACTAGTCCGATAAAGCAAGTTGGCGAGGACTGATAGACTTTAGTAAAGCCCTGATCGAGCATGAGTTTGAATCCAAGAGTATCTTCGTAGAAGCGCTGAGCTTGATCTAGATCCTTGTAGTAGAGCCAAATAATATTTGCTTGAAGACCGAGCGAACCGGGGCGAGATGAAGATTTATAATCCTGAGGGTAAACAGTCTTTGTTTTTTTCAAATGCTTCATTAGCTTTTTGTTTTGGGCATGGTCAAGGAACCGCTCAAATTCAAGGTAATAGCCTTCAGGATCATAAGCAACGAATCCCCGGGTGGGATGCCGGGTTGCATTTTTTATCGGCCCGCGCATTTTGAGGCCCTTTTCTTTCAGATGTTGATACCATTCATCGATTTCCTCTGTGATGAAAGACAAGGTAACGGACTTTGGTTCAGATGAGTTGTGCATTCCTCTTTTTTCGTCTACCAATCCCACATAAGATGTCTGAGAGATCTGGAACAATTTTGCAAATCCATAATCCAATACCAGGTTAAGACCAAGTATATCTTGGTAAAAGCTTTGAGCTTGAGCCAGATCTTTGTAGTAAAAAAAAACCAAGTTGGCCTGAATACTTAAATTTTCGGGTGAGTTCAATTCTGTGTTTTCCTCTTTATTCTTCTTTTTCGGGGCCTTCACAGGGCCATGAATGAATGTCCTAATCCCAAGGCTGTTTAATTGGCCTTGAAGTTCAGGGAATTCCTTTTCCAGCAGGACATTGATCATATCAATATCTTTCTTCAATCTGGCTTGGATATGCTTGATTGTTTTTTGCTGTGCTTGAGTAGGGGAATGAGCTGATGCTTCGAGCTGGCCTATAAGATCCATGATCCCAAATTCCATTCCGTACCAATCTCTTTTGAAATCTTTTGATGCCTCTTGGATATTTTTTGAGATATTCTCGATTTTGCTTTTGATTTCCTGTGGGATATTCTCTCGTTTTTTCAAAAAGTCTTTTATGCGCATGAGCTCTTTTTCCATTTCTTGAATGGCTTTTTGTCCTTTAATGAAGGTTTGGGCTATCTTATTAACAGTTTTGCTGGCTTCGAGTCTCGCTTGAAGAGCCTCTGGGCTTGTTTTAACCCTAGGATCGATCCTAACTCTAACCGGCTGCGTCAATTCCTGGCCTCGCGCAACCAGCTTGACTTTATAATCACCAGGAAGAGCAAATGGTCCTCTCTTAGGCTCGAAGTACCCTGAAGTCGTACCATTCGGATCAAATGAAAGAGGATAGCGCAGGTCCCAGTTGATGCGGTTGAAACCCTTTTGGTCAGGCCCTTCAAGCTCCCGAATAATCTCACCATCATTTTTCATAATTATAATCTTTACCTTGGGCTTATTCTCGGATTTCCCCTCTGGAGGAGGATCGTCTTTAAGATAATAGGTGATCAAAGCGCCATAATCGGGATTAGGCGCCCTGAATTTACCTTGCGCAGGCGTCGGAAGCCGTCTTGTCTCAAAAAACTGGGTGGCCACTCGAGGAGGGAAGAGATGCGACCTAGAATCTAGCATGCTCTCATTCATATGCTCCAGCATCCCAATATCATCCAGGATGAAAACTCCCCGGCCATGGGTGCCCAGAACCAGGTCATTATCTCTGGCATTGACAATGATGTCATCTATCGGCACACAGGGCAGGTTCCCTCTGGCCCGCATCCAGTTACTTCCGCCGTTTACCGAGATAAACAACCCAAACTCTGTCCCTGCAAAGAGCAGATTCGAGTTGCGAGGATGCTCCATCACAGTATTAACAGCCATGCCCTCTGGAATATCACCTGAAATTTTCTTCCAGGTTTTACCAAAATCTTCAGTCTTGAAGATGTAGGGTGTAAAATCATCATCACGGTGACCATCGAAACAGACATAGGCCCTGCCAGCACCATGATGAGAAGCCAAAATGCAGCTTACCCAACGAGGTCCTGGAAGGCGAAAACCCTTGGTCTGGTCTTCCCAGATCTTACCACCATCCTTGGTCATCTGCACATTCCCATCGTCTGTTCCTGCATAGATCAATCCAGCCTGAACAGGAGACTCGGAGATGGTGGTTATCGTTCCGTAGTGGGCCTTGCCATCGTTTAGGGAAAGGATTTTCTCGGTTCTCTCCATCCCCATGATGGGTAGTTTCTTCCAATCCTGATTCCTGGTCAAATCAGGGCTTATCACCTCCCAACTATGTCCCTGGTCTGAGGTCTTGAATATCTTGTTCCCTCCGTAATACAGAGTACGGGAATCATGAGGAGACATGACCAGCGGACATTTCCAGTTGAACCGGTAAACCTCGTCTGGATCCTCGGGCACAGGCCGGAGAATTCTCTCCTCATGTGTTTTCATGTTTTTGAAAACAATCCTTCCTTCCTGGTTTTCGGTGTAGATGATGTCAGGATTATCCGGATCGACCACACAGTAGAAGGCATCGCCGTAAGCGACAAGCACAACATCAGAGTTGGTGATGCCCAGCCGGCTGTCGGTTCGGCTGGGAAGGCCGTAGGTGCCATGGTCCTGGGCTCCACCGTAAATCCAGTAGGGATCTCTTGTGTCTATTCCAATGTCGTAGAACTGGGCATTGGGGATGTTATCGATGAAATCCCAGGTCTTGCTCCCGTTGTAGGAGATGTAAAAACCGCCGTCACCACCCAAAAGAAGATGATCAGTATTGTTGGGATCGATCCAGAGATCATGGTGGTCTCCATGTACATTTACTGCCGTCCCCTCGCTGGTGAAATTCTTACCTCCATCGATAGAGACATTGAGCTGACCTCCCACTACCCATATTTTGTTCGGATTCTTAGGATCGACCGGGATATGGCTGTAGTACATGGGCCGAGGATTCAGGCTGTTGACTTTAGTCCAACTCCGTCCCCGGTCTTCTGACCTGAAGATTCCACCGTCCTTGTTCTCGACAATGACATAGACGATATTAGGATGGCTTTTGGAGATGGATATTCCGATCCGGCCTGTATCTCCATCTGGGAGCCCGTTACTCAACTTCTCCCATGTCTCTCCTCCATCCATTGAGCGATAAAGGCCGCTGTGAGGCCCTCCCCCCACAAATCCCCAGCCTCTCCGCCTTCTCTGATAGGCAGCTGCATAAACGACCCGTCCGTTCTCCTCAATGACCACATCCACAAACCCGGTGTCTTCGTTGATGAAAATAAGTTTATCCCATGTCTTACCCCCGTCTTTTGTCAGGTAGAGTCCTCGCTCAGGATTAGGACCCCAAAGATGACCCAGGGCTGCCACATAAACCACATCCGGATTCCGGGGATGAATAGCAATGCGGCCTATCTGATGGGTTTTTTTCAATCCCATATTTTTCCATGTCTCGCCCCCATCTACGGACTTGTACACTCCATCCCCCCAGGATGAACTTTGACGGTTATTCGCTTCTCCTGTACCGGCCCAGACAATGTTGGGATCAGAAGGGGCGATAGCTAAATCGCCAATGGAAAGAGCTGTCCCATTCTTATCGAATACTGCCTTCCATGTTGTCCCGTAATCGGTGCTCTTGAAAATGCCTCCCGATGCGGCAGAGATGAAGATGATATCAGGATTGTCCGCAACAGCCTCTATATCGTCGATACGCCCGCCAAAGGCAGTCGGCCCAATCTCCCTCCATTTGATATGCTTGAATAGATCCTTTTGAATATCAGCTGGTTCTGAAGAGAAGACTCCGCTGACAAAAAAAAGAATGACAAGCATTGGACAAATACATTTCAAAAAGAATTTTGATCCAAACATCAGAAACCTCCTTTCCGATCTCACTCATCCAAATTTTTTACATGATAATTCATTATATTATAAAGAATTTAATAGAAAAACAAATTTAATGTATGTATGATTGGAGAGAGAAAGCATCTTTCATGCTTTATATGTAATATCACGGATTGAAAATCGAGGTCAATTCTTGGGGAAGACGTTGTCATTATTATGGAGATGTATGGTTACAAGGGATTGAGACAGGTGTATGATGATACCTGCATGTATTTGTGAGTGTTTATTAGAAAGGCTTAATAGACCTGGAATATCAATGGATGGGATAGAATTGGAGAGAATTTTCTGCTCCTATTTTCAGCTGATGCCATCTATCTTCGGGAACAGCTAGATAAGCGTCGACCACATCTGGATCAAACTGTAATCCTCGCTCCATCTCAATTTCTTTATAAGCTACTCGATAGCTTTGAATCTCTCTGTAAGGCCTCTTTGATGTGATCGCATCAATGGTGTCTGCCACGGCAAAAATCCTTACTTCAAGGGGAATTTCTTGGCCTCTCAATCCAAAAGGATAACCGGTCCCGTCGTATCTTTCATGATGGAACAGGACAATATGCTCTGCCTGGACTAAAAATTCAATCTTTCTGATTATTTCGTAGCCTATGAGAGGATGTTCCTTAATGATCTCCTTCTTGGCTAATGTCAATGAACCGGGTTTTCTGGTGCTTCCTTCATTAACTGTTGCTACTAAGCCAAAATCCATGTAAATTTCTTTACTCGGATCCGAGTTCTAAAAAACATGAGAACCCACCAAAAAGGGATTTCCATTGAAGTAAAGATTTCACGAAAACTGAGCTGTTTTTTGACC
>SDBT01013090.1_pt1 | contig 13313 bp, 10 predicted proteins | sample 2277101 | NCBI WGS metagenome assembly SDBT01 (sample SAMN10404973, study PRJNA504765) | marine sediment metagenome | isolation source: marine sediment core GS10_PC15, 103 cmbsf | place: Arctic Ocean: Southern Knipovich Ridge | collected 2010 | reverse complement strand
CCGGCCTGTCAAGCCGGAGGTCGCGGGTTCGAGCCCCGTCGATCCCGCATCAAAAACCAATTTTTCAACCGTTTTTGGAGTTTCAACTTTTTGGAACAGGGGGATGGTATTGTGGTGAGGGAAAACTACGCACATTTGTTAAATGTTTTTTCAGATTTTCTTGTATTTAGATGTATTCTGATATAGTCTTGAGTATATAATATCTACGAATTATAGTGTATTATGCCTTATTGAGACTCAGTAAGCGGTAAATCTATAATTAAACGTACACAGGTGAGGTGTACTATGAAAGATCTAAATTATAATGGAGGCGTGCTTTTAAGTAAAATATCTGCATCTTATTTACAACAAAATTCTATTCTTTATTTTGTCAACTAAAGGATGATCAATGCATAAAACACTAATCTTGATTATCTGCTTTCCGATATCTTTAATATTCGCACAAACTTCTAACCTTGATATTAATGGTAACTCAGCAGTAGAATTATTCGAAGGCGTAAAAATCTGTGTTGATGATATTAATGTGCAATCTGGTTCATCATTTACTGCTTATGATTATGGTCAAGTAAATGAAAGTGATTGTACAACAACTTTAACTCCAGGCGGAAATGGAACTGTTACACTACCGGTAGAACTAACCGATATTGAATCGCTACCCACTGAATTCACTCTTAAACCGGCCTATCCGAATCCATTTAATCCGACGACGACTATTCACTACGGTATCCCCAACGCCGGAGAAGTTTCGATTATGATCTATGACCTGATGGGACGAAAGGTGGCAACTTTATTCCATAATGAACAGGAAACCGGATGGTATGAGATCACATGGAATGGATTGCTCAACAATGGCAGTTTAGCACCGGCCGGCATATATCTATATAAGATCATTGCAGCAGATGAAATAAAAACTAGCAAAATTACTTTAATGAAATAGGAGAATATCATGTTGAGAAAATCGAAATCCCGCCTGTCCCGCATTTATCGGGGATTTCTGTCGGGGAAGAAAATATTATTAATTGTACTTGGATTAATTGCATTTACTAATGCTCAAGGAATTACAAATACTCTTGGTGGAAGTACCTCCGCAGATAAGTTTATTGTAGAAAATAATAGTGGATCTCAAGTACTTACTGTTACGGGTGAGGGAAATGTTGGAATAGGTAATAACTCTCCAACATATAAATTGGATATTGCCGGAAAAATTGGTATAAACGGCACTCAAACCCTTCATCTACCTGACCAATCTGATTTTGAAGGTACAATTATTCTTGGAAATGGTGGTTATAATCTAAGCCATTCTACAGGATCCGAAGGACAGCACAATATCGCTATTGGTATGGGGGCATTGGAACAGAACACTACTGGATCTGATAATATATTTATTGGGCATACTGCAGGTCAACTAAATACTGATGGACGTGAAAATACCTTTATTGGTTGGGGTGCAGGAAGCAAGAATATTAGTGGTATTAGAAATTCATTCTTTGGAAATGCTGCAGGATACAATAATACCGGAAGTGAAAATATTTTTATTGGCAGTTCGGCTGGTCAGGAAAATAGCAGTGGAAATAAAAATATATTTATTGGTAATATGGCTGGATTATTAACTAATGGAGCTGACAATAACATATTTATTGGATATCGTGCTGGTTATTCCGAAACTGGCTCAAATAAACTCTACATAGAAAATTCAAATTCATCAACACCATTAATTGGAGGAGATTTTAGTACGGATAGAGTTGGCATTAATACTGCTACTCCTAGAGCAACTCTAGAAATATTAGGTACGGATGCAGTAATTGTTCCGATTGGAACTACTACTGAGAGGCCTGGAACACTGACAGCAGGAATGATAAGATTTAACTCGACCACATCAAAATTTGAGGGATATATTGGTACTACTTGGGTTGATTTACATTAAAAAATAGAAGACCTCAAGGTTTTCCGTCAAAAGCCGGACAGATAAAAACCATCTCTTAGTTAAGTGGTTTTTCATTTATCAACTTTTCAATGGATTTTGAAATTTCAACTTACTTAGATGGGGTGTAGGTGTTATGGTGAGTAAAATTCTTATGATTTCCTAAATGCAAATAGAGTATATATGGCGTATAAAATTTATTTCTCCTCTGAAAACAGTGGCCTGTCAAGCCGGAGGTCGCGGGTTCGAGCCCCGTCGATCCCGCTACATAAAAATCATTTTCTCGACGAGAATTCAGTGGTTTTTTTTATTTTATTGAGTTACATTAATATTACAAATATGAAGAATATTTTACCACTGTATTTAACCAGCTTTCTTTATATATATTTGGTTCCATAAAACTTTTCCATGAATCTCCCCCGGTCTTCATCTTTCATTTTTGAAACAGCTATACGATTCAATCCCATATTTATTTTATCCATAACAGATAATTCTTTTTCTGATAGAATAGTTTTTTGCATAGTTGCCGTCGTCATCATTTCACCAACCTCGCAATAATGTTTCAGCATAGAATGAATTATTGAGAGCATTATATGGATTTTGTCTCCCAAGTTTCTCTCTACCAGCCCATTACCCTGTTTATTCGTTGCGGTGTAGGTAAAGTCCAAGGTCCCTCTTGTTCCTCCTATGCCATCATCTTTCATTTCAATCTTATAGAGTGATAATGAATTTTTGTTATATAGTTTGAAATGAAGTTTGAATTTTTCTGGATCGTGCAGAACGGCAGTCCAAATTGTTTTACCATTGAAATTGCCTCGCAGAAATGGAGCAGAAGAAATCTCAGCAAACACTGTCCCCAATTCTACTTTATCATTTGGACAATGTATATGAAAGAATTTCCATCCCGGAATCCATCTGTATTCCTCCACCGGACAGAACAGGGGAAAGACCTTTTCAACTGGGGCTTTGATATTCAATTGAAAAATAGTTTTTGCTCTTTTTGCTTTATTCATTTTATTCCTTAATAGTTTTATTTTAGTAGTTTATCATTTCACGTGACTTATTAACTCATTCAATTCTGAATAATGTAAAGCTAATACAAGCATAAGTATATAGCATCTAAACTCTATTAGAGTATAGTATGTATACACTGAATTTGCAAGAAGAGAATAGTAGTACTTTGTGATAAAAAAAATAAAGACTTAGTTAATCGAAATTGACCCTATCTGGTATGTAATTTAAGATTACTTCCATATGGGATAAAAAAAGCCCAACTACGTTGCGTTCGCTCTCTGAAAGTGAAGAGAAATATTTTACAAAATGATTGCTAAATGTCATACGCATTTCTTGATACTTATCCAGAGCATCTTTTCCCAATGGTGTAAAGATAGCCGTCAATTCATTCTTGTTGAAAGGATCTTTCGTTTTTTTAAGAATCCCCTTTTTCTCTAGCCTGGAAAGAGTTTGAGAGATGGCTCCCTTGGTTACCCCAAGTTTTTCCGCCATTTTTGTGACATTGCTTTCCTGGTCATCACCAATCAACAACATTAGATGAATTTCTGAAGGAAAGAGTTTGAGATTTAGATATGGAAAGATTTTCTTTTTTTCAAGGAAGATTAATTTATTTATTATTAATAAAATCTGTTTAGCAAGTGTTTCATTGTTATTCATAGTAACAGTCTAGTATCTAAATTCTAAAAAGTAAAACGTTTTTTGAGAATCACTTCTTTAATACATTATGACCTGCCCCAAAAAAGTTGTACCAATGTTTAAGCTACGGTATGAAACAACAAGAAAGGAACAAGATTATGTCAAAGAAATGAGAACTCCCTTCTTCTTAAAAAAGCAACTAGAGATGACCTATCATATTTTTGAATGTGAACACACTCTGTTTGGACACGCTCAACACAAATCTATTTTCCAACGGTGTTCAAAATTTCAATTTACTTGAAAGGGATTAAGGTGTTATGGTGAGTAAAATTCTCGCGAATTCCTAAATGCAAATGGCGTATATATGAAGTATAAAAATAATTTCTCCTCTGAAAACAGTGGACTGTCAAGCCGGAGGCCGAGCGTTCGAGCCCCGTCGATCCCGCATAAAAAACCTACTTTTACAAAAGTGGGTTTTTTAATTTACTAATCGAAATCAACATTTTTCCTTTTTATTTGGACAAGAATAGCACCAATAGCTGCAATCATCATTCCAATCCCTTCTTGAAATGATATACTTTCCCCAAGAAAGTACCAAGCAAGAATTGCTATTTGAATAAGCATTGTGCCGTTAATGATACTTGATTCCATTGCTGTTAATGAACGTAATGTCAAATTCCATAATGTAAATGCAAACGCAGTATTAATGGCAGCTAGCCATATTAAAAACAGCCAAGTTTTAAGACTTATTACTGGAATACCATTCATCGTAATACCGATGATTAATAAGATGAGCGCACCCACCCCCATGCTTATAAAAGTTACAACAATAGGACTGATATTCTTACTTCGATTAATATCACGTCCAATGACTCCTGAAACTGCATTTGCTAATACTCCGACAAACATTATTATCAATCCTGTGGTTTGGTTTCCAATTAATGATATTGGAAAAAAGTATGTTATAATGCCTACTATGAATAATGATGAACCTACCCATTGAAGAATTGATGGTTTTTCATTTAGCAAAAATATCCCCATAATTGCAACTAATATCGGAGTGAAATTGAGCATTAGACTTACAGTAACAGAGGGAAGCAGCGACAATCCTAAGAATTGTGCACCTTGTGTAAATGTATAGAAAACAAAACCTAAAAGAACTAATTTTTTCCACTGTACAGATTTTAACTGTTTTATTTCAAAAATATATTTCTTTCTGAGTACAAATGGTATAAAGCATAAAAATGCTAAAATATAACGGAGCCCTGCAAAAGTTATTGGGGGAATTTCAACTAATCCCCATTTTATAATTATGAAAGAAGTTGACCATAAGAAGGTAACAAGCAATGCTTGGAGTATTGGTATTATGCGGGCGTGTTTAATTATGTGTCACTACAAATTATAAGTTTTTATCACAAATAACATCGAGAATTTTAATTACACATTTCGACAATATTATAGACATATTTTAAGCTTTTTTTCCCAATTTAAAATTCTATAGTAAATCCTCCGACAGGGAATACTTTATACTGATATATATTTTCAACGGTACCATCAGCATTCCATTGCTTATCCCAAATATTATCGCGGTTAAAAACATTCTGTAAGTTAAAATATGAAACTAAATTGAATTTCTTAAAATTCTTATGCCATAATATCATAATATCTAATCTATGGTAGGCAATAAATCTCTCAGTATTATAATCCGCTGTGGAATCCTCGTACCAACGCTGTACATTATGATCGTATACTTGTGGTGAATATGGTTTACCACCAACATATCTGTAGCGCGTTGATAGTTCTAATTCATCTGATCCTAAACCGAGCACTTTACCAATTAGACGTACAAATCCATTTCTCTCTGATAATGGAATGATATTTATTCCTTTTAGCGGAATCCGATATCCGCCAACGACAGAACCAACATGCTGAAAATCAAAAGTTTGTGGATAGAACTCCACTTTATCAGACACTCTCACATCTTGATTGAAAGCACGATACCAAGAGTAGGAAAAAGTTCCAAAAAAGTCTTTTGCCATTTTCTTTTGTAAAAACATTTCAATACCATACGATTTTGCAGTTCCTTTGTTTACCAGTTCAAATCCCCTGTCTGTAGGATCGGCTGTTGTCTCTGAAAAATTAACCGGTATATCTTTGTATTCCTTCCAATATGCTTCGATTGTTCCTCTTGTATCATTGGAAAAGAAGTGCTCAATTCCCAATACATATTGATCATTGTATTTGCTTCTTATATTCTTATTTTCATCAGTCATCGCTAAAAGCGACATATTGGGAGATTGAAAATGACGTCCATAAGCAAGATTGATATTAGATGCCGGTGACAGTAAATATGTTAGTCCTAATCTCGGTGATAACCAGCTAAAATTAGTATATTCCAAATAACCTGCTCGTAAACCTAAATTCAATTTAAATCTATCTGTAACCGAATATTTTAATTGAAAAAAACCACCAATACGAGGAGTGGAAATATTTGTAATACTTTCAGATTTATCATAGATCGACCTGATTCCCGATTCCCTAAATCTAATCTTCTCCCATGAACCGTCATCTTTCTGTCTAATGTAAATCCAACTATCACTAGCATCAACATATATTGAATCTTCAGTAGCATTTTGTATGATTGGAAATATTTTATTTTTCCACGTATTATTGTCAATAATTACAAATGCATCTTGCGTACCAGGATAATTATACTCATAAGTCCAAACCGTATCTGGAGCAACGTTAGAATCAACATCACTACCTAATTGCTTCCAATCAATTCCTCCACTAATTTCAATTTTATTATTTAGTTTCCATAAAAAATCACCTTTGGCTTGAAGATCCTCCTCAATAAAGGTCTGATTTGCATAATACTGCTTATCGTTATTGTCATTAAGTTTATAAACATCATAGTCAAAATATGCTCTAGTACCTCCTACCGTAAGATTAATTAAACCATTCCTACCTAATAATTTTTTATATGTTAAACCGTACGCATATTGATTTCCCTTTACATCAACGTTTTCTGCTCCCCTGCTCCAGGCACTGTTTTCTCCTTCAAGATTAATGGCATCATTACCGTAAACTATATTTAACATTAATTTATCGCGTGGTGTTATATCATAAACCAATTTTGATTGAATACTCCAATATCTAGGAACGGCTGTCAGACCGGTATTGCCAATGATCAGGTCTAAATAACTTTTTTTGAAAGATGCCATATACGAACCGGCACCATTTGCTATTGGACCCTCAATATTTAATCCAATCCCTGCCATGCTCATGTCAAGGTCTTGTGAATGCATTGTTCTACTACCTTCCCGTAGAGATATATCCATAACACTCGATGCTTTATCGCCATACTTGGCGGGGAAAGCCCCCGCCATGAAATCCACGCGATCAATGAATAGCGTATTTATCATATTAATGGGACCACCTCCGGATCCCAATTCACCAAAATGGTTTGGATTAGAAATTTCAATATTATCCATAATAAATAAATTTTCACCAGGAGCGCCACCTCTGACGACAATTTCATTTTGTTGGTCTGATCCAGATACAACAGCAGGTAATGCCTGCATCATTCTTTGAATATCAATAACACCGACAGGATCTCTGCGGATTTCATTAAGATCAACAGTTCTGCTAGAGACTATTGCATCTTTTTCTTTTTCAAAGTATTCTCTTGTTACAGTTATTCCTGCCAACTCTACAGCTTGCTGAACTAATTCCGCTTTAATATTCGCAGGTCTGTTAGAACTTAACCTAATATTCAGCTTAACAAGTGGTTTATAACCGATTGCGCTGAACCGCACATTGTAAATTCCCGCTGGAACATTGTTAACATCAAAATAGCCATCTAAACCCGATGCTGCGCCAAATGATGTTCCTTCAATAATTACGTTTACACCCGGTAATGGCTGTTGAGTAGTTTCATCCAAAACAATTCCATTTACGTTACCGGTTTGTGCCCGGCTAATTGACAAAATTGTTAACAACATCAAATAATATTTAATTTTCATTATTCCTCCAAATTCAATAAAGACTCAATTTTTATAACATATTCATTAAAACTTTCTCTACCTTTATCAGTTATTGAATAAGTAGAAACTGGTTTACGGTTGATAAATTCCTTTTTTGTTTTTATAAATGAAGCGTCTTCTAATTTTCGTAATTGAACACTTAAATTCCCATCGGTAGCTTTAACTTTTTCTCTTATAAAAATAAAAGTTGCTTCTCCACGACTTACTAACAATGCGATAATAGATAAACGGATTCTTGAATGGATAAGATCATCAATTTGTTGATAATCAAATTCAGTCATTTTGCGGTCCCTTAACAACCATTATTAAACCTGGAATAAATTGTAGAAATATCATAAGAACAGCCATTATTAGAAGACCAATCTCATTAGGAAAGAAAAATAATATTATTGCACCTATCCACCAACCAAATCCAAGAATTTTTATCCACTTTATCTCAATCGCTTCCCCCGTTACAAAATATCCTACCGCCAATAATCCGGCAATAAAAGCAGATGGACCATTAGTAAGCTGATTACTTATTGCACCTATTATGACAAACATCATTAATGTAATTAATATCGACATCCAAAGCGTACGTTCAATACGATTTATCTTATTATGTAAATTTGTAAATTGATGATAACGTTTGGATTGTAAATATTCAAATATCAAGGCTACGGTAAAACTAATTAGCCATATCCAATATTCAGGAAGTAAATATTTTATTGATAAATTGTAATAAGTTAGTAAAAGCGCCAATATTACAATTCCTCCCCATACAACTAGATGTATGCCAACGTTGTAAAATTTCTGTCTGGATTCAAGCATTATTTGTTTTATTACCGCTAAATCTTCCCGAATTTTCTTTTCTACCATTTTTACCTCATTTATCTTACTTTATATTATAAAGTACTTTATAATTATGTCAAGAATTATTTATAATTAAATCAGATTTATATTGTTTATGGTAAAAGTAGTGCTTGTATAGTAGACATTCGTCTATTAATATTGTCTGTGTACAATACGAATGTTAGATATGGAATACCTAATGTAGAGACGTTGTATGCGACGTCTCTACTACAATATTATTATCAGAATATCGTCCATTTCTATAAAGTAATTAAATTATTCTATAAATCATTAAAGTAGTTAAATTAACCACACATTTTTTATATCATTTAGGAGGCTAAAATGTTGAATAAATTGAAATCCCGATTTTTATCGGGAAAAATAATAGGACTAATTTTGTTAATGTTTCTATTTACAACGTTTAGTTTTGCACATAATGACAACGTACCACATTATGTAAACTTGGAAGATAGTGCCGTACTTGTGAATCCGGATGATTTTTTAGAATACATGATTATCAAAGGGGATTATTTATGGATGTTAGCTGAAAAATTTTACAGCGATCCATATAAATGGACGGACATTAACAGTGCAAATTCATATATTGTTGACCCAAATTGGATTTATCCAAATAATTGGTTGGTAATTCCGAATGTTTTCGCTGATGATAGCGGTAAACCGATAGAGCTCATAGTAAAGGAAACCTCACAATCTGAAATTTGGTCAGAAGAAACAGATACTAGGGGCGAAACTTCAAAAACATTAGGAGATGCCACTCAAATTGATTTAGATGGAGACGGCATAATCGATGGTGTTGACATTGATGGTGATGGCATAATCGATTCTGAAGCAGAAATTGATTTAGATGGCGATGGAGTTGTTGATGGTTACGACATTGATGGTGATGGACAAATTGATATCACCTCAGGTGAGGTCATAACAGTTTACAAATATGATAATCCAATTATAGAAACTGAAAGCACAACTACTGATGATGTAACCGGTGCAGCTAAAGCTGCTTTAACAGATACATCCACACCTGTTTCTAAGGTTACTAAAGGTGACAAGCCTTGTTCAAAATCATATTGCGGTAAGCCCGGTTGGAAATTAGGATTACATGCCGGTTATCCAGTTGGTGGAGGACCTGAAGATGAGAATTTGAATTTAGGACTATTACTTGGGACTCCACTTGGTGTAAAAGTTGGACCTCTCAATGTTGGACTTGGCGCTGGTGCATTTACCTATGATTTTGATAATTTATATTTTGGTGGTGGACTTCTTGCTAGTTTATGTATTAATGACTTATTAAAATTAGATATGCCATTAATTCTTCAATTACATGGGGTTGGATTCTATATCTTTGGGGAGGATCAAGGTCTTGGCATTGGTGCGATCGGTTCTGCAAGCATACCTTTGGGTAAATCACCATTAAGTCTAGGATTATATGGTGCCTTGGGTAAATACTATCCTGATGATAATGATTACAATTGGTCAAATATTGGAGCAGTTCTGTTTTATTCACTATAATCGACAGAATCTAATTAAATAAAAAGGCGGCTCATTTGCCGCCTTTTTTGTATTATAAATTATACTAAACTAATTACTTGTAGAGTAATATTGTCAGAACCTGAGTTTTTCTTGACAATTTCTATCAATTTTGATGTCGCCTGGCTTGGATTATAACTATTTAGTATTTCTTGAATTGTCGATTGAGATACAAAACCCCACACACCATCGCAGCAGATTATTAATTTATCATCTGATCCTAATGACCTAAATAAGTAATCTATTTTAGCTTTCCGATGACTACCTAATGCTCTTATTAATACATGTCTTTTACTGTGAAACATCGCGTTTTCGGGTAAGAGCTTCCCTTCTTCTATTAGTGACTGTACATATGAGTGATCCGTCGTAAGCTGTTCTATGCTATTGTCCCTGATAATATATGCCCGGCTATCTCCGATATGAGCAATGTGAACAGTTTCACCCTCAACTACCATAGCAACCGCAGTACATCCTAACATTGCTTTATCGTATTCGGAAACCTTCTTGTAATAAATATATTTATTAATTTCATCAAACGAATTTTTAAAGAACTCCTCAATATTATTGGGATCTTCTTTTGAATAGTTATTTACAAATATATCAACTGCAGATTGGCTAGCAAATTTACCTCCTTCTTTGTGTCCGAAACCGTCCGATAATACAAAAATACTGCCCCATGGTAAACTAGCGGTACCAAAGCTATCTTGGTTAACTTTTCGTACTAAACCAATATCGGTTCTACCCGAATAAATATATTTCATTTAGTTTTGTTAATATTAATTTTCTATAAATTATTGAATCTCTGTAATGTCTCTTGATAGTCAGGTGCTTCGGTGTTGCCAGCTTTCCATATATTTAATAATGTTTGATAGTTAATTTTTGCCTCGTCCAAGTTGCCCATTGCTTCATTGGCAAATCCCTCTAAATAAAATGAACGGGGGAAAATAAAGGATCGCACATCTAATGACAAAAATGGGTTGCGCATTTCATTTAATAATTCAAATACTTTAGGATAATTTTCAAGTTTTAAATATGCTAATCCGGCATAATAATTGTATCTATATTTAAAATCACCCTTATCATCCATATCGTCGAATTCAGCAATTGCTGAATGATAGTCTTCCATGGCAAAATAATAATTAAATCGCATTGCACTATTTAATATATTAATAAATGTTTCATCTGTATGTTGATTTACTGAATCTTGAACGACTTGCACAATATCGGATAGTTCGCTAACGTTATTGACTTCTGCTAATAAATACCCTTTTACCAAATATGCCACAAGTTGATTTTTAATTGACACGTTACTTGAAAATACTTGATCCAACTTATTACTGGCTCCAGTGTAATCACCTAACAGATATGTTAAAAATGCCAAATTGTTTAATAATTCAGATTGCGTATTTAAATCAGATTCATTCAAATCCGATAGTTTTGTTTCTATAATATTAATGACATTGCTGTACTTACCTTGTTCTATGTAAATACTTGAGAGCAAATAATATCCTTTAGATTTCCATAATTCCGGAAAAAGGCGTTCCGTATTAAAACATTGAGTTATTGCTTGATCGTATTCACCATTTAGTTGATAAGCTTGTGCTAAATTCAACATAATCTGATATGAGTTCGGTTCTTTGTTTAGCACCGATTGATATGTACTAATAGCTCTGTTTATATCATCTTTTCCAATATACATTTGGGCTAACAAATTATATAATTGTGGTTCAGAATTATTAGATTCAATTAAATCATTAGCCAGCGTGATTCCTTCATCAAATTGCTTTAACTCAATAAATATTCGAGTTATATAATGATAAATTATTTTTAGATTTTGATCGATTTGTAGTGCATCTTCAAAAGTAATCTGAGCCTGTATATAATCCTCTTTTCCAATAAACATTTGTCCTAAAAATATTTGACCCCATACATTGTCAGGATTTCGTTCAATCAGTTGTGTAGCTCTTATTATGCCACTATCATACTCATTACGTAAATTATAAATATCGAAAATATGACGATACGCAAGCGTGAATTCAGGATCTAGTTCAACTGCTCTTTCAAAAGCATCGGAAGCTTTTTCAAAATCTTGAGATCCATGAAAATACGCTTCACCCAAACCATACCATGCTTCTTTTTCATCTGTAAGGAAATCTATTAATTGCTGATAAATATCTTCTGCCCCGGAATAGTTATATTTTGTTAATTCCAGTGCACCTTGTGCTAATAATTTTTCCTTAGTTGTTGTATACCAGGAGCCATTTAATATTTTTGTTAAAGATTTTTGTGCATTCTCAATTGATTCATTGTCCATTTCAGATTGGGACCACCATTGGGCTAGTGCTAATTTGTAATATGCCCTACTAAATGTTGAGTCTATATCAATAGCCTTTTTAAGCTCAACAATCGCCTCATCAAAATGTGAATCATTAAAATAGTCCGTTCCAATAAAATAGTACTGGAAAGCATTCATTGATGAAGTGGTTTTATCCGCTACGGCCACATCAATTGGATCATCGATACCAACAGGCAATTGCAAGTCAGTCTGTATCTGAGTAGTTAATTCATCTACCATAGAATATATATCTTTGCCTTCCACTTGATGTGATTTAATTATTGAGCCATCATCTGTATTGATCAATTGTGAAGTTAATATGAGATTATTACCGGCTTGAATTACATTACCTGTCAACATTGTTTTTGCACCGGCTTCTCGAGCAATATCCGTTGCTAAACTTGGGTCTATCGAATTTCGGTTATCCGATCCAAACTGCTTTTGTATATCAAATAATCTTTGGCTGCTAAATACCTTTAAATTGGGAATTTCGGAGAGATCGGCAATTATTAATTCCTGTAATATTTGCCCAAGTCGATGGGGGTCAGTAGGCTCTTGTATATTGTCAAAATTTAGTACAGCTAAGGAATTAACAATTTGCGACGAACCAGTGCCTACTTTGATAAATGGTATCAGTGTAACTAATAGAATTGCAATGATTCCACCAACCAACCAAGCGCGATTTATTTTACTAGGTATTATTGATAACCAAGATGGTTTTTTTATACGTTTTTTGAATGTACCATCTTTTAACTCTATTAAATCAACCAGCAATTCCGAGGCATTTTGATATCTGTCATTTGGATTTTTTTCAATTGTTTTTTGAATAATTGCTGCCAAATCGGGATTAGCATCAGAATTAAGTGATGCGATATCAGGAGGCAATTCATTTACAATAGAATAAAGTGTAGCAGCTTCATGTTCTCCAACAAATGGTACTAACCCGGTGAGCAATTCGTATAATACAACACCAAAAGAATATATA
>SDBT01013089.1_pt1 | contig 13314 bp, 11 predicted proteins | sample 2277101 | NCBI WGS metagenome assembly SDBT01 (sample SAMN10404973, study PRJNA504765) | marine sediment metagenome | isolation source: marine sediment core GS10_PC15, 103 cmbsf | place: Arctic Ocean: Southern Knipovich Ridge | collected 2010 | reverse complement strand
GGCAGGGCGATGAGCGCGAGCAGGTCGACTATCGCCGGGTAGTTCGCATCATGCGGGAGGTGGGATACGCGGGCTACATGTCCATCGAGTATGAAGAGCCCAGCGACCAGGTGGTCGGCGTCGACAGGTTCGCCGCCTACCTGCGGGGATGCATGCTGGACGCCTAGGCGCGCCGCGCTCGCCCTGCTGGGGCTTCTGGCCGTCCTTGCCGGCTGCGTGTCGGTTCCCGCGCAGCCGCGCTCGGGACGGGTCACCGTGATCCTGCTGGACTCGGCCGTCAACGAGGACTTCGTCGAGGGCCGGATGGGCGGGCTGCGGTTCGAGGACGTGGGCCACGGCAGCCTGGTCGGCCGCGTGCTGCGCAGCTACTGCCGCGCCCCCATCGTGGCCATCCCCGTCGGCTCGGCCCGCACCGCCGTCAGCCGGCCCCGCTACCTGGCGGGGCTGCGTGAGGCCGTCGCCTACGCGCTCGACCATCCCGGCACGCGCGTCGTCGTCAACGTCAGCCTGTCCTCCCTGGATCCCGACGACGAGGAGGCGGCCCTCATCGCCCGGCTCGTCAGCACCGGCGCCCTGGTCGTGGCCGCAGCAGGCAACGATGACGCCGAGCACCTGACTTTCCCGGCCGCCTACCCGGGGGTCATCGCGGTCGCCAGCGCCACGCGTCACGGCAAGGCCCTGCACTCGAACTTCGGCCCGCACGTGGACATTGCCGCTTCGGGCGACATCACGTTCGTCCACTCCGAGTTCCTGCCCAACGAATGGCTGCGCCAGCAGATGGAGGCACACGGCACCTCCTTCGCCGCGCCGCGCGTGGCCGGCACGGTTGCCTACGTGCTGGAGCGCCGGCCGCACATGACCGCGGCGCAGGCCTACGAGCTGGTGGCCGCCGGCGCGGGCCCCATAGACGACGATCACTTCCGCACCGGCGCGCTCGGCAGGGGGCTGCTGGACGTCCACGCTGCCCGCGCCGCCGTCACGCCCCACTACCGGTTCGTGCAGTTCACGCTGCCGATCAGCATCTGGGTGGTGCTGGGGGTTGTCTGCGCCTACCTGATCGTGCGGCACGGGATGGTGGGCGTGTTCCTGACGCTGATGATCTGGCTGGTGGTCCTGCCGGCATCGGTGCTGCTGGTGACCGTGGCGGCGCGGTCGATGGAGTTCGTGGGGGGCGGCAGCCGGCTGGCCGGCCTGGGGGCGCTGTCATTGGTGTGCGCCGCCTTCGCACTGTCCGCCGCGCTGCAGGCATGGCAGCCGTTGAAGGCGCTCTTCGCCCTGGCCGGGCCGGTGCTGGCCGTTGTGCTGCTGGCCGGCGCCGCGCCCCAGGCGGGACCGGTCGCCCTGGCCGCCGGGGCCGCCGTGGCAGGGCTTCTTGTGACGGGCGGCTGGGAACTGGTGACGCGGCACAGGCTACGGGCCGTCCGGGCGCCGGCTGCGACGTCCGGCGGGCCGGCCGCCTTCGACCGTATGCTGCGGGTCTACGGGCGCGCCTTCGACCACCGCCTGAAGGCGGCTGCCACGGAAGCGATAGGTCGCGTCGGCGGCAGGAGGGCTGTCATCTTCCTTCTGCGCGTGGCTCGCAAGGAGCACGGGGCCGTCGAGGCCCTCGCACTAGTGGCTCGGGAGCACCCGGCGCAACTCCGCCAGTGGCTGCGGCGCTTTGCATTCCTGGACGAGGCGGTCCGCGACAGGCTGGCGGCGTCCCTGCGTGCAGGTTGGGGCCTGGGGATTGCCGCCGTGACCGAGGAGGCCGCCCGCCAGGACCCGAGCGGCGACCTCGCCCGCCTGGCGGCGGAACTGGGAGGCATCCCGTAGTCCGGGCGGCCTGCCGTAGGTGCGCACGCGATGTTGGCCCGAGCCAGGCAGGCTCCACCCCGGTATAATGGCCCGGCACACCGAGCAACCGTAACGCAAGCGGAGGAGCGGACGATGCAGGCGATGGCGATATGCGCGCTGGTATTGGCGGCGGCTGTGGGGATGGCGTTCGCCCAAGGGGGCGGGGCAGACCTGACGGGCTCGGACCTGCAGAAGCTGGCCGGAGGCTTCCAGTTCACCGAGGGCCCCATGTGGCACCCGGACGGCTTCCTGATCTTCAGCGACATCCCGGGCGACACCATCTTCGCGCTCAAAGAGGGCAAGGCCGAGGTCTACCGCAAGCCGAGCGGCAACTCCAACGGGCTGACGTTCGACAGCGCCGACCGGCTGGTCGCCTGCGAGCACGGCAACCGGCGCGTCTCTGTGACGCAGGCCGACGGCACGGTCGCCGAGGCGGCCACCCACTACGACGGCAAGCGTCTCAACAGCCCCAACGACGTCGTGGCCAAGGCGGACGGTTCGGTCTACTTCACCGACCCGCCCTACGGCGTCCGCCCCGCGGACCGCGAGTTGGACTTCGCCGGCGTCTACCGCATCTCGCCCGACGGCGAGATTACGCTGCTGGTGGACGACTTCGTGAAGCCGAACGGCCTCTGCTTCTCGCCGGACGAGAGCCTGCTCTACATCGCCGACACGGACGGGAATTCCGTGCGCGCGTTCGACGTGCAGGGGGACGGCACGCTGGCGAACGGGCGGACGCTGATCAAGTTCGAGCCGCCGGCCGAACTGCGGCCCGACGGCATGAAGGTAGACACCGAGGGCAACCTGTTCGTGGCGGGCGCCGGCGGTGTGGAGGTGTTCGGCCCCGACGGCGAGCACCTGCAGACGATCGAGGTCCCCGACCGCCCGTCCAACCTGGCCTTCGGCGACGCGGACGGTCGCACCCTCTACATCACCGCGCGCAGCTCCGTCTACAGCATCCGCACCGTGCACCCCGGTGCCGTCATCGCCCGCCGCCTGGCCGCGAAGCGCGAGTAGGCGACCGTGGAAGCGCTCCAATACCGCATCGCGCCCCGGGACTGGACGCCGGACGATCCGAATCCATTCAGCGAGGACGGTGCCTACGGCCCCGAGTGGAGCGGCTTCATCGTCTTGGCCGAGTGTGACATCCACCACAGGTACGGCCGGACCGAGTCCGGGCTCTACCGCTTCTGCCACTGCACTACCTGCGACGGGCTGGATGCCCACCTGGCCGACTTCCTTCGTTACGAGTCCGGGCATGGTCGCACCGTCATTGTGTCGGTTCCCGCCGGCGTCGACGGCGAGGTCCTGATCCATCGAGCGCTCGAGGAGACGCCGGTCGGCCCCGCGATCCGCGAGACTGACCCCCGCTGGGTTAGCCACTCGACCCCCCGCTTGAGTTGGGCCGCCATCCAGGAATGCGGTGAGCTGCGCGCGCTGTCCAGGCTGAGGCGCGAGGGCTGGGACGGCCCGGGCGGTCTCGGTTTCGACGAATTCGGCGAGCCGGACGACTATCTGGACTACGTTGCCCTGAACGGCATCGAGGGCGCCGCCGGGGAGCACGTCGTGGCCTCGCACGGCCGCGGACACGTCGTCCACGACGAGAACGAGCCCTTCGAGCCCGGCATGAAGCTCTACTTCGACGGGCACGCCATCATCCGGGACGGGCTCGCCGTGCGCGACGGCCTCCACCTGCTGAAGGTCCGCGACCGCCTCCCGCTTGATCCCTACCTCGTGGCCGCCATCGGCGTCGAGGACCTGGACCCCGACCACCAGGTCGACGTATGGACACCGCGCCTGTTCCAGGATCGGGCAAGAGCCCTGTTCCGTGAGCGCGCCGACGGCTGGGCTTGACGCGAATCGCCTGCTGCACTACAGTCGGGCAGAGCGCCCGCTGACGTTCCCCCGGCGGCACCAACACGGAGCCTGCGATGAACTGCCTGAACTGCGGACAGCAGATGGTCAACAACCTGGTGATGAGCCGCAAGGAGCAGATCGCCTATGACGTCTGCGAGGGTTGCGGCAGCCTATGGCTCGATGCCGGCGAGTTGGACAAGCTGGCGTTCCAGGTTGACGGCAGCGTCGAGTTCTCCTCACAGGAGCCGGCCGCCGGCGCGCCCGAGATCACGAAGGCGTGCCCCCGTTGCGAGGGCGAGAACCTGGCGAAGGTCTCCTTCGTCGGCAGCGATGACATCGTGCTGGACCGTTGCGCCAACTGCGGCGGCTTCTGGCTGGACGGCGGCGAACTGGACCTGGTCAACCGCGAACTCGAAGCGATCATGCCCGTCGAGGGGCACGGTTTCTCGGACTTCATCAACAACGCGCACCTTCCCTACCTCTACGAGCGCGTGTGGCGGCCCAGCAGCGCTACGGACTTCGCGCTGGAGGTCCCGCCGATCGTGGGCGCCGAGTTCGACGGCCATGCGGACCTGGAGTGTTCCACCTGCGCGGGGCGGCTGAGCCGGTATCGCGCGTTCGGCATCCGCATCGAGGGCTGCCGCGCCTGCAAGGGCGTCTGGCTGGACAGGGACGAGTTGAGGCGCCTGAAGGACAAGGCGCATGAGGACCCATGGACCGAACTGCGCTGGATGGACGACGAGGTGGCGGCCATCGAGCGTACCAGCGCGATGACGTCTCGGCGCGCCTGCCCGAAGTGCCCCGACGCGAAGCTGGTCTCCACGGTGTTTGGCGGGAGCGGGCCCATCATCGACTGGTGCCCGCACTGCCACGGCACCTGGCTCGACCACGGCGAGTTCCTCGAGATCACCGACCTGCTGAAGGCGCGGCTCGATGAACTCTCCGCTGCGGACATGAGGGAGAAGGTCTACGAGGAGATAAAGGAGATCTGGAGCGGCCCGGAGGGCGTGCTCTCCGACGTGCTTGACGCGAAGGCCGCCATCTCGGCCCTGGTCAACATCACCGTCTTCGAGCACCCGACGCTCGCCAGGCTGCTGGCCGGCTTCGGCCAGGCGGCGTCCGGCACGGGACTGTAGGCGTGCGCGGCGCTGCGAGGAGGGCAAGCTGCGATGCGCGACAACTTCTGTCCGTTCTGCGCCGAGGTGACCAGCATGACGGTCACCACCGTGCGGCGCAGGGAGCAGACGGTCCGCGGTTTCCGCACTACTGAGACCAAGTCGTATCACTGCGAGAAGTGCCACACCTTCGTGCGTAGCGAAGAGACCGAGATCGACCCGTCCGAGGAGCAATAAGGGGAGAACCATGGGACCGCAGTTGACCGTGTTGGCCGTGCTGGCGGCAGTGGCGTTGTGCGCGGGAGTGCACGCGGAATCGTTCGTCTACAACGGGTCGTTCGACGAGGCGGGGGTCGGCGGCGTCCCGGAAGGCTGGCACGCCAGCGGGCGCTCTGGGGTCATCCAGGAACTCACCGTGGTCGAGGATGCCGAGCGCGGCCGGGTGGCGCAGTTGGTCTGCACGGCGTTCGTGGCGGGGTCGCCCTCCAGTCACGCCATGCTCGCGCAGATCGACCGCGTCGGCGTCGAGAAGGGCAAGTGGTACCGGCTGACGCTCCGAGCGCGCGGGTCCGAGATCCAGGGCGGCCTGGTGCAGGTAGCTCTGTCGAACCGGAGCGTGTGGAGCAACGCCGGCCTGATGGGATCGTTCGTGCCGCCCGCCGCGTGGGAGCAGTTCGAGTTCACCTTCCAGGGCAGCCAGGACCTGAAGCCCGAGGACAGCCGTCTGCAGATATGGTTCAGCTCGACCGGCACGCTCTGGCTGGATGACGTCGTGCTGGAGCCGGCGCAGGCCATCGAGCGCGAGTGGTTGCCGAAGCTGCCGTGGGCCGAGTCGGCCAACGCGATCCCCAACAGCAGCTTCGAGTGCGGCGGCTCGGGCTGGGGCTGCGCGGCCGAGGGAATACCGGGCTGGGGCGCGCAGGTCTTCCGCCTGCTCGGCAGCCCGGACACCTCGCGCGCCTTCCACGGCAGCACTTCCTGGCGCCTGTCGCTCCCGGAGGACGTGCCCGACCCGCTCTACTTCGACTACTACAACCCGATCGCCGCCCGGGTCCGCTGCCTGTTGCTGGGGCACGAGGGATGGGTGCCGACCGAGGAGGGCGGGCCCTACACGTTCAGTGCCTACGTCTCGGCCGACCGGCCCGGCGTGCCCGTGCGCGTGCTGGTCTCGGAGGCCGACGGCGGCCGTCATCAACGGACCTTCACCGTGGGGCAGGATTGGCAGCAGGTGGAGCTGACCTTCACGGCGAAGCAGTCGTTTGCGGCCGGCTACGTCGGCCTGGACCTGCGCGAGTCAGACGAGGGATCGGCCACGCTCTGGGTGGACGCCGTCCAGTTCGAGCGCGGGCCGGCCGCCACGACCTATGAGCCGCGTGCAGCCCTGGAGTCCTTTGTCGAGACGGGCCGCACGGGCAGCATCTTCACCGACCCCGCCGCCGGCATCGACGTGACCATGCGCGCCTACAACAACGGTCCCGGAGAGGGGGAGGTCCGGGGCACGCTGACGGTGACCGACTACCGGGACAACGAGACGCAGAACGGCCGCCTGCAACTCGTCATGGGTGAGGGCCAGTCCACCGAGACCCCGGTCGGCCCGTTCGTCGCCGGCCGGCAGGGCTTCTTCCGGCTGCGATGGGAGGCGGAGGGCGGTCTGCCGCAGGACATCCGCTGCGCCGTCATCGAGCCATTCGGGGACGGCGACAGCATGTTCGGCATGAACCACGCCTTCCCGTCGGATTTCCTGCTGAGGCTGGCGCACCAGGCCGGCATCCGGTGGTGGCGCGACTGGTCGATCAAGTGGGAAACCGTCCAGCCGCAACCCGGCCCGTTCGACTTCAGCGTGCCCGACGCGCAGATCGACCGCGTGCTGGCCGCCGACGGGCTGGTGCAGATCCTGCTGCCGTTCCCCAGTGCCATCTGGGCGACGACCGTCGACAAGGAGATGCTCGACGAGTTCGCCGGCGACAACACCTACCTTCGGGAGCGGCTGCCCACGTCGCTGAAGCCCGACCGCCTGGAGGACTGGGCCGCCTACGTGCGCGCCAGCGTCGAGCACTACAAGGGCCGCTCGAGGATCTTCGAGATCCTCAACGAGCCCCTCTACACCAGCTACGCCGTCCCCGCGCGGTTCGGCCACGACGTCGACGACTACGTGGACCTGCTGCGCGTAGCCTACCAGACGGCGAAGGAGGTCGACCCCGACTGCCTGGTCATGGGCGGCATCGGCGCCGGGCCCGACACCGATTGGCTCTCGAAGCTGATCGAGAAGGGCGGCATGCAGTGGATGGACCTGCTCAACTACCACGCCTACCCGCACAAGGGCTGGTCGGAGTCATACGAGCCGGCTCTCCAGAAGCGGTGGGAGGAGTTGAAGGAACGCGGCGAAGCGAAGCCGATCTGGTTCACCGAGTTCGGGCTCTACGCGGACGACGATCCGCCGTCGTTCCCTTACCGCGCCGGCGACCAGACGATGAACAACACGATCCGGCCGAACGAGTTGGCGGCGGCCTGCGACATGGTGCGGTTCGCGGCGCTCTACCGCGCATACGGCGTGGCGAAGATCTTCTACCACGCGGGCACGGCGTCGGCCCTGCACCGCTCCAGCGCGGGGAACATCTTCTTCGAGTACGGCGGCGCGCCGCGCAAGCAGTACGCCGCACAGGCCGTGCTGTCGCGGCTGATGGGGCCGGACGCGGAGTTCGTGCGCAAGTGGGACGATCCCGAATGGGTCAGCGCCTATGAGTTCCGCTCGGGCGGGCGCACCGTCGTCGTCCTCTGGACGCGCCGCGCGGACGCGCCGCCGCTGCCCGTGCCCGAAGGCCTGACGGCCCTGGACCTGATGGGCAACACGCTCCCCGCCGGCAACGTGGTGCCCACCGACGAGCCGCTCTACCTGGTGGGGGAGTAGGGCCGCCGCAGGCGGCCCCTCGTACTCCTGCTCCTGCTCCTGCTCGGCTGTTCGCAGTCCGCCGCAGTGCATGCCGCGGCATGCCTGTGTGGCGCAGCCGCCCCCGGCTGCGAGAAGGGCGCTACAGCAGCCTTGCCAGCCGCGGCTTGACCCCGAACTGCCGCATGAACTCCTGCGCCTCGGCGGCGCGCTCCGGGCGCGGGCGACCGGTGCGGACGGCCTGGATCAGCAGGTTCTTCGGTGTCACGTCCGGCGCGGTGAACCGCAGCACCTTCACGCGGTAGCCCACGGCCTCCAGCACCAGGCAGCGGAACGAGTCCGTAAGCGTATCGGCCAGCCGCTGCTCCAGCAACCCGTATCGGCCGACCCAGTCGAGCGGATGCGAGTCGAACTGGTGGCGCACTTCGTGCTGGCAGCAGGGGGCGGCGAAGAGCAAGGGGACCTCGCCCTCGACCGCCACGCGGACCGCCTCGTCCGTCAACGTGTCGCACGCGTGCAGGGCGACGGCCAGGTCGTGGGCACCCGGCTCGACCGAGTAGCCGCCCAGGTCTGCCGTCTCGAACGTTGCGTGCTCCCAGGACAGTGTCCCGGCGATCCTGCGGCATCTATCGACAAGACGCGGCTCGGAATCGACGCCGTGCAGGACGACGCGCCGGCCGGACGCCGTCAGCAGTCGCACGAGGACGAAACCCAGATAGCTGCGACCGCAGGCCAGATCCAGGATGCGCAACGGGCCCGCGCTTGCCTCCGGCAGCGCCGCGCCGACAATGCGGGCGAACTGCACGGCCTGTGCGAACTTGGCCTTGCGCCGCGAGCGGGGGATGCCGAGCGCGTCCGCCACCTCCGTCAGGGCGGCCCCCTGGTCGGCTTCGTCGCCCGGGGCAACCGGCTCGCGCGTGACCCTCACGGTGCGGCCCTGCAGCTCGTAGGCGACCTGCTCGCCGGGGAGGTCGCACACTATGGCGTCGCAGTCCTCGCCCAGCGCGCCCAACAGGAGCTTGCGCAAGTCGTCGGCATGGACGGGGTCGGACGCGGCGTCGGCCGATGCCCAGGCGTCCTCACCCAGCCGGACGTATGCGGCTCGGACCTCGCCATCGCGGCGCAGTTCCACGCGCGCGCAGGCCTCGTCGGCCAGTACCGCCTCGATGCCGGGCAGGGGGATGAGCACGGGGACCCTCCTACTTGGACGTCCGCGATCGGCCGCTACTGGCTTCGCCCGCAGCGTGGCCCCATAGGATGCGGTGCGCCCCGTGGTGTGGAGATCCTTCGCGCCCAAAGGAGATGGCGCTCAGGATGACATCGCGGGGCCATCCGCCACGGGGCGTCACGCCCCTGCAGCATCGCCGATGACGAGAACAACCGGGAGGCCGCGGCACCATCCTCTATCCGATCCTGTCCATCCTGTAGGCCGCCAGGCCACAGGACGACCGAGGACGAGTGGCACCTACTCCGGCATCCAGTGGGCGTCCTTGCCCCACCACTTGACGCTGCAGCCGATCGACTGCGTGACCGGCACTGCGACCTCATCGCCGGCCAGGACCGCGTCGATGGCCTCGCGCAGGTCGTGGCGGCCGACCTCGTCGGGCTGGTCCGGGTTGTCGTCGATGCGTCCGTTGTAGCGCACTTTGCGTTCGGCGTCGAGCAGGAAGACGTGCGGTGTGCGCGTGGCGCCGTAAGCGCGGGCGACGTCCTGGGTCTCGTCGCGCAGGTAGGGGAAGTTGAACCCCTTGGCGGCGGCGCGCTCGACCATGTGCTCGAAGCTGTCGCCCGGGTGGCCGTCCGTCTCGTTCGGGTTTATGACGACGAGTTGGACGCCCTTGTCGGCGTATTCGCTCTGGATCTGGATGAGGCGGTCCTCATAGTCGATGGCGGTGGGGCAGTGGTTGCAGGTGAAGACGACGACCAGCGCCGCCTTGTCGCCGTAGCAGCAGAGCCCGTGTGTCTCTCCGTCGACGCCCTTCAGGCTGAAGGACGGCGCATCCGCTCCCGTGTCGATTGTGAAACCCATCGGTCGATCCTCCGGATCAGAAAGGCAGTGAACAGTTAGCAGTCATCAGTGAGCAGTAACGGCGGGCGGCCCGCTGCTTGCGCCGTGAAGGCGCTTCGCTTCGCGGCTTGTCATTGCTGTGCCTTTGCCTCGCGTCGTGCCGTCGCAGTCAGGTATTACCCGTCTGCTGCTGGATTGCCACAAACAGTCCGCACTCGCAGGCGCCCAGTTGCTCGATCTCCTCCAGGTGCGTTCGGCAGGGACAGATGTTGACCTTGTCCCTGTTCCGGTCGCCGGTCACGTCGCGGCAGGGGCAGTATGCGCGCCCGTGCTCGACCAGGTTCCGCGCCAGCCCGCGCAGCACGTAGTTGCGCAGGGGCAGGTCCGGCTGCAGGGCGGCCTTGCCCTTGCGTGCATAGGCCTCGGCGGCGCGTGTGACACGTTCCAGCGCCTCGTCGAACTCCATCCGGTCCCTCGCGCAACACGAAGCCTGCAGATTAGCAGCGTCGGCGGCCCGTTTCAACGTGCCTTTGCCCTCAGCCTGCTCAGCCGTTGCCGTTCTCTGCGTCCTCTGTGTTGACCCGGACCCTACGCGCGGATCATCACCAGCATCATCTTGAACCGCTCAGTTGTGCGCACGCCGTGGGGCACATCGGCCGGCATCAGCACGAGCTGCCCCGGCCCGATCGCCACCGGTTCCCCGCCGATCACCAGCTCCGCCTTGCCGTCCAGCCCGATGACGTATGCGTCGAACGGGCTGGTGTGCTCGCTCAAGCCCTGCCCGGCGTCGAAGGCGAACAGCGTGATGATTCCCTGCTCCTTGTCGGCAACCGTGCGGCTGACGATGGAGCCGTCCGCGTACTGCACCAGTTCCGCCGGCACGTGCGCCTGCGCCGGGTCAATGCCGGCCTGTCGTCCCTCGGTCATTGCATGCCTCCGTTCCGCGCCCGCTGGCACCTCACACGTCTTCCCAACAGAGCAACTGCAGCTTACCTGCCGGCAGGCGCGTAGGCAAGGGACGAGGAAGGGATGGCATATGGGTTGACAGTCAGCCTTTATGAGGTATAATGCGTATAGCCCTTGTATCGAGTGTATCGCTTATACCGATTATACCGCTTTACAACGGGAGATGCGATCATGGCGGCAGCCAGGCTTGCGGGCAACGGACAGGATGACGGCAGACGTGGCGTGACGGACCACGTCGGCACTGCGGAGGCGGCCGAGTTCCTCGGGGTCAGCCAGCCCACGCTCAGGCGTTGGATCGCCGAAGGTCGCATACCGGCTCGAAAGGTGGGCAAGCAGTGGCGCCTGCGGCGGGACGACCTGGGCACGGTCGTGGATGTGCCGACCGGGGCCGGCGCCCAATTGGCCCCAGCTTCGCCCGCGTTGGCTGAGCCCAGCACCCGTCAGGCCGAGGATCTGTTCTCCGCGAGGGGGATGGACGCGCAGCAGGTGCGGAGTGAGATCCAGGCTGTGGAGCGCGGGCTCTCCGGGGCCGTGCCCGGCAGTGACGCCGGTGCCCGGGCGCTGTTGACGCGCCTGCTCCTATACGCCATCGAATGCCGGGCCAGTGATCTGCACTTGGAGCCCCAGGCGGAAGGCGTAAGGATCAGGCAGCGTGTCGATGGCGTTCTCAACGAGGTCATCCGGCTCCCTTCGGAGTTGCTGGGTCCGGTCGTGGGCGAGTTGAAGCGCTGGGGGGGACTGGATCCGGACGAGCGACGCCGCTCGCAGGTGGGCCGCGTCGTCCTCGCACTGAGCGACAGGTCGGTCGACCTGCGTCTGGCCACGCTCCCTGCGTTGAGAGGCGAGGCCCTGACCGTCCGCATACTCGATCGCGCAGCGGTGCGGACGTCCCTGGACGCCCTCGGCTTTGACGACGACCAGCTCGAACGCTATCGCCATCTAACCCGTCTTCCCAATGGCCTGATCGTGCTGACCGGTCCGTCGGGCAGCGGCCGGTCCGCAACGGCCTACGCCACCCTCCAGCAATTCGCCGACGCGGGCGAGAAGGTCATGACGGCCGAGGACCCGGTCGAGCTCGAACTCGACGGCGTCGTCCAGTCGCAGATCCGACCGGAGATCGGCATGGGCTTCGCACGGACCTTGCAGGGCATCATGCGGCAGGATCCGGACATCATCTTCGTCGGCGACGTGCGGGACAGTGAGACGGCCTCCATGCTCTGCCGGGCCGCTCTCACCGGTCATGTGGTCTTCACCACAATGTACGTGAACGACGCCGCCAGCGTGCCGATCCGCCTGACGGCCATGGGCCTGGACCCCGTCCGCGTGGCCTCGAGCCTGGTCTGTGTCCTGGCCCAACGGCTGGTCCGTCTCATCTGTCCCGACTGCAAGGTGGAGCACCACCCGGCCGATGACCAGCTCGACCTGCTCGGGGTCGAGGGGGCAGACCGCCAGCGGACGTTCTACCACGGCCGGGGATGCGGGCAGTGCAGCGGCAGGGGCTACAGCGGGCGGGCGGCCGTCTTCCAGCTCCTGGCGGTCGACGGAGCCGTCCGCGAGGCCATCGTAGGGCAGACGACCGACGAGATCCGCAGGGCCGGACGCCGCTCCGGATTCTGCCGTCCCTTCCGGGAAGTGGGGCTGGCGAAGGTCTTCCGGGGCCTGACGACGGTCGAGGAGGTGGCGCGCATCTTCGGGCCGGAGTAGGGCCGCCTCCGCCCCGTCTCCAGTCATGCACGCACCGCGTCGAACATTGCCACCACGTTCTGGGGCGGCACGTCCGCCATGATGTTGTGCACCTGCTGGAAGACGAAGCCGCCGCCGGGCGCGAGGGTGCCCACGCGGTCTCGCACGTCCGCGCGCACCTCGTCCGGCGTGCGGCGGGGCAGCACTTCGCGCGTGTCGCAGCCGCCGCCCCAGAACGTCATCGCGCTGCCGAAGTCTCGCTTGAGCCCCCCGGCGTCCATGCCGGCGCAGTTGGTCTGCACGGGGTTCGCGGCGTCCATTCCGGCCTCGATCATGCTGGGCAGCAGGGGGCGGATGCCGCCGCAGCAGTGCAGCATGACCTTCACGTCCGCCAGCTCCTTCGCGCGATGCCAGAGCCGGCTGTGGCGGGGCCCAAAGAACTCGTCATACATGCGCGGCGAGATCTGCGGGCCGGTCTGCATGCCCATGTCATCGCCGAACACGATCACGTCGATCGAGTTGCCGACGGCGTCCAGGTAGACCTCCAGCTTCGCCATGTGCATCTCGGTCAGGCGGTCCAGGAACCGGTGCGCGCGGTCGGGCTCGCCGGCCAACATGCACAAGAAGGTGTCGATGCCGAACAGGAACTGACCCACCTCGTTCAGGTTGCCGCCGAAGAGGCCGACGATGGCGCGGTCGGTCGAGGCGCGCAGCCGCCGGGCGCCCTCGACCAGCGCGGCCGGATCGTCCAGGGGCGCGGGCGGCGTGCCGGCAGCCGACCACATGACGTCGGCGAGCGCGGCCTCCAGGTTGTCGAAGCCCGGGTCGTTCCCATCGGCCAGAGGCCAGACGATCTGCTCGAAGTAAAGCGACCCCTCGCGCTGAACGGCGATGGGGTCGCCGGCCGCATTGTAGATGAGCCAGTCGGCGCCCTCGCGCTCCAGAGGGATATAGCCGGGCAC
>SDBT01013088.1_pt1 | contig 13315 bp, 5 predicted proteins | sample 2277101 | NCBI WGS metagenome assembly SDBT01 (sample SAMN10404973, study PRJNA504765) | marine sediment metagenome | isolation source: marine sediment core GS10_PC15, 103 cmbsf | place: Arctic Ocean: Southern Knipovich Ridge | collected 2010 | reverse complement strand
AACAAGGCCAGCGGGAAGCGTAAAGGTTACCTGATTCCCGCTTACTGTTACGTTAGTAGCTTCAACATCTCCGTCATTGATAACCAGGTCTGTGATAGCCACAGTTGTCGGATCTACATCGGCAGAAAAAGTAATAACTACCGAATCAGGTCTGGTTGTTACCCATTCCGTGTCAGATGGAGATGACGAAACTACTGTAATCGGATCGGAATAGACAAAACTCGATGAAAAGGCTTCGACTTCAACGCCACGGACATCAGCCATCGCTGCGGCAGCAATTTCTAGCGTATAAGAGCTCTGAACAAGGCCGGCAGGAAGCGTAAAGGTCGCGGTATCTCCGTCTACCGTTACACCTGTAGCAGCCTCACCAGCTTGGTCAAGGCTTCCGCCTTTGATGAGTAAATCCTCTTTGGCTACTGTCGCCGGGTCGAGTTCGCCGGAGAAGGTAATCACCGCCGTGCCTGGCACAGTTGTTACCCATTCAGTATCGAAAGGCGATGAAGTGAGGATCTTAATCTGCTTATCGAGCTTTAGAACATACTCACCCGTCTGTGAATCTGAGCCCACCGCAATCTTGTACCAGCCCGTTGCGAGATCTTCGAAAATATAAGCATTTTTCCCATCGGGATCGCTGTTGCTGTCGGTTGCGATGGAACCACCCGCATCGTTAAAAAGCTCAATCTTCGGGTCCAGCAAAGACCCGATCGGCGTGGACGTGGTAATAGCTGTCTTGCCGCCACTTTGATAGAAGCGGAAATACTGCGTGTCGGCCCCGCCAACACCGCCAAGAATAACGTCAGCGAGACCGATCTCCCACGGATTAGCGATATCGCTGTTATCGGCGGCCGCTATGTCGGCATTCTTGAGGACAGTCAAGCTGTAACCTGGGTCAGTTGCAGGGGTGACCTTGACCACATAAGTACCGGCCTCACCCGCAATGTAACCAGAAATATAACTTGTCTCGCCCGAGGCGCCTGTAACGAGATCCACCCCATCCTTGCTCAGGACAATCTGAACATCGCTGCCACTGGTTGAATTAGCCTGCAGCGTAATGGAATCGCCGGCTGCTACCGTAAAGCTGTAATAATCGACTTCGACAGCAGCTGCGTTGCTATAGACGGCTGTCCTTACCGCACCATTTCCAGGATCAAACAGTTCGACAAAACCACTGTCTAAATCGAGTGCGTTTGCGGGTGAGTCGTTCGCCGCATCATCAAACTCATCAGGAACAAGAAGAGCATTTTTGACAATGGTTAGATCGTATGGGTCGCTGACTGGATCGTCGGGGGTACCACTGCCAGAGTATTTGGGCACCACGACTGCATAGAAAGCGTCATCGGACAATATAAAGTTATTGTAATATGTCGACGGACCCGGAGTTGAAATTCCAGTCAGATACCAATTTTCCGTATCCAGATTGAGGATTCTAAGACTGGGGTCAAGCAATGGATGGCCCGGGACAACACCAATGCTGATAGACTCGCCTGCAAGGCCATAAAATTTGTAGCCGTCACTGGCTTCTTCGTATTCCAATTCACCAGTAAGCTCAACTACATAAGCCATCGACCCGAAAGGGTCCATTTGAACAAATTCCGGCATATCAACCTGAGTGAGCAGCAAGCGGGGCTCGAGCGACTCGAAAAGGACCGGACAAACTTGTGACGGTTCGGATGGTGAACTGCGTCGGTGGATATACATCAGGGGTTACTCCTTCTCGGCTGCTGCTACTGCACGCAACACCTTCAAGACAGGCTCATCAAAACCGAATTTCAGCCCGGTTGAAGACAACAATATACCATGAGATCAATCATTCTGGCAACAAATCGCGCGATGGATCAACCCCTTGTCAAATTCATAAAAACCATAAGCCGGATACCCCACCGGCCAAGCATATACCCAACTAGAGAAAAGGCCATCAATTAGGTATGATCGTCATGAAATTACCCACAACAGGAATCACCTCACCAGGCCGCCAAGTCCACTTCTCGCCGGTTATCGTATCTAGATAATTTATTTTTCCTATGGGGGAATGTTCACTTGAAAAAGCATGCAAACTGCCTGAAGCCCAACTCTCGATGTTCATAATTGAGACCGACCCAAACCAGCCTGCTGAGAAGTTACTGTCCACCATCAACCGCCCCTGGACGGTGCCCCTGGGTAGCTTCAACCCGACGATCTTGAGCGACTTGATGTATGACTGCGTATTGTAAAACTCACCCAGATTCCCGATAAACCGATTCTCTCCCGAGCCGACACCTGCCAGGATATCGCAACCGTTGGCAGCACCCAGAACCACACCCCTAATATTACCCGACGTTCTTATCTGAGTCTCGATTGCCGATCCCTTAACCGTAAGCTTGTTTATATCTCCACCAATGAGCCAATTAGCCTGTTTTAGATCACCTGCAATGGTAACCGTCCCGAGAGTCGGCCTACCCGGGGTGACACCCAAACCCGCCAAATCAAGGTCTCCTGCGAAATCACCCGGTATAACTGCCCCCCTGGACCAACCCGTCACAACAAGCTTGTTGATACTGTCGGCCGTGATCTTTCCCTCCTGCCAGCGATACGCCTTTATGCGATTAACAGGACCGCTAATACTTAAATTGGCACTTACAACATCTCCAAAGGTAAGGCTTTTGGAAAGATGAGAAGTTAACGACCAGCCGGAGATACTGCCGTTGATCTTTACGTTCCTGGCCTGGCCGGAAACTTGCCACGTCGAGCCAACGACCGCCCCGGCGACAAAGGCCGACCCAAGTGCAGGTTTATTTCCGGCAAGAGAAATACCCGTGATCGTAACGGATGCGTTGTAATCGCCGGACAGACCTGAAATACTCCTGCGCGAGTTGGCACGCCTGCCTGTAGATTTGATCGAACCTACATAGCCTGCCTTGACCGAGCCAGCCAGCCATTGCGAAACCCGAACACCTCCCAGGTACCCATAAACTTCCACCTGGGCATTTTGTACATCGCCAAGTCGAAGCAATTTGAGGCTATGAGCATAAAGCTGCCATGCATTGACCTGCCCGGCAACTTTTATGGCTTTCGCATCCCCGGTTACATTCCAGTTTGACCAGCTTAAAGAACCGGCGACTTTAACGGATCCCAAAGCAGGTCTGCCCGCAATTAGATTTTGTCCGGAAACAATCAGATCGGCCTGAAAGTCACCAGCCAGCCAGGGCCTTGCCAACCGAGAATTAGCCCTTTGACCTTTAACAGCCAGAGAATTAATCCATGGCGAAGTGATCGAATCGGTTGTCCCGTCGGTATCGATCCACTCAATACAGGTTAAGTTTCTTATGCCCAGGCCGTTGGTCTCTAGCAGTAACTCCCTTACCCGTCCAAATTTGAGAGCTACCGAATCCCTTAAACCTACGGCAGTTGCATCCACATTCAATTCGATTTGGGCAGGGCCGGTTACATTGCCCAATGTGACAGCTTTAACCAGGCCCCCAATGGATAACGACTCGTTAAGATCCGTACTCTTTCCAGTAATGGATTTGAGTGCACCGTTGGCAGAGATTCTATCAATTTGGACTCTCGAATCCCCCCCGCGATCGGTGGAGATCGTCAAGGAACTCCGACTTGTCGTACCTGAAAGGAACAACTCTTCCAGGATTAAATTACCGCCTGTAATTTCCAGCCAGCTCTTACCCGCTATTGATGCGATATTATCCCCGCGGAAACGAGCCTCGGCGATCCCATCACCTCTCAGGGTCAATTTCACTAACGTTCCGTCTGCGTCTCGATACCGAAGCTGCTTGAGCCAATGGATAGCACTGGACCAGGTTTGCGGGATGGGACGGACGGATACTGTCACCTCAGCCGGGGCTGAGGTAAGTACCGACTCACTATCGCCGGAAGGCTCGCCCAAATCCGTTACTGTATAAGTAAACGTATGATCGCCCACCCCTTGAGCTGCATAAGTAACAAGATTACCTTCAAGGGTCAGGCTGGCTTTTTCGGGATAGCTGAGGATGAGGAAACTCAACTGGCTCGTGTCGGTCTCGACATCGAAGCCCGTCAAAACAATCTCGACAACCTGACCTACCTGGACGATGGCAAACTGATCTGATGCCAAAGGCACGTCATTAACTGGGGCTACGTTCACTGAAACGATTGCGACATCGACAGATCCACCAATATCCCAGACGTTGTAGGTGAAATAATCAACACCGTTGAAATTAGTTTTGGGCGTGTATGTGAAGGTTCCATCATTGTTGTAAAGGACGCTGCCATTTGCCGGCTGATTGTATGATCCGACGACAAGTACCCCACCGTCAGGATCGACATCGTTGGCAAGAACGTTTGGTGATGTAGCAGGCGTATCTTCGGGGGTGAACAAAAAGTCATCCCCGGCAATCGGGGCGTCATCTACCGGTTCCACCGTAATAGTTACTAACGCCGAACTGGAATCGCCGACAGAATCCTCAGCCCAATAAACGAAAGTATCGACCCCAATAAAATTAGTATTGGGCGTGTAAGTGAAGGTTCCATCATTGTTGTAAAGGACACTGCCGTTTGCCGGCTGAGAGAAGCTGCTGACAGTAAACGAATCGGCCTCTACGTCAAAATCGTTGGCCAGAACGCTTGGCGTGATAAGCGGAGTATCTTCAACCGCTGCGAAAGAATCCGCAACGGTAGTTGGTGCGTCATTTACAGCCGTTACTGTTATCGCAACGGTGGCAGTAGCTGACCCGCCATGTCCATCGATGGCCGTGTATATGAAACCGTCGGGGCCGAAAAAGTCCGGATCAGGTCGGTATGTAAATCGGCCTGCCCCTAAATAGACAACCGTGCCGTGGGGCGGATCGGTATGAGATGAGATTGTAAGTGCCCCACCGTCGGGGTCTGCATCATTGGCTAGAACATTGTCGGTCGTGACGGCTGTGTCTTCATCTGTAACCGCCGAATCATCTGCGACAGTGGGCGGATTGTTCTCAAACTGAACTGTTATGCTTACCATTGCGACAGCTAAGCCGCCAAAACCGTCCGAAACGGTATAGGTAAAGTTATCGTCGCCCCAGAACCCCGGCTGCGGGGTATAAGTGAACGTGCCGTCGCCGTTGTAGGACACCCCCCCCACCGAAGGCTGGGTAAAGTCGATGACACTCAGCGGGTCGCCGTCAAAATCGATATCGTTGGCCGTTACGTCAGTCGTTGTTACCGATGCTCCCGTTGTAGTAACCAGAGAATCGCCAACCGCAATCGGCGGATCATTGACCGAGTTGATCGTTACCTCAACCGCCCCGCTTGCCGAACCGCCACGACCGTCACTGACGGTGTAGGTAAAACTATCCAGCCCATGGAAATTCGCGTCGGGTGTGTAAGTGAAAACGCCACCGCCGTTGAACATAACAGTGCCATGGCCCGGCTGGGTGAAACCTGTAACGGTAAGCGAATCGCCCTCGATATCGGAATCGTTATCCAAGACATTGGTCGTGGTCAAGGCTGTATCTTCGTTGGTTGTGATTGCATCGTCAACAACTGTCGGAGGATCGTTGGCTGGGCCTACAGTTATCCAAACGGTCGCCACCGACAGGCCTCCCCTGCCATCGGAGACGGTGTAAGTAAAGCTGTCGGGGCCGGAATAGTTTGCGTCGGGAGTATATGCGAATGTCCCGTCGCCGTTGTCGGTTGTCAAACCATGCACAGGCTGAGTAAAGCCTGTAACCACAAGCGAATCTCCGTCGATGTCGGAATCATTACCCAATACGTTTGGGGTATCGGCCGGCGTATCTTCGGAGCACTGAAGCTGATCGTCCTGGGCAGCAGGTGCGTCGTTGACGGCGGAAACATCCACCAGTACCGGCACGCGCGATGCCGATGGGGCTTCGCCGTCCCAGGCGACCACGGTGAATGCCTCGATCACGCCATTGTCGTCGGCCGGGGCTGACCATCGTAGCGTATCGCCGGCGCCGATCAGCGTAATCCCAGGTTCCGCGGCCACGCCCCCGCTTGTCAGCGAACCAGCCGTAACCGACTCGATTCGGAAGAACAGCTCATCTCCGTCAAAATCTATTTCATTGCCGGCCGCTGCAAGATCCGCATAGCTGAAATTAAACGGCACGTCCTCAACCGCGCCGTCCAGGACCCCCATCGTCGTCAGTGTAGGCAAGTGGTTAAAAGGCTCGACGTCTACATTCACCGAAACCGGCGTCACGGAAGAAAGTGCCCCGTCCCAGGCCGTTACCGAAAATGCTTCGACGGTCCCATTTGCATCCGGTACCGGCAGCCAGGTGAGTATCCCGCCGGCAGAAACGAGCGTAAACCCGGGCGAGACAGCCTGACCGTCCAGTGTAAGCGTCCCGGAGCTTATCCATTCAATACGGAAACTTATCGGCGAGCCTTCAACGTCAGCCTCATCAGCCGCTAAGGCGAGGTCGTCATAACTGATGGTATACGGCTCGTTCTCGACCGCATCCAGCAACGTCTCGATTGCCGAAAGCGTCGGCGTGTCATTTACCGCCGCGACATCTACACGAACAATCACGCCCATCGCTGAGGCGTCCTTTGCATCCCAGGCCTTTACGACAAACGCATCCAACAGGCCGTTGGCGTTTGCATCGGGCGTCCAGGTAACGAACCCGCCCGGGCCAAGAAGAGTCGTCCCCGGGATAATGTCTCTACCCGCTTTGGTAACAGTACCGCTTTGGACCAGATCAATCAGGAAACTTATCGGCTGACCTTCGGAATCAAACTCGTCGGCTGCAGCCGCTAGCAAGTCATAGCTGACAACAAAAGCCGTATCTTCAACCCCACCGGCCAAGGTTGAAACAATAGTCAACATCGGCGGGATGTTAATCTCCGGCGGGGCCAGGCCGAACAACCCGCTATGGAATTCCTCGCCAGGTTCGACAGTCAACTCATATTGCTCGACCGTCACATAACCAAGCTCAACCGTTACCGACTCGGTCCCTGCCAGGTTCTCCACCGCCAGCGACGGCTGGATTGTTACAGTAATCGTCCCGTCGGCAGCCATCGCAGCCAGGTCCGCCTGGTCAATCTCGATCGCCACATCCACCTGCTCGTATTGCAGGCCGTCGTCAACGAAAAAACTGCCCAGCGACTGACCGTCAATCGAGACGGTGATATACTCGCTGGACAAATCGAGATCGCCCACAACCTTAAGCGTGAGCATCCCATCACTTCCCGGCATGAGAACGTCGGCAAATTCCAGCGTAACCGTATTGTCGTGATCGAGCGTATCTAATTCAGTGAGTACCTCGTTATAGCTGAGCGAAGGAAGGGTGATACTCCAGCCGGGAGGTGTGAAAGTCCGCAATTGATATTGCCCGTGCCTTACAGATGTGAATTCGTAGTATCCGACCTCGGTTAGAGGATTAATTTCACCGTCTTCATCGAGATCTATCGTCTCGCTGAATGCCGTCTGGACAACCTCACCCGTCAGAGGATCTACCAGTTCGATAATTATCCCGTCGGTCCCTTCCTCACTCGGGCCTCGCAGGCCGTCGCCGTCGATGTCAGAGAATACCAGCCCGTCGATACTGCCTGGGACCGCATCAAAACCGAAATCCATGTCGGAAAGGACCTGGCCATTGGTCAGCCCAACTTCAACCGACTCTTGGGCGGGCGAAGTCTGCGACCAGCTATCGGCCACTACTACGCGAACCTCGTAATCACCAGGGGTAATATCCACAAACTCATAAAGCCCCTGCTCAAGATGCGGGTCGATCTGGCCATTTAGATCGAGATCCACCGACGCGGTAATAACCGATTCAACCACCTGCTTCGTTTCGGCGTCAACCAACTGGACAACCCAGCCGTCCAGGCCGGGCTCCCCGGTATCTAAAACGCCATCTCCGTTTGCATCGTCGAAGACTTGCCCCGACAGCTCTGCATACTCATAGCTACCAAAGTTGGTATCAGCCAAAACCTGACCACTTGTAAGGTTGACTGTATAAGAACCAGCGACTGGTAAGCTTTGGGCCCAGCCAGGCCTGGTTGAACTAACAATATCAAACGGCCCAGCCAGTAGCTGATCGAACCTATACCCGCCATCGGCATCGGTTGTAGTGGATGCGAGAACAACGCGGCTATCGGGATCGACCAACTGAACATTCCACCCCTCCAGGCCCGGCTCGCCGGCGTCCATCACGCCATCGAGGTTCAAATCGTTCCAATGAGTCCCTTCGATCGCCGCATACTCGAAGTAGCTGAAGTTCCCGGGGTCAAACTCACCCGAATCTCCAACCACCTGAACTGACTGGTAGCCATTACCCTCATAAGACAACCCAACTTCAACCCACTCGGAGCCCCCGAGATTGGATACCTGAAGCGACGGCTGAATTGAAATTGTAACCGTCCCGTCAAGAGCCCAGCGGGCCAGGTCAGCCTGGGCGAGTGTAATAGAAGTCTCTATCTGTTGGTATTGCAGTCCGCCGTCATTAAAGATGCTGGTAATCAGGCCGTCTTCGCCCATTACCATCAGGTATTCGCTGGATCCATCGAGGTCGGCGATTGCTTTTATGGTAACCGTCGCATCGCCAAGAGGTGAAATAGCGTCGGTAAAATCGAAATCGACAGCCGCTGGTGTAAACAGGCTGTCAAATTCAGCCAGGACCGTATCATATGAATCCGGCGGGTTTAGCTTAGCCCAGCCCCCTGGAGGCGTACACCTGACCCAATAGTCACCATCCGGAACGTCGGAGAAGAAATAGACGCCCGTTTCGGTCAGAGGATCGATCAGTTGATCGCCATCGAGATCGCGGTCAGCCGTGGTCGTCGTATCGACCACCGCGGACGTCTCGGCCGAGAGCAGTTCGACGACCCAGCCACTTATGCCGGGGTCGGTCACGTCCCGCAGGCCGTCGCCGTTGGTATCAGCCCAGAGAAGCCCATGAACTTGAGAACCGCTGAGCAATAGCCTGGGTTCGAGAAGTTCAAAGGCGCAGGTCTGGTTGCACCCCTGGCCCAATCTTAATAGCCTTCCTTGACTGGGGGCTCGGTCCATTCGTTGTAGCCCTGGGGCTCGACTCCATTCGTTTAGAGCACTTTAAGCAATTCTTGTCGCATCCTTGCTACTGCGATGCCTTGGTCGCTTCGTCCGGCTGCATCGACATAGCTAGGGCTATGCCTGTTTCGCCGTCCTCGGGCCAAGACATCTCGCTACGCCCTGCTACGACAATCATTACTTAAACTGCTCTTGGCCAAAATCAGCGCACACATCGCGCAGTTAACTCCTTTATATATGCAATCTGTGTGCCATTAACCCCGCCGAATAAAGGCTTAACCTAGGCCATTGTAATTAAAGCAGTTAAGCTGGGGGGACGCTCGCCCCCAAAAAATCTTCGGTGTGATAACCGGAAAAAACTTCCGGTTTTACGGTTTTTATATGATCTTGACGGACAAGTCATTGCACATCGCGGTGATTCCATATAAGCTTTTTGTATGGATTTTGTTAAGGTGATGGCAACACTACCAACTAGCCAACCGTGGAACGATACTGGAGCAACAATTGCAGACCAGGAGAGTTTGATGAACTCAATACTAGATTTCCTGCAAGCACAACCGCCAGCTATCTGGATGGCAGCCCTTGCACTGCTCTTGTCTATCGTCAATTTCATTTGGAACTTGAGCCACTCAATTGACCAAAAAAAACTAATTGCTGCTCAGGTTAAAACTGATTTGATTAGTTCACTTCTTGCATGTGAATCCGCACTTTCATCTGCAATTAGGAATAACGATGACTTTGAACCACATTGCGACGAAATGAAAAAATGTTGGGATGAAACGATAAATAAAATTGAGCATTGGCAAACTGATATAGAGCAGGAAATCGAGATAGTGTCAGGGGGAACACAGCCATTAGCTGCTTCTAAGATTGAGGATCTTCGAGGAAAAGCTCTTGTTGTACAATCGAGTTTTGAAAATTTACAGAAGACGATGAGCCAGTATGTTACTTTCTGTAATACCAAAAAGGATAAGGGATTGTGCCCAGACAATTGTGATATGTTCGATGAGGATGATGTGAATGATAGTAATGAAGCTACGGCCATTGAAGCAAACAGAACTAATTGAATGCAAATGAACGCACGCGTATATAGTTCGATATTACAGGGGATTGACGCCGTCGGCTGCGAGGTCGAAGCGGACGTCGCCAAGGGCGGCATTGGGGAGCTCAAGCTTGTAGGGCTCGCTGAGGCGGCAGTCAAGGAATCGGTCTCGCGGATTCAGGCTGCACTTCGCAACAGCGGTTATCGCTGGCCCGGGCCAAAAGTTACGATCAACCTGGCCCCGGCAGACGTACGCAAAGACTCGGCTGCGTTCGACCTGCCGATAGCGATGGCTGTCTGCCTTGCCGGCGGCCTGTTTGCAACGGAGAAGGTCGACGATTATCTGATAATCGGCGAGCTGGCCCTCGATGGCAGGATCAGACCCGTAAAAGGCGCGTTGGCATCGGCAATGCTGGCGGAAAAACAAGGCAAGCGAGGCATTATACTGCCGGCAGGGAACATGGCCGAGGCTGCGGTCGTCGAATCGATAGATGTTATCGGCGTGCAGTTCCTGGCCGATGCGGTTGGATTCCTGACCGACGAACTGCCGATAGCCCCTGCCCAGATCGACATGGAAGATATCTTCGCCATCTCGGGCAAATACGATGTAGATTTCGCAGACGTCCGCGGGCAGGAGTCAGCCAAGCGAGCCGTTACCGTAGCCGCCGCCGGCGGACACAACATGCTGATGATCGGCCCGCCTGGATCGGGCAAGACCATGCTGGCCAAGAGACTGCCGACCATTTTGCCGGCCCTTAATCCGGCAGAGTCTCTCGAAACAACACGCATCTACTCAGCCCGCGGCTTGCTCGAGCCGGGCCAATCCCTGATGGCGACCCGGCCCGTTCGCACGCCCCACCACTCGGCAAGTTCGGCGGCACTGATAGGCGGCGGCGTTGTGCCCCAACCCGGGGAGATATCCCTTGCACACCATGGGGTGTTGTTTCTCGATGAGTTCCCCGAATTTGCGCGGGCAACTTTGGAGATGATCCGCCAGCCGTTGGAGGACCGCTACGTTACGATCCCGCGTGTCCATAGTACGCTTAAGTTTCCGGCGTCAATTATGTTAGTCGCGGCGATGAACCCCTGCCCATGCGGCTACTACACCGATCCGAAGCGGCCTTGCAAGTGCTCGCCAATTACGGTTGAACGATACCTGTCGAAAATCTCCGGGCCGTTGATCGACCGGATAGACATCCACGTGGAAGTACCGCCGGTACCATGGAAACATCTCCGGGCTGAATCCGACGGCGTAAGCTCCGCTCAAATGCGACAGCAGGTTGTCTCGGCTAGGGAAATCCAGCGGGAGCGTTTCAGCCCCTCCCAAACTACAACAAACGCGACGATGAACACGCGAGATTTGCGGAAGTTCTGCAAGCTTGATAAGGACGGGGAAACGCTTCTGGTACAGGCTATGAGCGAATTGAGTTTATCCGCGCGAGCACACGACAAAATCCTACGAATCGCGCGAACGATTGCCGATATCGACTCGGCCGAAAGTCTCCAGCCACCCCACCTGGGAGAGGCTATCCAGTACCGCCGGCTGGACAGAAAACTTTAACTTACCTAACCTACGCTACCACTGCTGATGGTCTATATCGGCGTCGTTTGCATGAAATCCATTTGCCGCCGGATCGAACACCCAGCCGGCGCCTTCGCCGTCGGGAACACCTTCCTTTACACTGGCAGCATCTTCCGAGCCACCCAAATATGAATTCGTGGGGAAACGTTCGAGGTAAGGCCCGCAACCAGTACCGCCAAGGTCGCCATCTGTGTCCGTGGTACCCACCATCTGCAAAATAAATCGCTCGCCAGACCATTCGCTCAGCGACCCGTCGCCCTGGACAGCGTACCCAGGGTATAAACCATTATGTTGAAGCTTGTACAACTCGATCTGCGTCCGGACCAACCTGATGTCGTTACGGAATGCAACCTCGCGGGCCTGGTCCGACGCGCCTGAAAGCTGGGGCACTACTATCGCCGCCAGAATCCCCAACAGAACCACAACGACCAGAATCTCTATCAGCGTAAATGCCTTCACAGAATAACTCATAGCTTCTCCAATTAGCTTGCAGGCTAGATCGGCATACAAAGCCGGCTACGCCTTGGCCTTATCCCCCTTGGCCGATCTCAAACAAAAGGCGCAGCCTAGGCCGAAACTTACAGCCTGCACATAGGCTCATATCGGCCAACCAGCAAGAGACTTTAGCTCCAAGTAAGGCTAAGTACTTCGCCTTTTGCCCAACCGGCCTTCCCCCTATTTAATGAACCTAGCCAACTGGCTTGGCTTGTGCGTGTCTACAACTCGAAAGCATACACTCTGCCAGCCCGATTCTTCGAAGAATCTGGGCTCGAAAATCAGGGTTGCGTGTCCGCCGAAGCTCATGGTGGGAGGTCTCCAGCTCATGCCGTAGCATGCACTCCAACTGGTCGAGCTCCTCATCAGAGAAAACTAGCTGATGGACCATTAGCGGCTCCCTTCAATTCCATTATAAGCCAGCCGAAATCGCGAAACGTTTTCTTACCGCGTCGAAAACCAACTTCAACCTTTATATAAAAGCTTTTGTTTACTCATATCCTTCGATTCACTTCGATATCTTTGTGTTTTCTTTGTCGGTAAGTCCCTGGCCTTCGACCGAATTCGATTCTTTTCGACGAAATTCGATATTCTTCGATGTTTTTCAATATTTTTCAATCTACTTGCGATGGCCAGGGGGATTTGACGGGTGGGAAAGTAGGGTTGGCAACTATATCCTGCGTAGCTTTAGCGAAGCAGGATGTTGCCGACGGAATCTTTCCGCGTGGCACTCTTATTCGGATGTGAAAGATCTGTCGGGGTGCGTATTAAGGTTGCGCCCCTACTATTACTTGACCGGTCCCATTTGCGCGCGCATCGGGCGTAGCCTTTTGGCGACCCAAGACCCCAACTCCCGGCCGGGCCGACGAATACCCCACACAAATCTTTTTGAAATTCTTCCGATGTGCCCAATGACAAGACCACCTTTGCGAGCGCATTCTTATGTAGGGTTGGCAACTGGTTCGACAAGCTCACCACAGGTATGTTGCCGACGCAATCTTCAGACATTTGTTCCGTCTACAAACTGCGGGAACCAGGATCGGATTCATTTTCGGTAATGGGATTTTCGATTTTCAGCGGGTCTTCGCCGGAAATGATATCCCCAACCAGTGCCAGGAAGGCAGCCTGGGAGCGGCTGAGATTCCCGATGGCATCGAGGATCAACTGGGCCTTGCCGGTAGCGATATTATCCTGAATGGATTTCGGGGGAACAATATGC
>SDBT01013087.1_pt1 | contig 13315 bp, 19 predicted proteins | sample 2277101 | NCBI WGS metagenome assembly SDBT01 (sample SAMN10404973, study PRJNA504765) | marine sediment metagenome | isolation source: marine sediment core GS10_PC15, 103 cmbsf | place: Arctic Ocean: Southern Knipovich Ridge | collected 2010 | reverse complement strand
GGCCTTGTGGCACGTTGGTTTTCCACGACGAAGGTCGTCGTCGTCCATGGCCGGCAGATCATCATGGATCAAAGAATAGGTGTGGATAAGCTCCAGGGCGCAGGCCGCTGGTACCGCGTCAATTTCAGAGCCGCCCACAGCTTCGGAACCTGCGATGCACAATATGGGACGCAGCCGCTTGCCGCCGGCTTCAAGGCAATAGCGCATAGCTTCGATCAAGGGGGTAGGGTAGGGCTCATGATCATCCCACAGGCTCACAAGGGCACTGTTGACGGTCTGCTGCCTTTCTCTCAGGTAAGCGTCAAGGTCAAACATGATTGATGATTGTGCTATTGAAGGCGCAGGCCGCAAAATTCAGATTAACAACGCCGAACCTGCCCGCCATTGCCATGTGTCTCGGCATTGTAGTTATACGGCATGCCAGGCGTTGGCAGGCGAAGGCGTTCACATCAACTTTAGGCATTTTAGGCGCTTTTTCAGCTGTCGTAGCTATAGGCTACTATGGCGAAGTCGGCAGCTCACTTTAGGCACTTTCATTACTTTCCGGCAAAAAGGGTTTCTCGAAAACCTTTCCCTGCTCGTCTTTCAGAAGTATGGAGACCTTTTTCTCGGTTTCTTCCAGCTTGTTTGCACACAACTTGGATAGCTTTACGCCCTCCTGAAACTTCTTGAACGCCTCATCAAGAGTCAGGTTTCCACCTTCCAGCTCTTGTGCGATAGCTTCAAGTCGCTTCATGGCATCCTCAAATGTCTGTTTGGCCATCTTCTAGCTTCCTCTCTATGCGGCAAAGCATCGCACCCCTGTGGACGGCCACTTCTACGTGTTGGCCAACTCTGACCTGCTGAACATTTCTGACAAGGCCATAGTCAGGCAGAGCACGCGTCACGCTGTAGCCCCTTTCCAGGATCGCCAAAGGGCTCAAGGCGTTCAGCCTGGCCAAAGTGGTACGGAGCATGCCTTTCCTTGATTCCAAATAGAACTGCATTGCAGAATACAGGATACGTCGATGATATTCCAGCGAGGCGTTAAGATCTTCAACCATGAACTGGGGACTGCACCTCAGAAGTCGCTCCCGCATTGTGTTCAGGCGATCCTCGCTATCCTGTGACTGCCTTGACAGCCCCCGCTGTATTCTGCCCAAAACATCGTCTAGGCGCAGTCTACAGTCTGCAACCTGCCTTGCTGGCTGAACCAGGCGCCTTGAAAGCTGGGTTATGCGTTCTCTGAAGACCCGAAGCCTTTGGACCAGAGCGCCTTTCAGGGCATTTCTGATCTCCATTACGCGTCTGAGCAGTTCACTCTTGACCGGGACTATCAGTTCTGCTGCAGACGACGGGGTTGAAGCACGAACATCTGCTGTAAAGTCGGCAATGGTATAATCCGTTTCATGCCCCACTGCAGAAACCACCGGGATATGAGACGAAAAGATGGCGCGGGCCACCACCTCTGAGTTAAAGGCTTGCAGGTCTTCTAAGGAACCGCCACCGCGGGCCACAACGATAACGTCAGAATCATTACGCTCATTCAACGATTGCAGGGCCTGTGCGATTTCCTCGGCGGATCCATCGCCCTGCACCTTGACCGGTGCGACTTTCACGGCTACGCCTGGAAATCTCCGATCGATAACGTGCAAGATATCGCGAATGACGGCGCCTGTGGGGGAAGTAACAACCGCCACCTTTTGCGGCAGAAACGGCAGGGGCTGCTTGATTTTTTCGTCAAAAAGCCCCTCGGCTGCCAGCTTTGCCTTGAGCTGTTCAAAGGCAAGCTGCAGGATACCAATGCCCTCTGGCTCCAGATACTCCACAATAATCTGGTAGGTCCCCCTTGGTTCATAAACGTTGACCCGTCCCATCGCAATAACCGCAAGTCCGTCTTTCGGATGAAACCTAAGATTTCGGTTCTGACCTCGGAACATGACAGCGCCGATCTGAGCCCCTGGGTCCTTAAGAGTGAAGTAGAAATGGCCGGAGGTAGGTGTGCGGAAGTTTGAGATCTCCCCTGCAATCCAGACAAAGGGATAAGCCTCTTCGAGAAGCCCCTTGATGTCACGCGTAAGCTCGCTTATTGTGTAGATCCGGCGTTTATGTGGTGTGATCTGCTCCATATGAGACTCATACCATATTCGGAAATGGGCCTCAATCCCTTTTTGTGTGGCTCTACCTGGCAACCTATGCTATATTATTGAAAATTTGACGGTCTCGTAAGAAGTCCATCTGCGTCCCCTGCTGACGGGATGCTTTCTCGCCCTGTTAAATTCTTGGTGGGCGAGACGGCGGAGCCGATTTAGCAGAGTGAATCATTTTCACGTACCGCAAGTAGGCCCCTGGAGCTTCTTGCTGTACCGTCATGTCGGCAAGGGCTATGTTGAAAAACCATCTGAAAAAACAAGTGAAAAAGGAGCTGGAGTCCTTGGGCGAACGTGTTGGCGATCGTATAGACCAGGCGATTTCAAAGACCGAGGACCAAAAGGGTGCTCGGCTGGGGAAAAAGGCTGGAAAGGCCGTTGGGGAACAGGTGCAGCGGGTTCACGAAGCGCTTGAGAAAGAGACCGTGACAAAGGAAGAAGAACTGGGCGTGGGTGGCAAGATCGGCACAGGACTCGCAATCATGGGAAAACATCTTGTTGAAAAGCGCTACGGTCTGGTGGGAAAACTTTTTGGTACCAACAAAATGGTGTCAGACGGTCGCACCCTGGGCGCCAAAGCAGAAAAGATTGTAAAAAGGGCTGCCAAAAAAGGGATTGAGCGACTGGCTGGCGCGAAAGGGAGCCCCGGCAAAAAACACAAGAAGGGCGACTGATTGGCCTGGGCGTCCCAGGCGGTAAAATATTTAACGTCTGATAATATATATTATGTCAACTTAGATGTCTCAGGTTTCATGGTCTCGCAAAAAGTCCAATTAGGCACTTTCCTTTTTTTTGTTCTGGGTAGCCCTTGCAACAACTCTCTGACGACAGGCAGCACATAGACCCCCTCAAGGTCCAGCCGGCCGAGACATTGTGTCAAGAGCCTGATCCTCTCAGCAAGGGTATTTGAAGTGTCCATAATATAGAAATGTCGGCCCCTTACCTTACAGAGCCCGCTTCTTGCCCCAGCCTGCGAGTCGCACAGATCGTCATATCGAACCGAAATATCCAGCTGTTCTGCCAAATTCTCCAGATGCTGATATATCTGCTCCGGATGCATTTTTCAAAGGTCTCGCCTTGTCTATCAAAAACGGCCTGTGATCCTCTGGGGCCGCAGTTCCTCCGGGCACCGCCTCAAAAAGTATTCGTCGGTCATGCCGGCCAGGAAATCCCGAACTATTTCAGCTGGCCCACTATCTTCGGCGTAGTCACCTGACATATCATCAAGGTATTCTGTGAAAATGATCGAGTCTTGGTTGCCTTCCGTCAGATCGCTCAGGTAACGTTCAAACAAAACTTGAAAAAGATGTCTAATCTTACCAGCAGCCGGTTTTATTTTGGCATTGAGATATATGCGATTCAGGTTAAATTCCCTGAGTTTCTTCAGGGCATCTGACACTTCGCGGCTAAAGGCGACAGCCGGCTTTTCCAAGCTGTTCAGTATCACGTCGGTGACCAGATTGTACACGATGGTTCCGTTGGTGTCTCCCAGTCGTACCACAGAGTCCTTGGGGAGCTCATCCCTTTTGATGAGGTTCAAGCGGATGGCGTCTTCAATATCGCGTCCGATGTAGCTGATGGTGTCGGCCATGCGCACAACACATCCTTCAAGCGTCATGGGTGAGAGGCCCAAACTCGGATCGGCAACCTTGTTGGCTATTTGCTTATCAAAAGCATCGAATGTCTTTTCGCCCTGCGGATAAAGGGCCTGCGCATGGATCTCGCCGTCGTGACACAGGACGCCGTCCAGCACCTGGAGTGTCAGGTTCCAGCCCCTGCCCTTTCGTTCGATTCTGTCTAAGAACCTGACACTTTGTACGTTGTGTTGAAACGATCCGATACGGTGTGCCTCACACAGCTCAGACAGGTATGCCTCGCCATCGTGCCCAAAGGGGCAATGACCAATGTCGTGGCCAAGCGCAACAGCCTCAACAAGGTCCTCGTTGAGGCCCAGATAGCGGCCGATGGTTCGCGAGATCTTTGACACCAGTTGAACGTGAAGCACCCTATGCGTAATGTGGTCATCGTCCACCAGGTAGAAGACCTGGGTCTTGTCAATGTACCGGGTATAGGCCAAGGAATGAAGTATTCGATCAGCGTCCACCGCATAGTTCTGCCGGTGGCCAAGCTCGATGCGCTCTTCAGCAGAACGCCTGACGGCGTCCCCGCTCAAGGCAGCCAGGGGTGAAAACAACCTGTGTTCACGGCTGTTCAAAGACTCTTTCAGCTGATGCAGATCGACTGAGTCAGATTTCGCCATCTTCGATCATCTTATCCATGAGCTGGTAATAATCAATCCCTGCTTGCCTGAACCCTTCCCTTCCGTACTTCATATTAGCTTCCAGAACCCAATACCGACCGTTGGAACAACAAATGTCCAAGCCCACATCGTCCAACTGGCACATGCGGGCCGTGTTTACGGCAAGCGCAACGCCTTCTTCTGGAATGTCGTCAAAACTGATGGTGGCGCCCATTGAGACATTCGTGCGAAACTCGCCAGGCCCTGCAATGCGCCAATAAGCGTGGACAGGCCGACCACGAATCACCACAACCCGCAGATCCCTTTTAATTTCAAGGTATTGCTGTATGTAGGCAGCACGAGACATTCGATTGTATTCAGCCAGTTCCTCCTCGCTGCGAATCAGATAGACCCCTCTGCCAAGGGCTGAGCCCCGAGGGATTTTGGCCACGAAGGGGAATTGGAAATGGTTCAATATCTTTGATTTTTGATGGTTACCATAGAAAACCCGTGTCTTGGGATGGGGAATCTTGAGCAAGTTGAACAAGGCGGTCTGCTTGATCTTGTCCATGGCATATTTGTAGGTGTGGTAGTTGGGAAAGGTCCTCTTTCCCATGGTGTCAAAGATATCCGCATAAAAGGCGGTCGGATAACAAACCACATCGGCCTTCCGGATCAGCTCTTCCTGCCAGTCTTCATAGTCAGAAAGATTTGTGCGAACCCCCAGAGTGATCACGTTCTTGCAATGTCTCAACCTGCTTCCAAGGGCTATCCTTTTGATATTCATTGGTATTCAAACAAATCGCTCTTGAGGAATCATGCGTAGGCCCCAAAACACTAAACCAATTCTTTTTCGTGTTTTCGTACCTTCGTGTTTTGCGGCCTTCGCCTTGAGAAAACGCGTGATAATTGTTTTACTTTTCGTTGTTGAAGGGGCAATCGTCAGTCAAAGAAACGAAATCGTATGATGTGAAAAAACGCAGCCAGGCCGTCCTTCCAGGTGATCTTCTTGCCTTCCTCATATCCTCTTCCGCTGTAGGAAATGGGAACCTCGTAGATACGACACCCGAGCCTGGCAAATTTGGCAGTGACTTCCGCTTCGAAACCGAAGCGATCCGACTTGATAACAAGATCTTGAAGAAGGGGGGCCCGGAAGGCCTTGTAGCAGGTCTCCATGTCCGTGAGGTTCAAATTGGTTAACATGTTTGAAATAAGGGTCAAAAACTTGTTTCCCACGTAATGCCAGAAGTAAAGAACGCGGTGGGGTCCCCCCAAGAATCTGGAGCCATAAGTCACGTCTGCGCGGCCATCCAGAATGGCTTCGGTAAGTGTGCCATATTCTGACGGGTTATATTCCAGGTCAGCATCCTGGACAATTACAATATCTCCTGTCACATGTTCAAAACCCGTCCTCAGGGCCGCGCCTTTCCCCCTATTTTCAGGATGAAAGATGACCCTGATGTCTTCTATTGCCGCCTCTTTCAGCCATTCTGCGGTGCCGTCTGTGGATCCGTCGTCAACAACGATGATCTCCCTTTCCTGAGGCACTGATCGCACACGGTTCAAGATCTCCCCTATGGTGCCCACCTCGTTGTAGACTGGAATGACAATCGAAAGCTTCATGATTCCCTACTAGTCTGTAACCATTGCCAAAAGTCTCTCTATCTCCTTGCGAGCCCGTCCCAGATGACTTCCCGGCCAATAGATCTTCCCACATCTATCACACCGGGAAAACCTCTTGTGAGATGTCCATACGTGATCCGGCACATCTCCAAATACATCGGCAGATTCAACGGATTCGATCATGCCATTGCAAAGGGTACATCGGGTAAAGAACTTTTCAGGGCCAGGGTTGAGCCCAAGGAGGCGGACGACTTGTAGCAGTTGTCTTTCAGGGTCATCGTCCTCTATGAATACATATTTTTCTGACGCTATTTTTTCCCTGAGCTTTGTGTTTCGTGACAGAAGTATCCGTCCCCTGTCAGCCAGCGAAAAAAATTGATCGTCTCTTGTATCATTTGAATAAAGCGTATCATAGCCCAGAAAACGAAGCCACGTTGCAAGCCTTCCCAGCATACTATCAGCAGCAAACCTCATGGTAGTCAGTGTCCATTAGGTAATAGCCAATTGGGCCTGATAAAATTGCCAACCCGTTTCCATTCAGAAAGGGTAGGTTTTCGTCCAAGACAAGGCCACACAAGGGTTTTCACCGCAGGCGTAGCAGGGCTACGTTGAGGATGGAAACCCGCGGAGAACGCCGGATTGGGCGAAAAGATGCCTTTTCTGAATGGAAACTAGGGCCATTAGGAGTCAAGATCCACGACCTCAGCATCAGATATCTCCAAGGTGTAAGCCCCGACAGGGATCGCAACCCTGGTCCAAAACCTATCGATCCTCAGCGACAAAAAACCCTTTCTGTGCGAAATCATGATTTTGTGCGGGATACGAAAGCCTTGCGTCTCCTCGAATTCACTGAATTTAACAGTGTATTCTACATCGCCCCATCCATCAAAGACCTCGACCCGCTCCGTGGTCCTCCCATCATCCTTGAACCACACCTTTTCAATGATTCGACCCCATTTCCTGTAAAGACAAAGCCGCCACTTACCCTCCTCTTTCAGTGCTTGGGCCTTTGCCTGATGATAAGGGAGCAGGGGCGCCCGGCCTGACAACAGGGAAAATAGGACCTCTGGCCTAACCGGTATTGACACAAACCGGGATATGTTCCTGGCCGTGGCTCCTCCCTTGTAGCAGCGATTGTCCTGATAAGTGTAGAGAAACAATGTGGGCCCGTTGACCAAAAAGGTCAACATGGGCACGCCCAATGCCCCCAACGCGTCAACTCGCAGTCTTTGGGGCCCAGATCCTATCCACGCTACGCGGCTTGTTTGACTACCGCCCTTTTGCGCTATTTTCAGCGTGCCGATCCCTCTAAAACTCCCCAAATCGCTGTCTTTCTGTTTAAGGGATGACAGGAGCCTGCTGGCATGTGGGCTCACTATCGTAGGCACGGCAGCGCAGGCAAAAAGGAACAATGGCGAGACCAAAGCCACGACAAGGAGCGCGCATCTATTCATGCTGGCTCAGCTGCTCTTGAACGGATTCTATCTTTTCCTCCAGGGGGGCTTTGTCCTTTTCCTTGTTTTTCAAGGCCTTGATGTAAGATTCGAGGCACATTTTCAAATCGTTCGTCTTCAAATAGGCATCACCAAGGTGTTCAAGGACGGTAGCATCGCCAGGAACCAGCCTGGCCGCCTCCTCAAGAAGCTTGACAGCCTCCCCGTAAAGCCCTTTCATGTAATAGACCCATCCCAGGCTATCAGTAATGTAGCCATCGTCTGGTTTGTACTTCATGGCCTTTTTGATCAATTCCTCTGCCTCATCCAGGTTCTTGCCAAGCTCAGCATAGGTGTATCCGAGGTAGTTCAGTGCCTCTGCGTGGGTTGGGTCTGTCTCAACCACTGTGGACATTTCCCGAATGCACGCCTCCTTGTCACCAGCCTTGTCGTATACCACGCCAAGGCGAAAATGAAGCCTTACGTTGCCCGGTTGCAAGTCCAGGCCCTTTTTCAAGGTCGAGATGGCCTTGTCATAGGCCTCGATCTCTTCGTAAAGAGCCCCCAAGAACAAGTAAAGCTCAGGGTCGTTAGGTTGCTCCTCAAGGGCTTTGTTCATCAGGCGAAGGGCCTTTTCTGAATCGCCCTTTTCCTCGTACAGGAAACTGAGACGAACCAATGCGCTGTTGTGATAACTTGATGCCTCAGATACCTTCTCAAACGAGGCGATTGCCTCGTCTGTTTTCTTCAACCCTTCAAAAGCCATTGCAAGAAAATAGTGGAGTTGAGGCTTGTCCAGGCCGTTGCCTAAGAGCGCCTCAAGATGATCTGCTGCCTTTTGGTAGTGCTTTTCGTCCAGATAGATGAGAGCAATCTGTTTTTCCACCATTGGGTTGGCTCGGCTCTGAACCTTTGCCTGTTCAAAAACCTCTTCGGCCTTCTCAGTTCGGCCGGTCTTTAAATAGTAATGGCCAAAACCAATTCCTGCTTTGATGTTGCGCGGGTTATCGGCCAGTATCGTCTCATAGGTTCGGACGACCTTTTCGTCCTTTTCTGTGGCTTCGTAAAGCTTGATGAGTTCAAACAGGGCCAGCTCGTTATCCGGCTTCAGTTCAACACACTTCAGAAACGCATCCTCTGCCATGTCATAGCGTTTGAGCGTGGTCAAAACATATCCCAGGTGAAAGAACCCGGCAAAAGAGGAAGGGTTTGCCTTGGTGGCGCTTTGGTACATACTCAAGGCCTTCTCATATTCCTTGCTCTTGATGTATTCTGAGCCCAACAGAAGATGAGTCCGCTCGGACTTGGGGTCAAGCGCCAGTGCCTTTTCATACGCCTCGATGGCTTCATCACGGTGATTCAAGGCTGCATGAATGCCCCCGAGCATAATCAAGGAGGACACGTGTTTTGGTTGCCTTTCGTTGATTCCCTCCACCATTGCAAGGGCTTGCTGAGGGTCGTTGTGTTGAAGATAGAGTTTGGCAAGCTCTGTCTTCAAAAACACTGAATCTTCGTCTCTTACCACAGCTTCTCTGAGAAACTTGATGGCCTCGCTGATCTTGCCCCCTTTTTTCAAAAGATACGACTGAGTGTAGTAGTAGTAGGGTCCAACAGCCTTTGTCCGGGTGCGGCCTGAATCAGTTTTTTTGTGAACCGCACAGGCCCACATGTTCAGCGCCATACACACGCACAAGAGCACCCCAACCACATTCCAAAATCTAGCTTTTTTCTTTCTAATCTTCACCAAGCCCCCCCATGAATGAATCAAAATCCGGTATCTCACGTTCGAAGTGAGACTTTATCCTCTTGATTATGTTATTTTCGACTTGGCGCACGCGTTCTCTTGAAATACCGTAGCGCTCGCCTATCTCCCGCAGAGTCTCTGGCGTTTCCGAGAAAATTCTATTTTCCAGGATATCTATTTCACGATCATTCAGCTCTTTCTTGAACGACGCAAGCTTTTGTCGAAGTATGGTTTCCATCTGCTTTTTCGCCACCTGGGTTTCAGCAGACACCGAAGGTGAGGCGATAAAGCCCATCCGCTCATTTTCCGAGCCCTCCTTGACGGGGGCATCCAGCGAGACTTCCCATGCGTCCAAACGTTGATCCATGTCCGTGATTTCTCGCTCAGATACTCCAAGTCTTTCCGAAAGCAGTCTAGGCTTGGGGTCAAAGCCCTCGGCTACGAGCTTCTGTTTTTCCTTTTTCAGCCTGAAAAACAGTTTCCGTTGGGCCTGAGTGGTCCCGATTTTGACCAACCGCCAATTATCCATGATAAACTTGAGTATATAGGCCTTGATCCAAAAGGAGGAGTAGTAGGAAAACCTCACGCCCTTGTAAGGATCAAATTTTCGAGCTGCCTGCATGAGTCCAATGTTGCCTTCCTGAATGAGGTCGAGAAGATTTTGCATCCACACCCGCTGAAAGTCCATTGCAATCTTGACCACCAGCCTCAGGTTGGAGGTAATCAATTTGTAGGCTGCATCGGTGTCTCCGTGTTCCTTGACTCGAATACCCAGTTCCACTTCTTCCTCCCTGGTTAGAAGCTCGTAGCGGCCAATTTCCCAGAGATACCGCTGCAAAGGGTCAAATTTAACCAGGGCGGAGTCAGGTGGAGAATGGGGGCGCCGCGGATGGGCAGAGGCCTTCCCGGAAGCCTCTTTCTCAGGCATTTTTTTTCTGCTAACTGGCTTTTTTTTCTTCTTTTTCATGAATACATCGGTGGGCGGGCATATCACGTGACCCAGTCATATCGAGACCTTTGCAAAACGTCCTCTTTTGCCCAAGTTCGACGTCAGACTCAAACTTTGATGGAATCGTAAAAAGTCTTTTGTGAAGGACATTGAGCATTTTTCAAAGTCCTCATGTCATGCCAAAACTACCAGACGGGAATACGTTTATCAAGCCATAAACAATAACCTGGGGCGAGATTTGTGAAGCCGGAAAATTTTGAATTGTTCATAAATTGTCCGGGCTGGCGTTATCTTTCGGACACCTGCCCTTTCTTGTCGTCGCTCAAGTAGATTTACTTAAAGCCTCCCCCACTCCATACAGAGTATCCATCAAGTGACCTAATCTTGCACGCAACTGCTTGTATTTGTCTGCGGTCAACTCCCCGTGACACAGTTCAAGGGCTTTGATGGCCTCTTCTATTTTCTCAAGTGCCGCCTCAGTTCGGTCGGGCCTGCGGCACTTGTCAGGCATTTTCTTATCTGTTGGCATATGAAACACCGCCTAGACCGGACAAGTTATCTCGTCCTAACTGGTGTCCATCCATAAATGGCATATTTTGGCCCGATGCGGCGTTCTCCGCGAGCTTCCGTCCTCGACGTAGCCCTGCTACGCCGGCGGCGAAAACCCTTGTGCGGCCTTGCCTCGGACCAAAATCTACCATTTCTGAACGAACACCTGACACTGCCCCCCCGAAAGTCATGCTTTGGCAAATCTGTATTTGTGGATGGGCACTAACTAGAAATCCTTTCCTACCGCCCCCTCTCGAGCAGGCTCTGCTTGGCAAGGCTTGAAATCTAAACGCTTTTTTGAGCAACGTCAAGCAAGATGGTATCGCAAAAAGTCCAAGCCATTGAATAGAGAAGAGTGAAAATTGAAGATCGTTGATTGAAAATTCACCAATTACAACTTTAGGCATTTTCTTGACCAATGATAAATGATCGATGATAAATGTTCAATGACCCTCAACTTTAGGCGTTTTAGGCACTTTAGCTCACTCTAGGCACTTTCCTTTACTAGTAACGAAGGATGCAGCGCAACACAGAAATTGGCTTTTTTGCGAAGCCGTCAAGCAATTCAGTCCTATGACCGATATGTTAGGCGTACCCTTCAGTTCAACTATGTCGGAATCAGGGGGTGAGATGATGTGGAAGAGACCCAGAAGTAGTTCGCAAGCACAAGAAAGCATCTTTAAGGGAGTGATGCTGGCAAATTTCGTGCTCCTATTTCATGTTGCCTTGATTCTTGGGGTGGCTTTCATAGCGTTCTTCTCCGGGGGCGTTATTGAATACCTTCCTTGGGTTTTGACCGTTGGCGGTGTTCTCATCGTTGGGTCAGTGTGTCTGGGTTGGCGGCGCATGAAGGAACAGGGCAAACACTTGGCACACGTTCTTAACGATCCAACCTTTCAGAATCGCACGATCGAAGTGAATCTTCTCGGAGGTCTCGCAAGCTTGAGATTGGGGTTGCCCCAGGAACTGCCCATGATCCCTCACAAAAATCCGGAAACCCAAGGCCAACTCAAACCTGGGTTTGGGGCCTGCAAATCCATTCAGGGTCCACAAGCTTCTTGACTGTGCCATCTTCATACAACCGATAGGTCCAGACCTCGTCTGCAAACTCAACCTGCATAATATCTGCAGGCAGACTGTAACTGTAGCTTACAGCAGGCTGAAGCTCCCCCGGATCGGCTGCTACGGGCCATAACATACAGGACAAAATAAAGGCCAATTTCAAACAGAATCTCACTGGTGTCCCCCCTCGCGTTTCCTTCCACCCGGTCGGACGTTGTGTTGGATGCCCGTGGGTCACCAACCATATCAGCAACTCTGGTGCCAACCGTATGCTGCGGGATAAATAGGCAGTAAATTTGGACGGTTATGTGAATTGGGTACAGTCTTTCCCTTTGTCCCTTGGGAAATATGGGTTATAAATGTGGAAGGTTATGGGTTATAAGTGGAAAAAGATTATCCTTCAGGACATATATGAAACAAATGCATTTGTGATCAGAGTTCGCTAAACCTGATGAACAGCTCTGGCACAAAAAAAGGCAGAGCTACATATGGTGGCCCTGCCTCTTGTTTCCCTGCTATGCCAAAATCATCAGAGATGAAAAGTATGTCTTCGCTCTGCGCCGCCTCTGCGCTCCTGGCCATTTCTTCGCTCCTGGCCGCCTCTACGTTCGTCCTCGTTGCGTCTTTCAGGAATGTGCTTGCTGTAAGAAAACTGCCTGCGATCCATTCCGGAACGCCGTCCTCCATTATCTCGCGGTGTAGCTTCCATTCCGATCCCTCCCGTATATGCCTCCTGTGAGACCTTTGAAAAACGCCCCCTTTTGCCCATTGCTGGCGTTAGGCTCAAATTCTAATCCTCGAAATACTCAATGTGTTCCCGTGGTTAAAATTCTCGCCAGCCTTGGGCTTGAACAAAATTGAACATTTTTCAAAGGTCTCTCTGTCTCCCTAATTTCCTTAAAAGGGCCAACTTTGATAGTCTCGCAAAAAGCCGAATTAGACGGCAAAGCAAAAAGCTCCAAGTTCAAGGCGCGCAAATCCTGGGGAATGAGGCGTACTTCCTGTACGTCGGAATGACGAAGGATGCAGCGCAACACAGAAATTGGACTTTTTGCGAAGCCGTCAACTTTGTCTCTGCCCAACCGTGCCAGAGAAACAATGCGTTTTCGGACAACGGCTATTAGGCCTATTGCCGCCACAAGTCGGTCTGCAACGGGCTGGCCTGCCTGTATTTGTATGAAAACATCGTGCCAACTTGGAGGCTCTGGGCACTTTTCTTTACCTTCCAGATAGTTAGCCAATATTGCCAAAACAAAACTGGGCAGAAAATGGGTAATAAAAATCTCACATTGAGAAAGTGAATTCCATCTTTTGGCAAAAATGGCACCAGGTTCATTGTCCGAAACTCACGGAATGAACCTGGAACCCTCCACTTGCCAAGACCCACAAGTGTTCATCACAGGGCCTATTAACACACTTAGAGAAGGAAAATCAAGAGCAATAGGGGCGAGAGCCCGAGCTTAAATAGTGTCCATCCATAAATGGCATATTTTGGCCCGATGCGGCGTTCTCCGCGGGTTTGCGTCCTCGACGTAGCCCTGCTACGCCTGCGGCGAAAACCCTTGTGCGGCCTTGCCTCGGACCAAA
>SDBT01013086.1_pt1 | contig 13315 bp, 14 predicted proteins | sample 2277101 | NCBI WGS metagenome assembly SDBT01 (sample SAMN10404973, study PRJNA504765) | marine sediment metagenome | isolation source: marine sediment core GS10_PC15, 103 cmbsf | place: Arctic Ocean: Southern Knipovich Ridge | collected 2010 | reverse complement strand
CATTGGCATCTACCTGTTCCTGCAACTGCGTTACCATTGCCATTTTGTACTGCTGCTTGGCTAAGAAATTCTCCATAGTCGTACTGCCAAGGGTAACTCCAAAGCGCTTGGCGTAGGCCTTCTTGGCAATCTCGTCTTTCTGCGGCTGGGTCAGGAAGTCGGCCCCCTGTATCTGGTCAATCTCCGCCATGAACATCTGCCGCTTCCGCTGATATGTTTGTATTTCAGACTCGAAATCAATTTGGGATTTGGCCTGGGCCAGGGCTATCGTCCGCTGATACTGCTCAGTGGCGGCCTCCCGCTGCATCTGTTCCTGCCAGACACGGGCGTCCTCCTGGGCCCGCATCTGTATTTCAGAGTTCTCCTCCTGCTGGCGCATCTGGAATGCCTGCAACTGGCCCTGGACGCTGCCAGCGTATCTGGCAGTCTCGTATACCGCCCCGACCGGCGTATAATCAACTGTTATCGGCATCTTCAACTCCCGTCTTTGCTGCAGCCTCGGCCTGTGATATCTGGTTGGCAATATCGACAGCCTGTTTCTGTAACTGCTGGTGTACCGCCTGTGCCTGGCGCAGAGCGCCCTCGGCTATTGTCAGCAGGTACGCTACCCTGCCCATCTTCTCATACAGTTCCGTCGCGTCCACTGTTTTTTCCTTTGCCATTAAGCTGCGTCTCCTATTTTACCAGTATTTGCCGACTGCCTACGGTATCGACTTCATAATGAATACCGACGGTGGCAACCAATGCCTCTCCGCCATATTCGTCCACACTTGCGGCTATGCGCTGAAGTGTGAATAAAACCTGGTCCTCAATATGGACACCGCTTCCGCTTATGGGAGCGAAACTTACTAACTTGAACTCATATTGTGTATCAAAATCCACTTCCACTGGTATTACAGTTACGGGGGCAAGCGTAGTATCGCTGTGGCCGACAGTATAAGTTAGCTGAAACTGTATTTTGTCTGTACCCGTGGGGGCGGCGATGCCTTGGAAATGAATATGAAATGTAATATCAGAAGCCTCCTTGTAATCATGCTGCATTTCAAACTCGCCCGAAAAGCCTTCTCCAACGGCTAATCCGAATGTTGCTATGCCAGTGTCTGCACCCAAGTTGTCCACGAAATTAGCTATGCCCGGCTGCAATCCCGGTGGGCCGGACAATGTTACAGCCCCGATATTTATATCCCGAAAGACCGTGGCGTTGCCATTAAATTTTAATGTTCCGTCGGATTCAAATTCGGAGAAATTAGTTATATCCTCACCAAAATGTGCGTCGCCGACTACCTGTAATGTTGCATCAGGCGTCATCGTCCCAATGCCGAGATTGCCACTTTTATCAATTACCATCCTATTCTGGAGGTTCTTAGAACTATCTGCCACAGCAAAATATAACTTAGAATTCTCTCCTAAACTTCCTATTTCACCATATATCCTTGCTAAAGAACCATTGAAGTCTACATGCGAGTTATAAAATTCAAGCATTGGATGACTGACCGCTTTCCAACCGGTGTCAATTATCCTCAAACCATCATAGTTATTGTCCCCTATCTCTCCAGCATCAATATCAAGTATAAAACCTGGCGCCGTCGTCCCGATTCCTACTCTGCCTGTGTTATAATTGACTGACATAGCAGGCGTAGTATCTAAGCTGGCACCTCCTCCTATTTCTAATCTTGGACCTCTTACATTGACTTGGACAATCCAAGCTCCTTCCTTACTACGCATCCATAAACCTTCGTGGCGGTCTCCAATATCAGCGGTATCTCCAGTTATATTAAGTGGAGCCAACATACTGGTTGCTAACCCTATTGCCACGTTGCCGCCGGTAAATTCAAAAAAGTTATTACTACTGTCAAAAATTAAAGTTGGTTCGCCGCTGCCAGCAGTAATGGATACCCCATCATCAACGACAATAGCTGTACCAATAAATAATTGGCTAAATGTCTTGGCCACTGAACCGAGGTTTTGGACAGCATCACCTTCCGGTAGAATATGCCCTGTACCAACAAGGTCGCTGGCATTTATATCAATATCTAAACCACCTGTTACTTCTAAGTGTCCTGTGGATATTTGCCCTCCGAACGTAACCAAGGTGTCAAAGAAACCCGACCGACTTGCCAGGTATTCTGTAAAATATGCCGCATCGAAAGCAGTCATGGCGTCTAATGTGCCGAGTTCAGTAATTTCATCAACTTCATCCGGTGTCAAAACCCTGTCATAAACCCGAACATCGTCAACATCGCCGTCTAAATAACTGGTTGTAAATCTACCAATATATGACGTTCCGGCACTGGCGAAACCAGAGGAATCAATAGCTGTATCAGTATCTTTTACATCGCCATCTATATACAAGATGGCATTGCCGGGGTATTCATAAGTATAAACTAAATGATACCATTTACCTGCTTCTGGAAGCGTGAAGTCTGTTTGAACAATCACCGCACCGCCAAATACTTGTGCTCTTATAGTAGATGTTCCATTCACACCAAAAATCCACGGTATTCTGTTGCCCGCATCACCCAAAGACAGGATTGGATGATTGCTTCCAAATACAAGTTCATCCATTCTAAACCACAAACTCACAGAAAAACTTGTCAATCCGTCCGTGTCGTCGTAAGCACCTAAATTTATATCTTGATTTATTCCATTGAATGCGTATGCTTTACCGAGAACACCGGGTATTCGCGTAGGGCCATTGGTTAAAGTTCCATTAGTGTTGCCTGCTAAATCTGTAACAGTGGTGCCGGTTACATCATCCATCCTCCACCAGTTGATGAGGTTGGCGTCCTGGGTCAGGGCGTGGTCCAGATGCGTCCCTGCATTTATCGTCGAATCACCGGCGAAAGTAACAGCACGGTTGGCATCGCTGAGGGTGATGGTCAGCGTCCTGTCCGCGGACAAATCTTCACCGGAGGCGAGTATTAAATCATCGTCGCCGCCGGTGTCCAGGATGTGGATGCCGGAGTTATTGACGGTTATGGTGGCTGCCGTGATGTCGCCACTTATGGTCAGCCCGGCAAATGTCGGCGTAGACTCCGGCCCAATGTTCAGGCTGGACAGTTTTTGGATTATCTGCCGCACCCGCGGCCAGTCGCCGTCTCGAAAAGTGTACCCTAATCCCATTAGCGCCGCCCTCCTTCCGTTACTTGTGCAACAACTTTTTCAATCGACCATGATTGGGAAGCCGTGCTGTTGTATAGTTTAATCAGGGCATATATTCCCCTGCACTTGACTCTGATTCTGGCGACCCGGTTGTCTACCTGAACCGTGCCGGTGAGGAATGGCGTGCTCCCGGACGTAACCTGGTCGATGGTCTCCTCTGCACTGTCGGCAACATGGACATCGTAACTGAGTCCGTCGGTATCCGTGCCGGTGATAACCGTCAGGGAGATTATTTTGCCTTCGCGGTCGGCATCCTGGGCAAGCTGGATTGGGCCGAATGTGTGATACGAACTTATTGCGTCATTACTGTCGCCCGCGTCATCGTCTTTTGCGGAGTCTTTGAAGTATCGAATGTACGCATCCCTGCCGCCGAGCAAGAGTCTGCGATAGTCCGAGTCCCTGGCCTCGTAGTATAACGCAGCGTAAACGCCGCCTTCTTCGGGATAGGTCTCAGGGAAGAAACCCTCGGTTTTCAGGTCGAACCAATAGTTGACATTCGAGCCCGTAGCCAATGTAGTTATGGCAATCAAAACACCGAGCCGCCTGCGGTCGTAGGCCATGACAATCCGGTGAGTGGACGGGTCCACCCCAAGGTCCGCAACAATGTTCGGCAACAACCCGGCAGTAAGATTCTCCGGCGGCCCGAAGCCCGGCGGAATCCGGTAAATACCCGCGGTGCCGAAAAAGTAAAGGTTGTCTCTGTCATCCCAACAGTGAGACATAGGCCCAAAGACGCCCGTAGTCAGGCTGACTTCATCCAGAGAACCACCGACGGCGGGGTCGCCGCGCATGACCCAGATGGTATTTGCACAGCCAAAGACGAGGTAGTCATCCTTGTAAGGAATCAGGGCGGTTACCACATCGCCGAGTTCACCGGCATCGGCATTACCGCCAGCCACCGGGGCCTGCGGGTCGTTGGCAAAGTACGCAAAGTCATAGGGATTGTTCTGCCGGGACATATACCACTGAAAGGGATACGCCGGATTGCCCGCCAGCACTATTCGTCCGCGGTACAAGGCGATGAGCGTTGCCCTGCCAGGCAGCGAGCCGAATGTCTTTGGCGTAGTGCTGACACTCGGATACACGGTATAGTCGTGGAAAAACGGCAGGGACGCTCCGGTAACAGCAGAAACAACACCAATCGACCGGCCATCCCACGCCACGCTGTCTGCGGCAATAAACTTTAACGAAGTTGTTGTGTACCCATACACTGCACTAACCACCAGCGAAGTAACCGGCTGGACAAAATCAACCACCATCGCCGCCGCCCTGTTCTTTGACGATATGATGGCCCCGTGGGCCGGGACATCTGAGACTGCTACCGCTGCGGTCGAAAAAACCAGCCGCGTGTTGACAAACTCGGTTACTTTTAAGACGGAAGCGTTGGCAATAAACACCTTCTGGAATGCCTCAGTCGCCACCAGCGGCTTCGTGAAATCCAGCCCACCGCTTTGGGAGTCAGACACCACCGCCATTGTCCCCGCTGGCGTCTCGTGCCATACCTCATCTTTAGCTATCGCCACGAGTCGTCTGGTGTACTTAACATCCTTTGGTGCGACAACGGCCCCGCTGGGAGCACCCACCGCAAGCGATTCGGTATTAACGTCAAGTACGGTTGTTGACAGGGACGCTTCCTCGGTCAAATCAGTGTCCAGCCGCCAGACACATTTGTTCCCCGATTTACTGCCTACGACAAATATCTTGTCCGAGCTATTTATGGCTATGGCCAAAGTATTGGCCCCGGTGTCGAAGCTCGCCACAATGGCTCCCGTGTTCGGGTTTATCTTCAAGACAGAAACACTGTTTACGCGAGCACCGACAATATAAAGATTACCGGCTGAGTCAATCGCAAGGCCGGTGTTGCGTGCGGAGCCCCCAACCATATTCGTTGTAGTTGACCAAATCGCACCGGCCCCAAAATTGTCCGGGTCAAAACAAAACAATGTTCTGTTCCCGGCAACCTTGGATACTTGCAGATAAAGATGCGACGGGGTGCCGAAGTTCACCCGGTCTATAAGAATCCCGCTACAACCTATTGAGCCAGTGGTGAACCCGGCCAAAGTATATGAAGTCGTTGAGTTGTCGGCGCGGTTGATTTTCACAAATTTATCATTATTATCGTCCCACGTCCATAGAGAGTTGATGGCCAAATCAAATGCCAAGCCTGTGGGAGTGGGAGTCCCCGCCAAAGCACTGTCCCATACTGAATCACCATCGGTATCAAAATAATCCACCCCGCCGCCATCGGCAGCGCCGACAGCCATCGCCATGTTGCCCGCCGAGGTGATGTCCATATCCCAAAGACTGACATTGCCCGCGTCAATAAGCCCGGAATTTCCGTCGCCCCAAGTAGTATCTAAATCCAGACTTGAATCAATCTTGGCGATTTTATCGTTTACGGCGGCATAGAAACTTCCCGCCGCATCCTGGCGCAGAACGCGAGTGGTAGCCGAACTGTTGAGATTGGCGCTATCTTCGATGGTCGTCAAATCATCGTCGATTTTCCATACATTTTTGCTGGCCGCAGAAACCGGGCCGCCTATTATTATGCTCATGTTATCACCAGTGTTACCTGCAGGAGAGCTACGATTGGATACTCAGAGTCACCACCTACTTGCTGTGCATATCTCTTGTCGAGACCAGGTCTCTGCCCGCCCCTGATTCGATTCTCGGCAACATCCTGCGGCCTGACATTATTCATGTCCGGGCTGGTCAACTGCGGCTGTTTCGCCGCTGCGGTTATTTCGCTCTTGCCTTTGATGGCAAACTGAAATTCAACATTGGCCACTAAAATCCCCTCCCGCCAAAACCGCCACCCTTGCTTGCATAAGAAGTGGTTCCAACATTACTGGCACCAGTTGTTTTCTTCCAGCGATGCCACTGGTCCAAGCCCATTAAGTCCGAAACCTTAGTTCCTGCCTGCTGCCTGGCCTGTTGTTTATATTGCGCGTATCCTGCCATATCATAGGCACCGTATGTATAACCCTCACCATACATTTTCTTCCGTTCAGCTATCCATTCCGGGCTACCAACTACAGCGGCTTTTGCCTCACCGCCTGCCCCGGTCGGTTGGAGTGGCTCCTCGCCGGTGCCTGGACCATACAACTGCTCCATATTGAGTCCGGCGGGATTATATGACGACTGGAATCCACCTGCTCCGGCTCTGCCGCCGCCGCCGCCACCGCCATACTGCATTCCTGCAATCTTTTCTGCAGAGGCGCGGTCTTTTGCTGCCTCCCGTCTACGGGCAGCCCCGGCCCCAGGGCTGCTGCTGCCAAAGCCCCGGTTACGCCCTGATGTTTGCCCATATCCACCCGCCTGAATCCCTTGGGCATAGCCCATCTGCTGGCCCATCTGGGCCGCCAAGCCAGCGTCCGGCCCTACGTCCGTTCGCCTTTCAATGAACCCGGCCTTGCCGGACTGGGCCTCAGACAGTCTTTGGGACTGGACATCCTGCAACTGGAGCTTAAATGGCGTGCCGACTTCCTCCTCATATTTCTTGCCGATGGTGGCGGCTACTGTGGTATTGGCCAAGCCGGAGGAAACAAGCTGCTGCATCCCGGCGCCGACCGCCCTTGTCTTGCCCCGTTCATATGATGCCATCGCACCTGCACCGAATCCACCGCCGGGCTGGTATCGCTGGATGATTTCATCCCAGAGGCCCATGCCTTGGGTGTATCGCTGCTCATTGGCCTTGCGGGCTTGTTGGGACGCTTGTGCAAAGGCACTGCCGATTGAAGCCATGACAAACTCCTTACCTCACGCCGATGAGCGCATGTGTGTAATACCACATACGCCCATCGGAGGAGGGATGAAAAGTATCCTTATCCCTGTGCGGCCCAAGACGGAGCCGACCCATTCGTATTAACATAGAGAGTGCCGTTGTCCACACGAGACATTAAGCAGCCCTTATGGAAAATCAGCGCATGGCCAGTGCCCGCGACCGCCACTGATGCCGGGTCTCCGCTAACACATGCCAGGATAGCCTGCTTTCCGCCAAGAGACAACTCGGACTTAATGTTAATTACCACGACAGGCACAGAAGTTATCAGTCTTATTTCGCCAGTTTGTAGCTCAAAATCTATATTACTTTGACTCATGTTAGGCTCTCCTTATACCTGAGCGGTCCAGCTTGGGGCGGACGCATTGCTGTTCATAAACAGGGTGCCCGCATTGGTATCGATGCCTATACAACCCTTGGCAAACTGGAACGCCATCGGACCTCTCACGCCGCCATCCGGGTCTGGATTCGACGCGACGGCGTATGTCCCAGGCGCCCGGTTCATATACATCAAGATGGCCTGCTTACCTCCCCCCAGGGACACGGCAACATTTATGGTAATAAGTGCAACCGGGTCATCGGAAGTTTTCCTGAACTCCGTGTTTTGCATTTCAAAATCTACATTGCCCTGACTCATCTGAAATCTCCTACACTGTATAAGTTACATCATTGACTCTTGTGGTTCCGCGGGCAACTTCCCACGCGGTTAATTGCCTCATAGGCATATCGTAGCCGACACTCCGCGGCTCACGGTTCTGGTCCATTGTGATACATGCAGTCAGTTGCGACTGTGCCGCCGCCATCTGCGGTCCGCCGCCAAGTTCGTCTTTTTCTTCTTCGGCCACACCGAGGGCCATCTGCTGCAGGCACTCAGCAAATTCCGGTCCGCCGATAGGGATGTCAGCATTGTTTTCCAGCTTATCCGGCATGACATAGTAGCTGTAGAAGAAATCGTAGACCGCACCGGGCGTCGGCCAAAACAGCACTTCAAAACGCTGACCCAATTCCCTGGTGTGCTGCCCGGCACGAATGGCGTAATACTGAGGCCAACTGGTGAAAACCCCGTAGTTGTGCATTTCCATAATTTCATCGACCGTTCGCTCGGTCGGCGGAGGATAGCCCACGACATCGGTGAAAGTAAACGGTGTGCGAAGGCCGCGGAACCCCTCCGGGAGTTCATAGGTCAATGTGCCGGAGGCGGTGCTGAGTGAGGTAGAGCCGGTGAGAAAAGTCCATTCGTAAGCGTTGATGATTCGGCGATAGGCTTTGTTGACGAAATCCTTGCTGTCAGTCTCGGCGGCACTGTCGGCAGTGGCCCCACTACTGCCGTAAGTCCCCAGAAACTTCTGGACTCGAAGATACATCTCCTGAAATGTCAGGCCGAGAGTCGCCATGATTCGCCTTTTTATCTAAACCCTGTTCCTTATCAGGGTAACGAATCCCGTCCCTCCGTTTCAAGTGCTTTTCCTCGCACGGTTGAATAAATTTATGGTGTCCGGCACCAAGGGCTAATTCGGCGTCTCTAATGTTACGTATATAATCTGACAACTGGAGCATGTCAAAGGAAGCTGGCATGTCCGGGCAATCAACCTTGTCCAGATAGAAATGGTGTTCGATAACTTCGGCCCCCAAGGCAACTGCCATAATGGCACAGGTGGCGTCCACCATCGTATGGTCGGAGAATCCAATTCTCCTGACAGGGCCTGTGGCATATACCCCATGTCCCATCATACGCATACAGGCTTGATTTAGCGGAACAGGATATCCCGTTGTGCAGTGCATGAGGACATGCTGGACACCAGGGAATCCAGGGCCAAGGGTACGCTGGAAGTTCGCCAAATAGTAAGTAGCGTTGTATATTTCCCAGTGCGTAGCCATGCCGGTGGACATGAATATCCAATCATGGATGAACAGTTTGGCCGCCACTTCAAGATATTTCTTATTGTGGATTTGACCAGACGGAATCTTTAATTTCTTGACGCCAAGCTCGGCCAGCAGTTCCAAACTCGGAATATCAAAGGCCGAGGCGAGAAAATCCACATTATTCTCTCTACAGCAGCCCATTAGGCGACGAATATCCTGTGGCCCCAACTCACACTTACGGCACAAATCTTCAATATCCTCAGCATTTATAAGTAGGTCTGTCTTAAACGCTTGGAATTTGACTGCGTCGACTCCGGCTAAGGCGGCAGCCTCAATCATGCGTTGAGCTAAGTCCATGTCTCCGCAGTGGTTACAACCGGCCTCACTTATAAGATAAACACTCACTTTATTCTCCCGCACGGATTTCCTCTGTAGATGCCCGGCTCCATAATATCATAGACTGCAACTGAGCCTGCCCCAAGGATGACATCATTGCCAATCCGTATCTGATTTAACACTACTGCGTTGCTCCCAACGAAGCTCCTGCGGCCAACTCCGGCCTCGCCGTTGACTACAGCCCCAGTGGATATATGTGTGTAATAACCAATTTTTGCATCGTGCTCGACAATAGCCCCTGTATTTATGATACAAAACTCGTCTACAATGGCCCCCGCATTAACGACAGCATTGTGCATAATAACAGTGCCCCGACCGATTTTGGCGTGGGGCGACACATAGGCGTTGGGAGAAATTATGGTTGGGAATTGGCCATGCCGTTCGCTTATTTGTTTGACGACATCAATCCGGGGCTGGGCTGTTTTGATTTGACCTATGGCGATAACGAAGTTGTTGTATTGCGAACAAACCACCTGCCAGTCGCTGGGTTTTAGCACGCGGCTATCCTCCAGTACCATCGCAACCTCAACCCGCCCCTGCAACGAAATACTGTAGCTGGTGAATTGTTCTATTATATCAACGATTGCCCGGCTGTGGCCGCCGCCGCCTATTAAGACGATTCGGTTATTATTATATGACATTGGCCAAGACCGTTATAGTTTATATAATAATCGTATCCTAAAGGTTCTAATAGATGCCGGTAAATCACGTCGCAGTGTTTACAGTAGAGCTTGTTTGGTGTCTCCAGATGTTTAATGCTGGGGCAGTCGGCCATGAAAATCTCCAGCGTCTGCCGCCCCTCCTTGACATCCAGGACGACTTTGCACGTCGCCCCTTCCTGGGGCAATGTGTAACTCCAGTATTCAAACGCCCCGGAGAGCCCGCGGGCGCGGACCCGCTCGGTCATCTCACGGGCTATGCAATCGCTGAAACAGACACAAAATTCATCGACTTCCTCGGTTCCACCATGTTTGCACAGGAAATCGAACAATCGTGAGTACGCCACAACGAAGTTCTGGTTTACCTTCATATCCCTCTGGCACACCGTTGGCATAGCGGCAACCCCTTATAATCATGTTCGGCCAGTTTCTTGCGGTACCCCTTCATTTTCTCACAGACCCAGATTTCTTTTAGTGTCTGAGTCGTTAAGTCCCCTACCGTCATAAACGTATCATAATCTCCACAACAGGCTGACACCTTGCCGTCCCAGTCGATGGAGAGTTTATCCCAGACCTCCGGGCATACGGTAGGGGGCGTTCGTTTTTCGGCCAAATCAAGGGTGGCGCCAATATATACCTCATCTGCTATCTTTTCCATGCTCTTGTTGAACTTCCATTTTTCATCCGCACCAAAGAGCGGGGGCATAGTCGTCCCCACCACAATCCGCGGCTTGTCGCTCTTGCTGCGGGCCAGTACCAGTCCCCGTATATCCTCGCAAAGCTGCACGAAGAAATCCACCCCGCGCACCCGTGCGTAACTGGCCCGGTCGTAGCCCTGCATGGAGATTTTGATGCTGTCTACGCCAGTCTCGATTAGCGTCTTGGCTATCGACGGCGACAGCATAAGGCCATTCGTGTTGATATGGGTGGCAATTTCAAGTTCTTTTGCCCGGCGAAGAATGTCATAAACCCCCGGATGCAGCAGCGGTTCTCCCCACCGGATAAACCTGACGGGTGTTTTGTACTGGGACAACTCCACGAGAATCCGCTCGATTAAGCGCATGTCCATATAGCCAGAGGTGCGATTCGTGGTTGCCCGTCCTGTTGGGCACATATTGCATCGCATATTACAGCAGTTGGTCAACTCGATATCGACCAACTTCGGGAAAATGCCTATCCTTTTGATTTTCTGTGGAATCGTTCCTGAATTGCAGATTTGATCGAGGACCTCAAAGATGTCCTTCTTTTTCTTTGCCATTCTATTATCGCCTCCGCTGCAAACAAATCTTCCTTAGTGTCGATGTCTACATCATATTTAGGCATCACATATCCTATTGTCTTGATATTTGGGTCGTCATATATACTGGCCTTCCTGGCCCAGAGTTCGGTTTTAGCGATAACGATGGAACCTGTCAAGTGGTAACATTGATGAAAGTCCCGTGTTTGCTTGCCGCAGGCCCCAAGGTGAACAGGACAAATCTCCTTGCTTGGCGCCAACAATAAGTTCTGTTGCCGTGGATGACACGGCGCCACCGCCACCACAGCGTCAGCCTTTTCTTTCAGCATCAGCTTGGCCGCGTCCCGGATATGGTCGCCAGTTCGCAGCGGGTTTGTTGGGGAGACGAGGCATAGGTATTCGTGGTCAATATAGTCCCTCTGGGCCATCCATCGCATAACATCGGATATATGGACGTTGCTGCCAGCAAGATGCTCTGGTCGAGTGGACCAAATCCAGTTGCCCACAATGAAAGTACGGTAAAGAGTTTCCAAGTCGGTAGTTACATACTTGTCGTTAAATATGTGGGCCGAATCCACAGCCTCTTTGGTCCACAGCCACAGCGGTTTGCCCGCACACTTACGCAGGTTCTTGTTCTTTAGCCGTCTTGAGTGGGCCCTGGCAGCCAAGACACAGGCGAATTTATATCCGTTTAACATCCTTCTTCTCCGGTGCCGTATATTTGCAACAGGCTATACCGCAATATGGACACTTGGCCATTTCCCGGCTTGTTGTTGTGAAAAACATTCTTTGGCACGAGGAACATACCCACTGGGCCTGGGACACCATTACACCCGGTGTTTGATATTTGGCCTCTGTTGGGGCCGCAGGCCACGCAAGCGGCACTGACACTTCTGCGTCGGGCAGTTTGGCTATGGCCTCTGCAGCCCTCTCGGCCACCTTGCCGTCCACCGGGCCGAACCATTTGTGTTTCAGTTCAGCCACCGCCCACGGGTCAGCGTTAGATTTTTTTAAGTCCAGGGCGGCAAAGTCCTCCAGCAAATCATCTATCGTCGGGCATTGTGGGCTAATGGCGGCCACCAAGGCGTCCGGCGTTATGTTGGCAAAATTCAACGCAGGCAGGTTGCACAGGTGGGCCTCAAAGGCCAGTGTTGAGCCACAGTGAATCACGGCATCCACGCCCTGCAGAGCCAGACACGTTGACAGTGCCGGTATCGCCATCATTTTACCCTTCATGGCCTCCAGGTAAGTTTCCTCCCGCTCGCCGCCGTGCACCCGGACAGCCATGTTCCAGTTATTTCCAAATCTGGCGTGAAATTTCTCCATACCCTCAAGCCATATCTTCCGGCCAGCAATGTCCCGTTCGACAACCCTTTTGTGGATGCCGTGTTCCGGCTTGGCCTCCGGGATGGAATACTCCGGGTTCCTGTCGGCATACGCAAACCCTGTCGCAAACAGGACTATCTTCTTATAGTCAGGCTTAATCATCGGCGATAATGGCCTGGCGGCAAAGTATGGGTCAAAGCCGAGCCCGCCGACAGCCACTATCTTCGCCTCCGGCAAGTGCCCGTATTTGACCTGTAAATCCTTGGTCTTGGGTCCCCATGCCAACATAAGGTCCACACAGTCGGAGTAGTCCCAGTTGCCGAATATGGCTGTCCTGTAGTCAGCCTCAATTTTCTCGACAGAGGGGGCTGTTATCCCGACCTCGCACAGGCGGACGACTATCTGTATGCCCCACGCCTTGAGTTGCCGGGCAAAGTCCAGGGTGTACTCGCAGCGGATTTCGGGAAGAACGACGATGTCCGGCCTGACACTCAGGATAGTAACCCTGTCCCGCTGGAGGTAGTGAGCAAAGAACATCATAAAGCCCTTCTTCTCTAAGGCTTCAAGCAAGAGCCTGTCGGGCTCGGTATCCCTGAGTGGGTTATGTGAGAATATCAGGACCTTCTTCATGTCGTCTCCCTCGCAATCGCTTTAGCTGGAACGCCACCCACAAGGCCAAAGTCAGGTACATCGTCTCTGACTACCGCCCCAGCAGCGACAACAGCACATGCGCCTACATGGACTCCCGGCAGAATTATGGCATTGGCGCCAATCCATGCACCCCGGCCTATGTATACCGACCGGCCCAGTGTATGGCCCTGGTCGATAATCGGCTGCTTGCCAGTGTAGGTGTGGTTGTTTGTGTAGATATGGACGCCAGGGCCAAGTAAT
>SDBT01013085.1_pt1 | contig 13315 bp, 6 predicted proteins | sample 2277101 | NCBI WGS metagenome assembly SDBT01 (sample SAMN10404973, study PRJNA504765) | marine sediment metagenome | isolation source: marine sediment core GS10_PC15, 103 cmbsf | place: Arctic Ocean: Southern Knipovich Ridge | collected 2010 | reverse complement strand
GCCGGGGTCTGGCCGGTTAGAATACTGGCGCGCGTCGGCGAGCAGAGTGGGCTGTTGGAATAGGCCCGATTGAAGGTCATGCCGCGCCGGGCCAGCCGCTCGATATTCGGCGTCTTATAAAGCTCGGTCGTGCCGTAAAGCGTCGTATCGCTCCAGCCGAGGTCGTCGGCCAGAATGAAGATGACATTGGGCCCAGCGGACCGCGATACGTCCGCGGCCGGGAGCGAGGAGACGCAGGTCAACAGCAGGGACACGACGAGAGCGGTCATTCCGGCGGATTGCTTCAGCAAGTGTTTCATTGATGTTCTCCTCATGTCTATGACTTCAGGCTGTCTTCCATAACGAAACACGGCCGCCCAGTGGCCCCTCACGCCCATTATATCGGTCGTTTGTGGGCATGTATACTCACTCGCTTGACGTTTGGTACAATAGCTGAAGAAGAAACGCCCCCTCGATACACAAAGGAAGATCATGAGACAAGCCTCGCGAAAACCGCCTTCTAGCGCCTTGTGGTGCATTCTTCTGCTTCTGCTGTTCGCACCAACAGGTCTTGCCAAGGCCGCGTCGCAGCCGCTCGAGTTGGCATCTCCGTTTTTGGACCATGCCGTGTTGCAGCGTGATATGCCGGTGCCGGTATGGGGTTGGGCACGGCCCGGCGTTACCGTGACGGTGACCTTCGCCGGGCAGGAGAAGACGGCCAAGGCTGACGCACAGGGCGAGTGGAAGCTCCAGCTCGATCCGCTGACGGCTTCGTTTGAAGGACGTGAGTTATCCGTGAAAGCTTCGGACGGCGAATCGCTGAACCTCAAAGATATTCTCGTCGGCGAAGTCTGGTTCTCCTCCGGCCAGTCGAATATGGACTGGATTGCCGGCAAGTCCATGTGTCGCGATCTGGCCAATGAATTGCAACGGTCGACGGAAGAGATCCCGGTTCGGGAATACAATGCGGATATGGGTTCGGCCTTGTTTCTCCGCGATCGAGTCACCTCGGCCGACGGCTGGAAGAGTTCTCGATCTGCCGGAGGATTCTCGGCCCTTTCGCTGGCCTTCGCCTGGAGTCTCTACGAGGAATTGAAGGTTCCCATCGGCATTCTCCGCAGCACACACGGTGCGACGCCGGTCGGGACGTGGGCGGCCTACGAAGGCTATGCATCTCACCCCAAGCTACAGGACATTGCCGTCAAGATCAGGCAGAGCAATCCCACCACGGCCGATAGTACACAAGCCTATGCACAGTTCTACGAGGATCTGAAGAACTGGCAGATAGAGAGTGAAAAGCTGATCAACCGCGGCGGCCTCGCACTGCCCAGACCGCTTCTGCCGGGCATCACCGACGAGTGGAAGGGTGCCACACGCATGTACAACTTCAAGATCGCGCCGCTGGTCCCCTACGCGATTCGCGGCGCCATCTGGTGCCAGGGAACTAGCAACGGCGGTGACGGCAAGATCTATGCCGCCAAGATGGAGGCATTGGTCGACGGCTGGCGTGAGACTTGGGGGCGACCGGATCTGCCGTTCTACTTCACCCAGATGCAATGCTACGGCGAGCCGAATCCCGACAATGTCGGCTTTGCCGATCTGCGCGAGGCCCAGACCTTGTTCTTCGTGAATGCAAAGAACGTCGGCATGGTACCCCAGCACGACCTGAATCCCGGTAATCCCGGGGCGATTCACTATTTCAACAAGCTCGATCCGGGCAAGCGGCTCGCCCGCTGGGCATTGGCACATGAGTATGGCCGAGACATCGCCTACATGGGGCCCATTTACAAGTCCTACACCGTCACCGGTAATACGGTTCGAGTTCAGTTTGAACAACGCGGTCCAGGCGGCGGCCTGATGGTCGCGAGCAAGGGTATTCAACTAACTCCTTCCTACGTTGAACCGGCCAAAGAGACGCCCGGTGAAAAACTAAAGCACTTCCGACTTGCCGGTAAGGACCGAGTCTGGCATGCGGCCGATGCGGTGATCGACGGCGGCGAGGTTGTCGTCACCTCCAGGGCCGTTCCCGAGCCGCACGGTGTGCAATACGCTTACAGCGCGACCCCCGTGGGCGCCAACCTCTACAATCGGGCCGGTTTGCCGGCCATTGCCTTTGCTTATTTCGACGGCAAACAACTATTCAACGAAGATGATCCCGCCATCGTCGCAGCCGCCAAGGCCGAAGCCGAAAGGAAATGGGGTAGGAAACCCTACCTGCTGCCTTCGTCGCTCTTTCGCGATCACGCGGTCATCCAACGCGATCTGCCGGTTCCCGTTTGGGGGCACGGCGTTCCCGGCACCCAGATCACGGTCGTCTTTGGCGATCAGAGCAAAAAGACCGTCGTCGGCGAGTACGAAAAATGGCGTGTCACACTTGACCCCATGCCGGCTTCCAGCAAAGGACGCGATCTGAAGATTACGTGCAGTGACGGCGTGACGAAAACGATCAAAGACATTGTCGTCGGTGACGTCTGGATACTGACAGGCACGCAGAATATCACGAGTACACTGGCTCTCTCAAGAGATCCGGCAGTCAAGCCGCCCAAAGAGATGCCCCTGTTGCGCGAGTTCCGCATCAAGACCAAGGCGCGTCGTTTTACAACGCCCAGGAAGCGGCGATTGGAAATCGGCGGAGATTTCAGATACCAGGCGTTCTGGCGGCCTGCAACCTTCGCGGAACCCAATGTGGATACCACGACGGCGGCCTACTATTTCGCATCGAAGGCCCAGCAGCCCAATGTGCCGATCGGCATTGTCTCGCTTGGCGCCGAAAACCCGCCGCTTACTTGGATGTCGTATGAGGGCTTGCAGACGGCTGCCGGTTTCGAGAAAGAACGCGACGAACTCAATCTCGTCTATCCCAACACCGATTCATGCAAAGCGGCGGTCGCCGGATATATCGCAACCGTCAAGCAGTACAATCGCGATGTGGCGGCACTGCTAAAAGCGGGCAAGCAATTGCCCGAGGAAATGACAACTGCGGCGCCGGCCTTCCCTCAACCGTATTACAGCCAATGGGCCAGTGGCACCGAGACGGCGACCTACACCTACAATTTCTGCGTAAGTCCCCTGACCCCATTTGCCGTCCGCGGCGTTGCATGGATCCCGGGCGAGGGCAACATGGGAGAGGATGTTTCGAGATACGCCGCCGCGATGAACGCCTATGCCGCCAGCTTGGCGAACACCTACGGCCAGGACAAGATCGCATTCGTCTACGCACAGCCGACGGCCGAATTGGTGCCCGGTATTGGTAAGCCGGAGATTGGAAGCGGCAAGAGCGTTGACTTTAGTCAGTGGCCGAAGAGTCTCCAAGAGATCGCCACGCAGCTCGGCGTCTTGGCGGCCCAGAAGTAGAAGAGCCAGAAGTAGGGGAGAATGAAATGAAGAAGATGTTATACACACTGTTGTCGGCAACCATCGTGGCAGTGGCGTGGGGAGGCGGCGCGATTGCGGCCGATGCGCCTTCGGACCGCGTACTCGCCGAAAGAGAAGTGTTCACGATAGCGGACCGGCCGGCTTTTCTGATCCTTCCGGAGAAAGCCGATGTCAAAACGCCGATCCCCTGGGTCTGGTATGCGCCAACCTTGCCAGGGCTGCCGGGGAAGTATGAGAAGTGGATGTTCGAGAAGTTTCTTGAAAACGGCATCGCCATTGCGGGCGTCGACGTGGGCGAGTCGTATGGCAGCCCCAAGGGACAGGCCGTCTATTCGGCCCTCTATGAGGAGCTTGTCGAGAAACGTGGCTTGTCGCGGCGGGCATGTCTGCTGGCGAGAAGCCGCGGCGGGCTAATGCTGTATGGCTGGGCAACGAATCACGCCGACTCCGTGGCCTGCATTGCCGGAATCTACCCGGTCTGCAACATCGCCAGCTACCCCGGCCTTGGGCGCGCCTGCGGAGCATACGGCATGACCGAAGCGCAGCTCGCGGCGGAACTCACCGAACACAACCCGATCGATCGCCTGGCCCCACTTGCCAAAGCCAAGGTGCCCATCTTCCATATTCACGGAGACCGTGACACGACAGTCCCCTTGGAAAAGAACTCGGCGGAGTTGGAGAAGCGATATTCCAAACTGGGTGGAAAGATGACGCTCGAGGTCGTCGCCGGTCAAGGCCACAACTTGTGGTCAGGATGGTTTCAGAGTCAGAACTTGGTTGACTTCGTGATCACCCATGCAAGGCCTTAACCCGAGCCATACTATTCGAGCGTGGGATACGCCTTTTCGCCGCGGAGTTGAGCCTGGCCGCCTTCGCTCTCATAGACGCCGTAGAAGTTCGACAGCAGATCCAGCCAGACGGCGAATCGGTGCAACTCTTCGCTGGAAAGCTCCACGCCGTGGTGTCCCTTCTTCAGCATGGGATAAAGCTTCGAAGCTCTTGCACCGACTTTCCCGGGCGTACTGCGGAGCGGGTCGCCGTAGTTGTGGAAAGCGTACCCGCCGCCGACAAGCGAGCGATAGGACGCATACCATTTTCGCTCGATCGGTTCGCGTGTAAGGATCGGCGCTCCTTCTTCCTTGCTCTTCGCCTTTTCGTGGCATGCAACGCAATGTTTGTCGAGCATCGGCTGAATCAGCTCGGGATAATTCGCGGGTCGCGTTCCTTCAACGTCCGCCTGTAGCTTCGACGGCGGACGCCGAAACGCAAGCGGCGACTCGATTGCCCGAGTAGGCGCCGAACTCTTCGGCGTGTGACATCCAACGCAGCCGAGCGTCTCGCCTTCGTGGACACAGGTGCCGCTGCGCATCGACTGAACTGCCAATCCCTCCTCGTCCAGCGTCTGGAAATAGATCTCGCAGTTTGCCGGAACCTCGAAATGAACGCTGCCGTCCGCCTCGACCGGAACCGTTCCCAGCACGCCGCGTGCCAGATTGACCGAGTCGGGCGACGATACCTCGCGATAACCGATCTCATGCGGCGGACCACCCGACGGAACGGACATCGTGTAGATCTGCACCACGCGCAACGCAGTTATTTCGACGTCGGACGGCCAGTCTTTTAGGCTCTTATAGACGTTCTGGATCGTTATCGTACCGGTTGGCCGGCCTTCCAAGCTGGGCGATTTCGGGTGATCGACGTAGGGCTGATGGGGAATCTCGTCATCCGCGAACAGCGTCACCGCAACCGTGGGCGCCTTCCGCGGAACGAACGGGATCGGACTCGCAACGGCAATCTCCTCGTCGCGGTAGATCAGTTCCCGGTTGCCGAACGCGTCGTAGAGATAAAGCCCGTATTGACCCCGCCATTGCGTCGGCCCGATTCGGTTCCCCGGCTGGAATGCGTAATCGGCAACGGCCAGATAGTATTTTTCGCTCAACGGCCAGGCGGTTCCGATCACCTGTCCGCCGTTTTGACTTTCGGGGAACCCCACGTCGGGCGTAATTCGCTTGACAGGCCCCATCGCGTCGTCGTCTTCGATCTGTGGATCGATCATGATCAGCGAACCGAACGAGAGCCCATGGTGCGGGCCAGCCGTCGCGATGTACTTGGGCGAACCGGGGATCGCGCGGCAATCGAACTCGCCGTCGGGGCGCCAATGCCTGGGTGTGAAATTGCCGTGCACGGCCCGCGGATCGCGTCCGTCGATCGACGTTACCCAGGGATGATGTGCAATGCAGCCGAATCGGTCGATATAGTCCCATCGCGTATAGAGAAGTTGCCCGTCGTTTGTGACGCTCGGATTCCATTCGTTCGTCTCATGGTAGTTGAGACAGCGGATCCGGCCGCCATCTTCATCCATGTCGAACAGCGTATAGTTTGGACAAGCGCGACCGCAACGCAGGTACCCGCCGCGACGCTCGGTGATAAACGCGATCCTTCCGTTGGGCAGGAAACAAGGATCGAAATCGTTCCATGTCCCGTCGGTCAACTGTCGCAGGTCGCTGCCGTCCGCACGGCATGTAAAGACGTGATAGCAGCGTCCCCGATCCCAGTGACCCTGGGAGAGATCCAAGTGCCGATTGTGGCCCGTGCTCCCCTGGCACTCGACGTAGGCGAAGGCAATTCGCCCGGCGTCATAGCTTAGATCCGGGCTAAGAAACGCGCCGCCGGTAAGCTCGGTCCCGGCGAGGCGACCCGAGACGACCTTCCGCCCTTCGAGCAAGTTACGAAGTTGGGGCGGCCGGTCCGCGTCGAACGGCTTCGAGAGTACGAATAGTCCGCCGCCAGCCGGGCTGTACGCGCCGTAGAACTGATCGCACATGTGCCGAAACGTCGAACGGTGTTTCTTAATCAGCAAGATGTCGTCGAAATTCAGCAGCGGATTTCCAAATGCAATTTGACGCCTCAGCTTACAGATATCGAGGTAGAGTGAGAATCGACTCGCAAGATCCCCCGTGTCCAGATTCTTCGTTCTCGACTGAAGCTCGGCAAGCCGCTTCCCGGCGCTATCCACGTCGAAGGTTACGCCTCGTTGTCCCTTCAGATCGTCCAGCAACGCCTTGGTTCGTCTGAGCACGACGTCGGCAGCGTCGTGGTCGGTCGGCAAGATGGCCGCCTCGACGTGATAGATCTGCTCGTGAATCCCCTCATAATACTCCGGCCGGCCGAATTCCTGCGTGATCAGGTTGTACTGATCGACAAGTTCTTTCGCTGCGCCCCATTGGGTGCCCTGTTCTTGTGAAACGAATGTCGGGTGGGGACCGGCGTGCGCGGCTTCGGCTACGAATCGGACTCCGTCGACCAGGATCTGCAGTTCGGCGATACTCGAATATGGTTGGCCGTTGAGCTCGGTCTTCGCGACAAGTTTCAGGTATCGTCCTTCGACCGGCTCGGCGAATTCGACTCTCTGTGGTGTATCGATCTTCTTGAACGTTCCGCTCTGAATCGGTTCGCCCCAATGGGGGCCGTCGCAATCGTCTTCACAGGGTGTGTCGTCGGCGACGTAGATCTCATAATCCCCGATTGCCCCGTTGCTTGACCCGGGACGCGCCTGTTGCACGATGCCGCGGATTTCAAACGGTCGGGTCAAATCGATCATCATCTCATGAGGCGGCGGAACTCTATTACCCGTCGTCACTGGGTTACCCGTCGACGGCTGCGGTTTGTCGTCCGGCTTGGCCGTATCGGCGTTCTCCGAAGCGCGAGGAGGGAGGGCATTGAAATGCTCACGCGCGCAACCGGCCCCATACCCACAACGGAACGGGATCGCGGGCCGACTCGCCGATCCGGCAGGAGCCGCGAACTGGGTATGCCACATCGAGCCACGATCGCCGTCCATCGCACGGGCCGCTTCAAATCCGGCATTTTCGCTATCCGCCGTAACGCGAACCGTTACAACCTCCTCCGCAGTCGTATCGGCCGGCGGCGAGACTACGAGTAGACTCAGAAGCAAGATCCCAAACGGAGCAAAGCGAGTAGACATCGAAGATCCTCCGGTTTTTAGAATTCACCAAGAGTGAAGGGGGCGTAAGGACTCTCCAATTGGATTACAGATTCCTCGGATTGTCAATCTGTGTTTCGACAATCACAGTGGCATAAAAGGGGGAATTCCTGTGGAGAATGCTTTCAAGCGTCGTCGCTTGTGCATATAATGGTCCCTATTGGCTACGCTCGGATCTGTGCGGTGGTCGCACGTGAAACCGCGAGAACCACAATCCTTCCCAAAACCGAACCACTGGAGGCTCACCTATCACCATGCGCAATCCAATAACGCGTCGACGACTTCTCCAAACCGGGGCGGCAGCGTCGGCTTCTCTACTGATCGTCCCTGCGGCCATGGCCCGCACCTACTCCGTCAATGAGAAGATCCGCTTTGCACTGATTGGCATCGGCGGCATGGGGGGCAAGGGCGTGAGAGTCGCCTCGGGCGAGCAGATTGTCGCGGCGGCCGACGTGGACATGAACCACGCCGGCGGCTCGATCAAGAAGATCAAGGACGGGTTCGCCGACGCGAAGATCTACAGCGACTACCGGAAGCTCTTCGATGAGCAGAAGCAGCTCGACGCCGTTTGGGTTGCCACGCCCGACCACCATCATTTCCCCGCCACCGTCCGCGCTCTCGACGCCGGGCTGGCCGTCTATTGCGAGAAGCCGCTGTGCCACGATATCTATGAGGTTCGCAAGCTGCGCGAGCTTGCCAAGGCGAAGAAGGTCGCCACGCAGATGGGCCATCAAGGCCACTCCGGCGAGCACGTGCGTCTGCTGTGCGAGTGGATCTGGCAGGGAAGCCTCGGCGATGTGACGGAGGCCCATATACGTCCGCCTCACAATCAGATGGACTATGGCTCGCGCACCGCCGGCGACCCGACTGCCGTACCGGCGAACCTCGACTGGGACCTGTGGCAAGGCCCGGTCAGGACGCGGGAGTTCCACAGCGGCATCCATCCCGCCCGCTGGCGAGGATGGCTCGACTACGGCACCGGTTTGTTGGGTGACTGGTTCTGCCACAACGCCGACGGCGCGGTGTGGGCGCTGAAGCTGTACGAAGCCGACACGTGCGAGGTCGAGTGCGAGGGAGAGGAGCCGAACGAGACCAACTGGCCGCACGGTGTCCGCGTCTCCTGGAAGTTCCCCCAGCGCGGCGACATGGTCCCGTGTATCATGCGGTGGAGTTCGGGCACGTACAACGACAAGCCCATGCCGCCGACGGTCGATCCCGAGCTGGTGGCGTCCGTCGCGAAGCATCCCAGCGCCTACTTTGGCACGAAGGGAATGGCCGTCTCGGGCTGGTGGATGAACGGCACGCGGCTCTTTCCGGAAAGCTTCATGCAAGAAGTCGGCAAACCCAAGGCCGTTTTGCCTCGCGTGAAGGGGCACGAGGCCGATTTCCTCGAGGCCATCCGCACGGGCGGTCGATCCTCGGCCGACTTCGACTACTCGGCCCGGCTCACCGAGATCATGCTGATCGGAAACGTCGCCTCGCAGGTCCACGGGAAGCTCGCCTACGACTTCCGAACAGGTAAGTTCACCAACAGCGACAAGGCCAACGCCTTCCTGAAGCGCGAGCCTCGCAAAGGATGGGAATTCGGCTACGCATAGCCGTCGCCGTGGATCCGGCCGTGGGGCGGCCGATCAATAACGTCAGTATTCGGGGTGGCTGGTGGCATAGCGCAGCGTTGCCCCAGTTGGTGGGCCCCAGTTGGTGGCGATCTGGGGCAACGCTGCGCTATGCCACCAGCCACCCATATTCGAAACCGGGAAGAAGTTTATCGGCCACGCCGTCACGAGGCGCTATTCATCAGGCTGCGCTCAGCGTTTGCCGCGGCTCTTGCCCTTCTTCCGTCCGGTCGAACCGTTTCCTCCGCCGGACTGCTTCGATGTCGGGCGCGACTTGATCCGATCGGCCGTCGTCGGCGGCGCCGCCTTGGGCTTCGGCTTCGGGATGAGCTTCCGCTCGGCGAGTCCCCAGAGACTCGAAGCGATGAAGTAGATACACAATCCGCTGGCCACCTTAAAGAAGATGAAGCCCATGAAGACCATCATATACTTCATGACCTTCGCCTGCATTCGCGACTGGTCGTCGGTCGGCGGCGGCATGAACATCTTCTGCTGGACAATGAACAACACGATGGTGAAGATCGGCAAGATATTGAAATAGGGGCCAAATCCGAAGAACCCGGTTCCAGTGCTGACCCAGGCGGGCATCCACGCGCTCCAATCGTACAGCATGTCCGGGGCCGCCAGATTCGAGCACCAGCGAACGCTTTCCGAAATCAGCGGCGCTTGACGCAGGTTGACATCGACCATGAGCGTCCGATAGAGTGCCACGAAAATCGGCAGTTGCACGAAGAGCACCAAGCAGCCGCTCAACGGATTGTAGTTGTGCTTGCGGAACAACTCCTGCTGGGCCTTGCTTCGGGCCTCCAGATTGTCCTTGTACTTCTCCTGGAGTTTCTTGATCTCCGGCTGCAATTCCTGCATCTTTGCGGCCCCGGCGGCCTGCTTCCGGCTCAGGGGGAACATGCCCGAGCGGACCAGGACCGTCAGCATCAGAATGGCCAGCCCGTAGTTGAACACGAGATAGTCGTGGAAGATGTGCAGGACCCAAGCCATCGGCCGGGCGAAGAAGCTGTACCAGCCGTAATAGACCAACTCTTTTAGACTTTGGGATTTTCCAAACTGATAGCCGTCTAACAGATCCGTGTCCTTGGGACCCACAAAGATCGTGAACTCCTGCGAAAACGGCTTGTCGGGTGCCAAGCTGGCCGCCTTGCTAATCATCCGGCAAGACGTGTTGGCCATGTACGTCCGATCCGAGTCGACCTGACCTACCAGAATCGGGTAGCACCGCGCGAACAGCACTTGGTCGGGGTCCTTCTTCTGGGGCAGGAAGACGGCGGAGAAGTACTTCGCGTCGACACCCAGGTAGCCCATCTGGTTTTCGTCATCATCCATCCAAACCTCTTCGTCTTGGTCGACTTCCTTTTCGGCAATCGTGGCACAGGAGACCAGTTTGGGACCGTCGTAGCCGCATACGACGTCTCGCATGCCCGCGCTGGCGATGATCCCCGCCCGAGCGACCTTGTTGGCCTTGTTATACCAGGGGCCTTCGGTGGGCAGCCCGGTCGCGCCGTCCAATTGATAGGCGATCGTCCGAGCGTTCTCATGGAGGTTCTCGATCGTGATCTTCAGCGTCAGGTGATAGGCCCTGAAACTCACATCGTCCAGCGACTCCTTGGGGACCTTGGCCAGACGATACGTCTTGGTGATCCGCAACTGTTGCTTGGGTAGCTCTCGATAGAACGAGATCTCGGTTCGATTGACATTCTGCAGATCGACCTTCGTCGGGTCGAGTTTGTTATCCGGCGTTCCCAGGTGCCAGTCCCCCGTCCAAAGGTCGAATCCCTTGAGTTCCTTGCCCACCTCGACGGTCTTTTCTTCCGAGGGCTTCGGCAACTTGAGTTGCGCGCCGACTTGGTGCATGGTCAGCAGGAAGGCCATGCGGTCTTGCGGCCGGATCACCTCCAGCGGGCGCCGTATGAGCGTGACCTCCTTCGGCTTGTTCTGGCCGGCGATCGTTAGCTTGACCTTCTGCTTGGGTTTGGTCTTCTTCAGTGCGGCCTGAAGCCCGGCGAGTCCCTTGATGGCCTTGCCGTTGAAGTGGGTGATCAGATTGCCCGGCTCGATACCCGCTTTGGCGGCGGGTGTTCCCGGCCCTACGACTTGGACGAGACATCCCTTGTCTCGATTGGCCTTGGAGACCTGGCTTTCATCCAACACGAGATGGCCCAAGTATCCCCACACGCGGTCCAAATCGCGATAGCGGGAAGAGCTCATCTCGACGCGCGCGACGGCCCCGCCCTTGGTCGTCAGCGTGACCAACATCCGATAGGGGTTCTTGGGGTCCAAGTCGACCGAGCCGAGCGTGACCCAGGATCGCCCAGGTTTCTGCTCGTCGACCTCCGGCTGGTCGGCCGGCCGTACCTCGACCTCGCCGGGGCCATCCGGTGGATCGACGGGGCCATCCGGTGGATCGGTGTCGTCCGTCGGGGTATTCGGATCCTCGGCTTCGGGGCGCTCTTCGCCGCGATCCTTCGGGGCCTTCTCTTCCTCTCCCTTCCCCTTTTCCTCTCCGCCTTTCTCCTGAGCGGCCTGCTGATCTCGTTCCTGCCGGCCCCTGGCATCCCAAGAAGTCCACAGGAAGAACAGGGCCATCGAGAGGGCCATGAACAGGAGGATATTCGCCGGTGGATGGGGACTTGGACGGTCTTGCATTCGCAGTTAGCTTTCTATGTCTCTCCGTAGGGTGGGCACTGCCCACCATGGAATTACTCTACAGCACTCTATTCTCGCAGGGACATCGATTCTTGCAATGGCCCCAGTCGAAACCAGTGGGGGGGAGGTGTGTGCCACTGCTTGCTTTCAAGCAGTGTTTCTGCCGGTGTTGCAGGCCCAACCCGGCGGCACTGCTTGAAAGCAAGCAGTGGCACACACGACTTTCTCAACGGAGCTGCTAGCGGCCGTCACGCAATCGGTCGCCGAGGAAGTTGTCCAACTCGGGGACTGCGTAAATCTTCGCAATCGTATCCTCCAGCGGATAGTCCACCCGACGGAATCGGACCATGTCGTCCTCGATCACCACATAACACGACCTCGGGTCGCCGTCGCGGGGTTGCCCGACCGAGCCGACGTTGATCATGTTCTTCTCGTCCGTGAGTTGGAATTCATAGTTGAGTTCCTCGGGACTGAAGAATTGGTAGCTTTCGGTAAAAACACCCGGGACGTGGGTATGGCCCTGGAAGACGTACTGCGGGACCAGGGCAAAGATCTTTTCCAGCTTGCGCTTGTTGTAAATATCCTCGGGGAATACGTATTCGTTCAGGGGATTGCGGGCCGATCCATGGACGAACAGCATGTCGCCGTCCTGGTGGTTTCTGGGCAGCTCGCCGAGGAAATCCCATCGCTTATTACGCTCGGCCACCGGTCCGGTCTGCTCCTCCAGTTGGCCCCGGGTCCAGAAGATGGCCCGTTCTGCCCCCGAGTTGAAGCCCTCGGGATCGAACAACGCCCCTTGATCGTGATTGCCCAGTAGACAAACCTGGCAATCCATGACTAGATCGATGCAATCTCGGGGATTGGGGCCATAGCCGACGATGTCTCCGAGGCAGAAGACCACGTCGATGCCCTGCTGGCGGATGTCGGCTAGCACGGCCTCGAATGCCTCGAGGTTGCTGTGGATATCGCTAATGATGGCTCGTTTCACGCTATTGGACCCTCGGGCCACCGCGGCACAATTCGGACACACGGCATGGATCGGATACCCACTTCGACGCAACCATACCACAGTTTATGGCTCGCCCGGCTACCGGTCAAGGCGAAGCGCCCCTTGCCCGATTTGCGGGAAACAGCCAAGCTATGGAGGGACTGCCAACTGGCCGGACGTGCTCGGCGGCCGATTTCTCGACGAGCACCATCCATCGAATCATACCTTCTGCGAGTGGACCACGGTGAAGATACTTGCCCTGGAAACGACAGAAATGGTGGGTAGCCTGGCAGCGATGGACGACGGTAACCTATTGCTGCAACAATACTTACGGTCGGACCATCGGTCTGCCAGGTCGCTCGCACCCGGGATAAAATCCCTGATCGGACAGGTGGGATGGAGGGCGGCGGAGGTCGATCTGGTCGCTGTGACTGTCGGCCCGGGGTCCTTTACCGGCCTGAGGGTCGGCGTCACCACGGCCAAGACATTTGCCTATGCGGTGGGGGCCGAAGTTCTGGGAATTGATACCCTCGAGGCCATCGCGGCCGGTGCTCCCGAGTCGATCGACAGCCTTTCGGTGGCCATTGACGCCCAACGGGGGGAGGTTGTGGCCGGATGCTTTCGACGGGATTCGGCCGGCCAATTTCGCCTGACGGAGCCATCGCGGCTGATCGATCTGGGCGAATGGCTCGATGG